>Ga0073936_10010512_pt1 | contig 11336 bp, 12 predicted proteins | sample AliMusrvi5mmetaG_FD_87041 | JGI IMG/M metagenome (GOLD analysis project Ga0073936, IMG submission 87041) | Freshwater lake bacterial and archeal communities from Alinen Mustajarvi, Finland, to study Microbial Dark Matter (Phase II) - Alinen... | ecosystem: Environmental > Aquatic > Freshwater >... | reverse complement strand
GCGCGAGACGGTCTGCTTCGGGAGGAACGTGAACCGCCAGATGGAGCGGCTGACCCTCTACCTGTGGTGGCACAACTACCGCAAGCTCCACCGGGCCCGGGGTGATCCGCGAAGCCACGCCGAGCTCGCGGGCTACGACCCGCTGCGCATCAAGGAAGGCCAGAGGTCGATCTGGAGGAGCCGGGCCTGGCTTTCCCTGACCGACCTGACGGAGTCGATGAGGGATACGTGGCTACGGGCGAGGGAATCGCTGCAGTGGCACAGGATCGACTATCTCCCTAATTTCGCCCGGGCTTGAACGGCGGAAATGTCGATCCTGGGATGGGTAGGGCCAATGCCAACAAGCTTCGAGGAACTAATAGCCGCTCAGTCTCCGTTGTTCTCGAGGGGGAAGAAACTCCTCAGGCCCAGGACATCGATGATGAAAGTGATTTTGGGAGGTATTTTGCAGAACACGATATCCACTTTTTGCTTCCAGGCTTCTATCAGGGTATTGGTAAGCGCGCCGACCCCCGTCGATGAAATATAATTGACTTCCTGGAGGTTTATCCGCAGCCGTTTTCCCCCCACACAGTCTGCGACGATGTGCGACAACAGGTCCTGCAGGTCGCCCGACAGCGGGTAGTCGATGCTCCCGGAGAGTATGACCAGCAGGCTCGACTGGTCCTCGCTGATACGCATCACCGCGCCGGAGTGCTTGGCGGAGAAAGCGAGCGCTTCCCTCGCGAGCGAGGCTACGGGGCTTTCGTTCTGCCTGAAGTTTGCATGGTACATCAATCCACCTATCGTTGTGCAAAATTGGTATCTAGCGCTGTCAAATCATACGCATTCATTCGCTTTGAAACAAGAAGCCGGGTTATATCGAGGATATCCATTCCCACCACCGCGCTCTATCCTTCGAGATCGGGTTCTATGCAGAGAGCTTACAATGAATATTAAGCAATTATCGTGCCAAAATAAAAGAAAGACAAAAAATAAAATAAATCAGGCATTACAATATCTCTTTTCTAGTATTGGAATTAACCCATTATGCTGCTAGCATCGCTCCCCTTGCGCTCCAAGCTTGAGCTTGGGACTAGCCAAAAAGGACCCTGCTACGTCTGCGAATGTCGTATTTAGGACAGCGTGCGCTTGAGGCCAGAGAAAACCCTGGCGTAACCTTGATTGGCAGCTGCCCCACGGCATCGAGCTAAGGATGCAAATGTTCCTTATATGGCTTGTCGAACCTCGCATGAAAGGCTAGTGTCTGTCTTATTGGGACAGTGTCCTATATCGACACATGTGGCGAAAAGGATCGAACTATGCTTTCTCTCCTTGGCCCAGGGACGATCGAGCCTGCGATGCTGGGCCTGCTGCTGGGCATTGTACTCGCGTTCGCCATGCTCTGGCTCCTCCTGCCGAAGAACCGTGAGTTCGCCTGGCTGACGGGCATGTCCTTTGCCCTCGGCCTCGAGCTTGTGCTTTCGTCAGGTTCGCGAGGCCAGACCGACGGCATTCTGGCCTGCTCATTTATATTCCTGTACACGAGGGCGCTGTTCCCTCGCCGTGCTGCGGGAACTCTCCTCCCTGCCTGCGCTGCTATCTTCTTTGCCGCGGGGCTCCTTGCAGCCGTATTTGCTCGGCCTGGCATAACCGCCGCGCTGCTATTCGCCCTTGCCGCAACTATGATCCTCTGCGCAGCCCTCATCCTCAGTCGCGTCCGCATGGAGGGGGAAGCATTGCCTTGGGTCTTCTGCGGCGGTCTTTGTGTCCTGGCTCTTGCCGCCCTCAATGACGCTTTGTCCACACTCGGGTTCATCGCATCAAAGCCTCTCATGCATTTCGCCCTTGCCCTGTTCCTGGCAAGCCAGGCGGCGCTCTACATCCTCCGCTTCACCCGGCTCATCGATCTCGAACGGAGCATTGCGGCCGAATTTCGGGCGGCTCCGCCCGGTCCCGCGCTCGGCGCGGGAGCGGGAGCGGGAGCGGGAGCGGGCGAGAGCCAGCTGGCCTCGCGCGTAAAGAAGATCATCGGCGAGGCCCAGGAGAAAAATGCATTCCTAGTCGCCCAGTCGCGGCAGGCTGCCCTGGGCAACCTCGTTTCTCACCTTACGCACCAGTGGAGGCAGCCCCTCAACGTATTCGGGCTCATCTTCCAGACCATCCAGTCGAACAGCGAGCTCGGGATCCTGGACAAGGAATCGGCCACCGCGCTCTGCGAACAGGGCTTCGAGGAGATAAAGCATCTTGATGACCTTCTCAAGGACTACCGCAGCTACTTCAAGCCGGTCCGGGAGGAGCGCGATTTCGACATCTGTGAGTCCCTGATCACGGTCCTGCGGCTCCAGTCCCCGGCCATCGACAGCCTCAAGGTCCAGGTCAGCGTCGACTGCCCGGAAGGAGGGATCGCCTATCATGGGGTGCAGAGCGCGCTCAACGAGACCCTCGCGAATCTGGTCGCGAACGCCCTGGACGCATTCACCGCGAGAAAGACAGCGTCGCCGAGCCTCGGGGTCGGGGCGGAACTCGGCGCCGATGGATGGATATCGATACAGATCAGGGACAACGCCGGGGGCATTTCGGAGCAGATCCAGCAGACGATATTCGACCCCTATTTCACCACCAAGGCGAGCGGGATGGGGATCGGCCTGTATGTCGCCAAGCTGCTCATCGAGCGCACGTTCGGCGGCAGAATCGCCGTGGTCAACGAGGCGCAGGGAGCCTGTTTCACCATCAATCTCGCGCCAAGGAGCCGTGAATGAGAATTCTCGTTGTCGAAGACGATCGGATGGCGTCCAAGCTGCTCGTGAACGCTCTCGCGGCGGCAGGATGGGAGATCGAGTCGGCATTCACGGGGGAAGAAGCGCGTGAACTCATCGGCCGCTCGGCCGTCGACGTAGTGGTCTCCGATGTCGGCCTGCCGGGGATGAGCGGGATCGATCTCGCGCGAGGAATCCTTGGCGGCGCCGCTTCGCCGCCCCGGTTCATCCTCGTCTCCGGGCAGGACAGCATCATCGAAAGCGTCATTTCCCTCGAACTTGGTGTCGAGGATTTCCTGACAAAGCCGATCAACCTGAAGCACCTTCTTGCGATCCTGCGCAGGATCGAGCACAGGCGCTCGACACCCACCATCCTTCCCGCGACGGAGCTGCAGCGATACCTCTCGACAGAAAAGAGGGTACCAATAGCCGAGCTCCCCGAACCCCGTTCGCTGCTCGAACCCGGCCAGGCCCCATTCATAGGAGTCTACGGTCCGTCAATGCTGGCGGTCTGCGAGCAGCTCAGGAAGGTCGCCCCCTATCCCGAGGTGGCGGTTCTCATCGAGGGGGAGACGGGCACGGGCAAGGAGCTCGTGGCGCGGTTTGTCAGCATGGCCGGCCAGGCCGATGAAGGCCCCTTCGTCGGCCTCAACTGCAGCCTTTTCAATTCCGAGCTCTTCGCCGCCGAGCTCTTCGGCTACGAACGGGGGACCTTCACCGGAGCGGACCAGCACGGGAAAAAGGGCAAGCTCGATCTCGCCGGCGGCGGGTGCATGTTCCTCGACGAGATCACGGAGATGTCGCCCGAGCTCCAGGCGCGCTTTCTCCGCGTGCTGCAGGAGCGGAACTATTACCGGCTGGGGGGAGACAAGCTCATCAAGATCAGCTGCCGCTTCGTCCTTGCGACCAACAGGGATATCGTGCAACTCGTGGACCAGGGCCTGTTCCGCCAGGACCTCTTCTACCGTCTCTCGATCTGCCACATCGAGGTGCCTCCGCTTCGCAAGCGCAAGGAAGAGATACTGCCTCTCGCCGTTCGCTTCATACGATCAATCTACGGATCATGGCTGAAGTCGCACTATGTCGAAACAGCGGCCTTCGAACTGCTCGATCGCTACAACTGGCCCGGGAACGCGCGGCAGCTCCAGAATGTCATCTCCACCTGGGGGCTCTTTGAAACGGGAGACACGCTGACCGCCGCGACCTTGAACGAACTGCTCGACCCGCGCGCCGCGGTGCAATCCTCCACGCAGTCGCGTCTCGCGTCTGCGTCTGCGTCTGTGTCGGCGACCAGGGCGTTTTCATTCGATGATTTCGCGAATATCACCATACCGGATGAGCCCTTCAAGCTGGCGTTGCTGGAGAAGGCCATCGTCGAGAAGACGCTGCAGAAATTCAGCGGGAACAAGCTGAAGACGGCTGAGTTTCTTGGCATCTCTCGATCGCAGCTCTACGGCAAGTACAGCTCCTAGCGGCGACGTGCGGGCCGCCCGGCTCACGCGAGACGCGCCATACGAACCACAGTAATGTCGTCGGCATGGAGTTCAGACCCCATCCGGGCCCGGAGCCTTTCGACGATCGCCCTGGCCTCGATGCCTTCCGAAAAGGAGGCTGATACGACATCCACATAGGCTTTGAGATCGAAGCCGGGTATCTCGAGGCCCGTGGGAAAACAGCCGTCGGTGGTGAGCAGCAGTTGCGCGTGGGGAGGCAGCATGCTGCTCTCCTCGTGATAGCGCGTTGCCACGGTGATGCCCACAGGGAGCTGTGGCGTCGAAACGAGTGTCGAACCCCTGCCCACATCAAGCGAAAAGGGGGGTTGCCCCGCGTTCACCCATGTGCACTTTCCGCTGGCCAGGTCGATTTCCATGACCAGGAGAGCCACGAACAGCGAACACATGTTGCTCAAATAGTGGCACATCTTGTTGTTCATCCACTGGACGACCGAGGCGGGGGACAGTTGCAGGTGGCTGAAGGAGGGAAGGAGGTCGACATCCATGATCGACTTGATGAGCGCCACGACGAAGGAAGCCGCGAGACCGTGTCCCGAAACGTCCGCCAGGACGACCATGATTCGGTTCGCATCGAGGCGCCGCACGTCGACGAAATCGCCGCCAAAGCCCAGGCCCGGTGCGTTCGACTTGTAGATGTCGATGAGCAGCCGGTCATCATCCAGGGCCGGAGAGCTCGTCAGACGCTCGTGAAAGTCGAGCGCGAGGCAGAGTTCCCGCTCGAGGCTGCTGCGGTGCTCCCGGTCTCGGCGCCTGAGATCGTGCACCTCGATGGCCCGGAGCATGTCCAGCGCGAGTTTCCCTCGATCCCAGGGTTTTTGAATGTATGAGAAAAGCCCCACGTCCAGAAAGTCCTGGATATTCTCGAGTTCAGCGTTGCCGGTGAGCACTATGTTCACCATGTCCGGCCAACGCTCTGCCGCAACCCTTAGCAAGTCGGTACCCTTCATCCCCGGCATCTTGAGGTCGCACAGCATGACGGCATACCTGCCGTCCCCCTCGTGAGCTAGCTTTTCCAGCGCCTCGCCCGCGCTTGCAGCCGTGATCATCGTCAGACCCTCTCCCCGGCAAAGCGAACTCAGCTCCCGCATGATGGCATCGGTGACCTCGCGCTCATCATCGACAAGGAGAATTCTGTCTCCTCTCATGGTGCCTCCCCGACGCCCATCGTAGTGAAAAACGGCTCAAACGAGCGCTCTTGGCCCTCGAGTGATATGCCCGACCGGGTGAGCAGCGCGGGGATAGAGGATGGATACTTCTTTTGATGGTTTTTCAAAGATACCTCGCGCAATTGTATTTGCAGAAATCATGCCAATCGCAGAGCTGTGCCAGAGCAACATTTGAGCCACGCTGTCCCGAGCTGTCTGCCGAGGAATGTCCTAGAGCATACGATAGTGTCCCAAAAAGACAGTCATCCAGAGGGAGAGGGCGGGGTGAGGGTGATAACTTCATTCAAACCTGCTATTGGTGCATCGATTTGCTGGCTATTGCGCAATTATGGTTAGATTTCGAATTACAGGAAGCGTCAACAGATCTGGCATGGAAAATGCATGAGTATTCTCCAGAGGCTTTGGATGACTAACCAAGTGACTCCTCAATTGGAAGAACATATCATCAAATCATGGTGGCTGCCTCTGTTGGCGGGATTGTCACTATGCACCCTCATCCTCGGGACGTGGCGAACGCTTGAGTTGCAAGAGGCGGTGGACGTGGGCTCCCGCGTCGAATCCGATCTCAAGAATCGCATCCCAGCCCTGCAGCGTACAGGATCAAGAAAAACGGCAGGAACGGCTTCGCCTGCACGGCGAGTGAGACCTGAGGCCGGGTATCGTCCAGGATAAAATCCGCCTGTTGCAGGCATGTCCACTGCTAAAAGAGAAGGCCAGAAGGATGTGAAGCCATGAGAGGGAATAAGATACTGCTCGTCGATGACCAGCAAGAGGTGACCAGCGCGCTAGCGAGGGAACTTCGTCCGTTTTGCCTCCTTGAAGGCTTAACGACGGTCCAAGCCCGGAACGCGAATGAAGCGCTGGAAAGGCTCGGCCATGGGAAAGGCGAATATGCCGTCATCCTCAGCGATCTGAGGATGACGGGAATGAGCGGCATCGACTTGCTCAAAATTGCCGCCGTGCGATGGCCGGATACAGAGAGAATGATTCTTACTGGCATGGCCGAACTCGAGAACATCCAGGACGTTCTGGATGCGAGACTCTTCGCTTACCTGCACAAGCCATGGGACAGGGAAAAGCTTGTCATGGACATCCGCCGGGCAGTCGATGCTCACGACCTCAAACGCCTGGACAGAGAGCACCGTGCATCCCTCGAACGGGTAGCCTATACAGTCTTTCATGAACTCTCAGAATCTCGAATGCAGCGGGGTGTCTTAAAGAAAGCTGTCTCGTACTTTGAGGCAGAGTCTATGAGTGAATGATTCAAGTCCATCTGGTTGCAGCTTTATAGACGCTTGGGTTCCCGGCCTTCCAAATCGCGAGGTCCAGGGCTCGGACATGAGAGCGCACAAGGGATAGCCGCAGAGCGCATCAGAGGGAGGAGACGATCTTCCCAAGTCGCTTCGCAAAACCCTGGCCGGCGACCCGCCTCCAAAGGGCGGGAAAGCTGCGATGAAGCCTTTTGATGTCGGCCTGGCGCGCGGCAAGGTAGATGGCTGCGGCCGGGGCGAGGACCATGGACTTGCCGGGGTCGGATTTGCGCCCTTTGCCGATCCTGCCCCTCCCCAGGAAGCGGCTCACGAGGCCGCAGGCTATGACGCCATCCTGCAGCAGGCCTAGGTGGTCTTGGACCTTCCTGGCTGCCTCGATCAGTGGGGCGACGCCTGGTCCAAGCGCGGGCTCGAAGAACTCGAGCGAGTAGCGCAAGCGTTTGAACGCGATGCGAAGGCGATGGTAGCGCGCGAGGGGCGGATCCTCGCCGTCCTGCCTTGCCTCGAACGCGCGGACCTTGGCGTACGCGTCGAAAAGGATGGATGGGAGCTCTCGGCCCACGGTGCCCTGATCCTGCCCATCCTCTCGCCGATCCAGCAGCCCGGGGAAGTCTTTCTTGAACCGGGAGTAGCGCGCGCTCGCAAGGTACTTGAGCATCCTCGTGCGCCGCAGGTTCCGCTCTAGGTTCAGGGCGCCCAGGAGGCTCTCGAGCCCGGGCCGGGGGCGTGCCGGCCGCGCGTCGCGATATTCGAGGATCCTGGCTTCGAGCACGTCGAGATCGCGGACAGCGCCCAGGATTTCCAGCAGGCGGCGAAGCTCTTTGCGCGCGGGCTTCGCCGCCCGTGGGTCGAGCGCAGCCGCAAAGACCCGCAGCGCTGCCAGGAGCCTTCGCGACGCCACGCGCATGTCGTGGACATCCTCGGCATCGTCGCGCACGCGGACAGCCTCTTCGCGCGAGAGCAGGCGGCGAAAATGCCGGCCCAGGGTCTTGATGGCGGCTTCGCTCATCGTATTGTCGACCGCGACCGCATCATGGCGATCGAGGAGGTCGAGGGCCCGTGAAAATTTGGATCGGGTCTGTGCACGGAGTTCCCATCGCTCGCGGAAAAGCTCGACCAACTCCCCGAGCTCCTCCTCTGTGCCTTGCGGACCCAGCTCGATCTCAAGCTCCTTCCAGGCGATGGGGCATCCGCCGCACTGGAACTCGACCTGGTCCAGGCTCAATTCGGCGATGCTCCTCCCCGAGCGGCAGATCTCGCGGACCCTCCTGTCTTGCTTCAGCTCGAGAAGCGGTACGAGGGGAGCCTCCCCGGCAATGTCCATGATTTTCTCCCGCAGGGGGCCGCTCCCCAGGACCCCGGCCGAGGGCTGTGCGCCGAGCTCTTCCTCGATTTCCTCCCGCCGCTGCACGGGCTCCTCCGATGCGGCAATGCTCTTTAGGCTGAGCAGGCAGCCGCTCTCGGATTCACGCCGCCTCAGTGCATAGCCCCCGGCGAGGAGTATTCTCTCCCGCGAATCGAGGTAGACATCATGGGTCTTTACGGTCCTGGGCGCGGAGAACTCGAAATCGCCAATGGAATCAAGGCCGCCAATTGCTTCTGAGGTAGGCTCGTCCTCGATGCCGAACTTCGCCTCGATTTCCATATCAGCGAGCCAGGAAGTTGGGGGGGAGGAGCCAGGCCAGTTCGCCGCTGGGCTCGACAAGATCGGTGAGCTTAACGCAGGCCAAGGAGCCCTTCCTGCAGATTATCCGGCCGCCGCCGGTTATGGCGCCGATGGTGCGGCTCATATCGGGTTCGTGCCCGACTAGCAGGAGATTGCGCAGGGCGCCATGCTGCTCAAGGATCGCCGCGAGGTCCGGCACATTGAAGCCGGGCGCGAGCATGGACTCGATCTCGATGCTCTTCTTCGTTCCCAGGGCCTTCGCCACGATCTGTGCCGTCTGGAGAGCGCGCGCGAGGGGGCTGCACAGGATAAGATCGAAGTCCAAGCCGAGGCGCGCGATGGTCTTTGCCTCGGCGGACATGAGCTTGATGCCGTCCTCGGTCAGAGGCCGCTCGTCGTCGTCGCCGCTCCACGCCTCGCGTTCATGAGCGATACCATGGCGAAAGAAATAAACTTTCATGGCATTGAGTCTCCTGCCGTCCATGCATGCGAGGGGCCAAGCTAAATGACAACCGCAAAGAAAACCATAAAGCCATGCAGCGACGCTGTCAATTCGGTGACTGCGCGTTGATCGTGCCGGAAAGAGAATCTTGACGACGAAATAAGTGCATCAAAAAGATGCACAAAGTATTGCAATCGATGCAAGCAATGCATATAGTTGTCCAGAGGCGGCGCAATGAGCGAAATTCCCGTGAAACCCAAAATACCCAAAGGCGGGAAACAGCACTTCGAGCTTTCGCCTGCGAACAGGCGGCGTCTCGACGATTACCTGGAACGTTTCAACACCGATCCTTCGCGCGTGAGTCCCAAGATGAAGACCGCAGACGTGGTCAATCGAGCCCTGGACCTATGGCTTCGCCGGCATGAGGGAAGGGCTGACGCGGGGAATGGAGGGGGAAATGCTAAAAAAGACAGCTAAACCCGAAAAGCTGCCATCGCGGAAGGTGAATGTGCAGATTGCCCCCGGCAACCGAAGGCGGCTTCTGGCCTACCTGCGCTCCTTCAACGAGAATCCCGACCGCAGCCATCCCACGGTGACCCTCACCGATGTCCTCAATACCGCGCTGGACGATTTCTTCACAGCGGAGGCGGCGGGCCCGAGGGGCGAAGCGCAGGGCGACGCGGCGAAAGGTGAGGTGAAGGAATGAGCATAGTGTCGAGAATGAGGGCGCGCGCAGGGGCGGGAAACAGAGAAGAACCCGCGACATTGTTCGCGGAAACGAAGGTTCCAGGCACAAAGAGGGAGGTCATCAAGATGAGTAAGTCGGTTTTTGCCAAGATGGAGAGCGCGAGAAAATGGCTCGAGAAGAACGGTCAGGGCATCGCCAACGGGAAGAGCGCCCAGGCAGCGCTCGCAAACGCAGAAAAGGCGATTTCCGAGGCGGCGTCGTACAAGGCCAGGATGGCCGAGGTCCTTTCCCAGAAAAAAGGCGCAGTCCTCGCACTGGACGAGGCCCTGCTCCGCGCCAGGACAGAGAAGAGGCTTAAAATGAAGGAGCTCAAGCTCCAGGCAAAGATCGCCGCCCTGACCGCGGCGAAGTGAAGTGCTGCTGGCGGCGGTAGAGGCTTCTCCCGGCCGCCCACGCGGCAATTAACAAAAACAAACCACTTTTTGATGGGACCAGCGGCTCCATCATGGACTCTCCTCCTGTGGCGCAGGCCTGGGCGGATACCCTCGATGCCTACGAGGTCCGCATGGAACTCGGCGATCCCCTGCTCCACATCGGCCGCGTCGACCTGCAATCCGTGCAGATATCCTGCGCCACGATACCCAGCTAAAAAAACGCCGCCCGGGGGGCGGCTCTTTCTGTGGAGGCATTGGGGCGAGCCATCGGTCCGATATAGCGCACAATGCAAAAGAGCCGCGCGCCCACGGCAGAGGCCGTCCATTCGGCCTCGTGATAGACCGGCCCTCCCGGCGATCCTCCTTTTATTACCTGGTAGATAGCATACCCATCGCCGATGAGGATTCGATGAGACCGGCGATAGAATTGCGTCAGTTCTCCCTAGGCTTCGGCCTTCATCTCCCGCCATTTTTGCCACTGGTACCACTGCTCCGGCTCCTCCATGGTTCGGCGCTCCCAGAGCCTCAGGGCCTTCAAGGCGACGTCCTCGGCCCGCGGGTCGAGGGCGATCTCCTCGCAGCTCAGGGAATAGCGGAGCCGGGCGGAGCGTCTGCAGAAGAGTCCCACAGTGGCGGCGTCGGAGCGCTTGGCGATGAAGTCGAGGCTGTGGTCGAAGAAGAGGGACTGGCCGAAGAGCCTGATCGTCCTCGACCTCCGCCTTCTCCATGCGTCGACCTCATCGACCTGCGTGACGAGTACGCGTCCCCGGTTCAAGGCCGAGAAAATGAGCTCGAGCACCCTGTCCCCGCGCGACGCGATGAGGAGTTCGACATCCCTGCCGACGACGAGGCGCTCGAGGGCCGCGCGCAGTCGGCGGGTCTTGGCCTCCATGACTATGGACACGGGGTAGCCGCGCAGGGCGAGGACCGGGGGGATGAGCTCGACGGCCCCCCAGTGGGCGGTGACGGCTATGGCGCCCCTGCCCCGCTCGAGGGCGCGGTCGAGGTTTTCGAGCCCCGCAACCGCGACTCTCGTGCCCAGGAAGGCATCCAGAAAGGCACGAGATCGGTTGGCCACGAGGAGCTTCTCGAAGTAATGCTCGAGAATGTGGCCGAAAACCTTTCGCTTCGCCGCCTCGGACCGCTCTCCCGGGCCGAGCAGGTCGGTCACGCTCTCCTCGATCCGCTTGCGCTCCCGGGCGTTTAAGGCGTAGTAGACCGCGCCCGCGGCGATCATGAGGTCGCGCGCGGCCTGGGGAGGCGCGTTGCGGACTATGTCCGGGAACAGGGTCTGGACGATCTCGGAGAGGCTGGCGCTCATGCCGCCGTCCCCGGGCCGCCCGCGAGGGCATAGGCCCATTTGGCGGCGTTCCCTCCGCCAAATTCGATGCGCCATCTCTGTCAACCCTGATCAGTT
>Ga0073936_10010507_pt1 | contig 11338 bp, 14 predicted proteins | sample AliMusrvi5mmetaG_FD_87041 | JGI IMG/M metagenome (GOLD analysis project Ga0073936, IMG submission 87041) | Freshwater lake bacterial and archeal communities from Alinen Mustajarvi, Finland, to study Microbial Dark Matter (Phase II) - Alinen... | ecosystem: Environmental > Aquatic > Freshwater >... | reverse complement strand
GTCCATGGATTGTGGGGCGTCGTGCTGGGCAAACCGGGGACAGACAGCCAAAATCCGGCAGAGCCGGATATTGGTGTCAGTCCCCCGGTTTGCGAGGTGTATTGTCAGTCCCCCGGCTTGCAGAGGCTCGATTAGAGTTGCTCGGCGATCAGGCGGTCGCCGCGTCCGCGCTTTTGGACTAGTTCTTCCAGGACCTCCAGCATCTTTGGCGGACCGCAGGCGTAGATGTCCATCGCTTCGCCGGCCTGCTCCAGGTAGGCTTCGAGGGCCGCTGGTGCGGTGCCGTGAAAACCCTGCCAGCCATTTTCGGGCTGCGAAACCGCCAGCGTGGTTCCCAGCTGAGGCAGCGCGGCGCGCAGCGCATCGATCTCCGCGGCCGGCAACATCTCGGCTTCGCGGTTTGCGCCGAAGACGAGGTGCGTGGGCTGCGAGTCCTGAAAATCGCCGAGGTGCCGCAACATCGAGAGGATCGGCGCGAGACCGCACCCGCCACCGACAAAGCAGCGTGGCCGCACGCTCACTTCGTCCAGGACGAAGCTTCCCAAAGGTCCGCGCACTGTAAGGATGTCGCCAACCTCGGCCTGCTCGCCCAGCCAGGTGGAGAATGTGCCACCCGGTTTGAGCCGGATCAGGAAGTCGAGCCGGCCTTCCCAGTTGGGCAGGTTCGCCAACGAGTAGGCTCGCCGAACGTCGGTCACGGGCAGGGTCAACTCCATGTACTGCCCTGGAGAGAACTCCGCAGCTGCACCCGTTTCGGGATCGGGCTGCAGGCGCAGCGTGAGTGCCATCGCGCCCTGCCAGGCCGGCTCCAACGATTCAATGACGGCCTGGCGCACCGGTACCCGATAGCGAAGGACCTGCGCCCGGTCATAGGGCAGGTCCACGGTCATGTCTTGCTGGGGAGTGCAGCGGCACAACAGGACCGCTGCCGGATCCGCGGCGGGCAGCATCGCCGGATCGTGCTGCCCCATTTTGTAGTCGCCGCTGCTGACGTGCGCGCGGCACTGTCCGCAGGTTCCCTCGTGACACATGGCGGGAAGGAAGAATCCCGCCGCTTCCGCCGCGCCGAGCACGTGATCGGTTTCCGCGCAGGGGAACTGAAGCTGTTCCCCGTCGCGAGTGACTAAGGTGATCTCCATGCTGTTAGGCAGCCGACCGGTTGAGCGAGGCAGCGATGTCCGCTTCGGCCGTAGTGATGGGCTGGATACCGAACTTCTCCACCAGCACGTTGAGCAGGTTGGGCGTGAGGAACGCCGGCAGGCTGGGTCCGAGCCGCACGTTGCGAACACCAAGCGCGAGCAGCGTCAGCAGCACGGCGGCGGCCTTCTGTTCGAACCAGGAGATGACGAGCGACAGAGGCAGGTCGTTCACGCCGCAGTCGAAGGCCTTGGCAAGAGCCAGTGCGATCTGGACGGCAGAATAGGCATCGTTGCACTGGCCGATATCGAGCAAGCGGGGCAGGCCGCCGATGGTGCCGTGGTCTTCCATGTTGAAGCGGAACTTGCCGCAGCCCAGCGTCAGCAGGACGGTGTCTTTGGGGGCTTGCTCGGCAAAGTCGGTGTAGTAGTTGCGTCCGGGCGCCGCGCCGTCGCAGCCGCCGATGAGGAAGAAGTGCTTCACGGAGCCGCTCTTGACCGCATCGATTACTTTGTCGGCCACTCCGAGGACGGCCTGGCGTCCGAAGCCGATCAGGATGGTCTTTTCGGGCAGGGTCTCCGGGAAGCCAGGCAGCGCATTGGCGGCCTGGACGACCTGGGCGTAGTTGCCGTCAGCGATGTGGCGCACGCCGGGCCAACCTACGGGGCCGGCTGTGAAGATGCGGTTGCGGTACATGGGCTGAGGCTCGATGAGGCAGTTGGAGGTCATGACGATGGGGCCGGGGAAGGCCGCGAATTCCAGCTGCTGATTCTGCCAGGCGGAGCCGTAGTTGCCAGCCAGATTCGGTGATGCGGCCAGCTTCGGATAGGAGTGGGCGGGCAGGAGTTCGCCGTGGGTGTAGACCTTGATATCAGTACCCTTCACGGCTTCGAGGATGTTGTGGAGATCGAGCAGATCGTGGCCAGAGACCAGGATGGCTTTGCCTGCCACGGGCGTGATGCGCACATTCGTGGGAGCGGGTACGCCGTAGGTGCCGGTGTTGGCGGCGTCGAGCATTTCCATCACGGTGAAGTTCAGGCGGCCGAGGGCGAGAGCTTCTTCGAGCAGCACGCCGATATCGGCCGGCTCGCCTGCCAGGAGGTCGAGCGCTTTGGCCACGCCGGCGCCGACTTCACTGCGGGTCTGGCCGAGCACTTCGGCATGGTGGCATAGGCGGCGACGCCTTTCAAGCCATAGAGCACGAGAGCCCTCAGGCCGACCACGTCTTCGCCAACCAGGTCAAGCCCGGCGCGGACGGAGGCGATTCCGGCCTGGTTCAGGAGGTCAGGCAGAGAAGCCGCCGGTACGAACGCGGCGGGTCCGCCGAGGCGCGGGGTGCCTGGAGTGGCTGCTTCATAGGTTGCGCGTACGCGGTCGCGGACCTTTACGGCATCGGCGATCATATCGACGAACCGCGCGCGGTTGAAGTTGACGTTGGTCAGGGTGGTGAAGAGCGCGTGCAGGATAAAGGTATCCGCCGCGGCGTCCGGGGTGCCCAACTGGTGCAGGCGGCTGGAATACTGCCCGATGCCTTTCAGTTGATAGATCAGAAGATCCTGGAGATCGGCGGTGGTTTCGTCTTTGCCGCAGACTCCTTTTGTGGTGGCGCAGCCCCCTGCGCCGTCTGTCCGCGTCGTTTGCTCACATTGATAACAGAACATTGTTCCTCCTGGTTACATGGCTGATAACAGCCATCCCACCAAGGCATTTGGCGCGCCAAAGGGTGGAGTGGAGGGAGTGGGAGTGGCATGCCATTTGAAATGTTGCATATAGAATGCATATTTTTGTTTGGAGGGAAGGTGGGGGTTGTGAAGTGTGGGTTATATGCCGCAGGTTGGAAGGTGGCTGCGGGGGGTGTGGGTGTGTGGGGTGTGGCAACGTGGCGTCTAGGTTAAGATCGGGTATAGGAGACAGCATGCCTCAATCAATCCGTTCGCTCATGGCCGTTTCGTACCTGGCGCTCGCCATTACCGCGGCTACGGCCCAGACTAAACCGGCGTTCGAGGTGGCATCGATCAAGCCGACGGCGCTCGATATGGCGAAGCTGGTTTCGCAGGCGCAGAGCGGCGGAGGGATGCCGCGTGTCGGCCCGCGCGTTGAGGGTGCAAGGGCGGAGTACATCTTCATGTCGCTCCGGGATTTGATCGTTCTGGCGTACAAGGTAAAGGCGTACCAGATCACGGGACCCAACTGGTTGAATAGCCAGCGATTCGACATTGTGGCGACCCTGCCTGAAGGTACGAAGAAGGATGACGTTCCCGCGATGCTACAGGCTCTGCTGGAAGACCGGTTCAAGTTGACGCTGCATCGCGAGACGAAAGAGGGCCCGGTGCTGGGTCTGGTGGTGGGCAAGGGAGGTCCGAAGTTGAAGCAATCCGCCGGGACTCCCAAGCCGCTCGACCTGGAGGCGCCGCTCGGGCCTGGTGAACGGATCGTTGAGGGCGCCGATGGACCGATGCGCATGAAGGTGAACAAGCTGGGTAGCGCGACCTTGAATATGGGCGAGCGGGGCACCGTCAACTACAGCGTGGACCCGGCCACCCGCACCATGAAGATCGAAGCCAGCATGGTGACGATGACCGGATTCGCCGATATGTTGACCGCGCTTTCGCAGGCGACCGGCGCGGCCAAACCGGTGCGGGACATGACGGGCCTGGCGGGAAACTACGAGGTGGAGATCACTTTTTTGCAGGAGGACCTGCTGAACATGGCTCGCGCACAGGGGATGCCCGTTCCGAACCGGCCCGCGGAAGCGCCCGCCGCGGGGATGCCGGGCAACGCGGCGTCTGATCCGAGCGGCTCTTCGTCGTCACTGATGCAGGCGGTGCAATCGATGGGGTTGAAGCTGGAGTCGCGCAAGGCGATGGTTGAGCACCTGGTGATTGATAAGGTGGAGAAGGCTCCTACTGAAAATTGATGGGGGGAGGCCGAGGCGAGCCGGTAACCCGTGTCGCTACTATGGGTTACCGGAGATAGGTTCGTTTGGCCACTTTTTTTTCGAGGGGAGGATGCCCCCCGGAGACGATTCGGATTTCAAGGAACTGGCGGCTGCAGTCGGCGACGTTATGAAGCCAGTGGAGCCATTTCGGATATACCATGGGGTGCAAGGGGGTTTGGGCGTTTGGGGTTCTGATTTGTTGAGGTTAAAGGAGATTTGGTCTTTGGAGATTGGGGAACGGGTTGGGGGCCCATCTCTTGACCGCGCATTATCTCAAAGAGCCTGGTGAGTGACAGCGTCATTGTGAACTCGGTGCTGGCCAAGTACAGCGATCATCTTCCGCTGTACAGGTTGAGTCTGATGCTGAGGCTCGACGCGGCGCAAGTTAGTCGGGGGTGCTTAAATCCAGGTGGATGAGATGCCGGTAGATGTGCAAGCGAGGGATGGGAGATGCAAGAATCATCAGCTTTACTCATGGCAGTACGGCACTCCGGGCGGGGAGACGGTGTTCGACTTTCGGATGGGACTGTCACGCGAGAGTGCCAAGAACTTCCTCGGCGAGTACGCTGGCATTTTGCAGACCGATGGCTATACTGCCTCTGACCTGGTGGGCCGCAAAGTCATGCTCCCCATCAGGCGCCGCGCCGCTAAGACAACGATTCCTGGCTGGCTGCATCACGAGGATTTGCTAGAGCAAGTGGCTGCATGGCCAGTTATCTGGATCGAGGCTTGAAAGGTTGGGTCCCTTGTACGCGTTGCAGCGGTCGCAAGCAAGCGCGAGATAGGCGTGATCATCGGAACCGCCATGTTGCCTCGCCACGATGTGCTCCACGTGGAATGGAATCAGCGGCGTCGCCTGTTGTGGAAGCCGACAGTACTCACAGGCATTTCCGGCTCTAGCGCGGACCAGATCTCAGGTTTGCTGATCCAACTCAGGCAGCCTGGCGCGAGAGGAAGCGGCGAGCTTTTGCCTGAACGATGGAAACGACTTCGATCGCCTCGACAAAGTCCTTGTACTCGGCCTCCTCGGCAGAGGTGAGCGTTCCCTCGTTCGCCTTTCCGCGCAATTCTTCTAGCCGCGCCTCAACGCCGGGAGCCGCACGGAGGTTCATTAGGGCAGAGGCCGACTCAGGAGTCAGAGCGCCGGTTAAGGGATCGAGCAATCTGTCCAAATAGCTCGCCACAATTAGTTGAAGCATACATCATTCCGTGAGTTCACCTTGCCCAGCCCAGGCGGCGATAGGCAATCGCCGCGCAGCTTGCCAAGCTGCCCCACTTTTATGTCGCGCTCCGTGGTGCCAATCCCATGGAATGGCTGTCAGAGAACCCGAAATTCGGAGCACTATCGCTATCGTGGGTGTTGCAGGATGCGGCTGGGTGGTCAATTGCGGTTCTCAGCGTGGGGTATTGCGGTGTAGCTTGATTGGAGACTAGCTCGCAGCCGTGAGATACCTGCGCTCTCGTTCGCGGTTGTCGCTGGATAGCCGCTTGATACATACACTGGGCCCGTCATCCTGAATACGAGAGCGGACGCGGCATCTCACCAGCTCATTGCAGTACCGAAGTGAATTCCGAACTCAAGCCGTACTTTCTGGTCTTCCTGGCGGGATCTGCGACAACCGCGAACCCGTTTTCAACCCAGGCAGATAAGAGGTTTCGACACGCCCGCTGGGAGATCCCAAACAGCGCCTCCACGTCACGGCTGGTGATAACCGTACTCCCGCGAAAGAGCTCCAGCGCCTTGCGCTGTCTGGGATCGAGCCGCCGCAACGCAACCGACTGATCGATGGCACCGGTTCCGGCGGCCTCCTGCGCCCGGCGGCGGACGCTTTCGAAGCTGGTCGCGACGCCGTCGCAGAAATACTCTACCCATCGGGTGATTTCGGCCTTTGCACGGCCCTCATAGTAGTTGTGCGACGGCCCAACCGTTAGCGCGCTGTAATAGTCACTCAGATTGCGGGCGTAATACTCTTCCAGTGAGTACAGGCCTTTGAGATCGTAGCCGCCCAAATGAAGGATGAGCGTGGTGAGGAGCCGTGCGGTTCTGCCGTTGCCATCATAGTAAGGATGAATCGTCGCGAACTGATAGTGAGCGATACCGGCACGGATGGGGCACGGGAGCGAATCCCGCTGTGATGCCGAAATCCATGCTACGAGCGCTTTCATTAACCTAGAAAAAGCAGTTGAACTTCCAGAATGGTAGCGATGTCGTTCCAATGATGGCAGCTGTTGAAGGAAATGCAGCCACCCATTGGGTAAGCGATTGGCCGGGGTGGCGTCGCGGGGGGCAAACCGGGTACAGACAGCCAAATTCCGGCAAAAGACGCCGGAAATTGGTGTCAGTCCCGCGGTTTGCAGCATCTCGTATGTGGCAGAAACTCGCGTCAACTGCTTTTTCCAGGATCAACGGCAGCATATAGACGATGCCGCGATTGCGGCTATCCCGGATGACATTATCTCCATCGCGGAAGGGAGTTGGCCTGGTCCGCTTTCGTCCCTCCGCCATGACAAGAGCGTGCAGCGTTTGGATGTGAGTCTCCGAAACAGGCGCGCCGCTTCAATGCGCATGAGGCTGGTGGCAACTTTCGAGGTGATGGAGAACTTTGGTTCAAAGGGCATCAGGTCGGGAGTTTTCCAGCATCGAGGACTACCGTTATTGTGCCGTTAAACTTCCGTTAAGGCAACAGGTTTTTGGAGTGCTCTCAACGGGGCCGATTTTGAAAGGCTCACGCGACACGGGGAGAATTGGACCTGAGCCGACACCATCGGCCAGCTAAGCCCTGTATTTATATTGCGTTGAAGATTCCGAAGCCCGAAATCCATGTCATTCCCCGGTTTGCGGTGTCTCGAATCAGGCTGGAGTTTGCGTCAACTGCTTTTTCAAGGATAATAACCAAGGAGTGCACCCGATCCCATGGAAATACGAACTACGGAACCCCTCGCGCAAGCGCTGACGAGCGCGATTCTTGCTGGAGATGTCGATACGCTGAGGCATTTGCTGGACGGCGACCCTCTCCTTTCCAAGGCGCGTATCGTCGACCCCAAGGGGACCAGCCGGACATTGCTGCACATTGCGGTCGATTGGCCCGGTCACTTTCCCAAGGTGGTGCAGACCATCGGGCTGCTCATCGAACGGGCGCAGATCCCGAGGCCCCGCTGGTTGGCGGTAACGCGCCGGAGAGACCACTCCACGGGGCAGCGAGTTCCAATGACGTAGACGCTTTGAACGCTCTGCTCGATGGCGGGGCCGATATCGAAAGTCCGGGAGCCATTTTCACGAACGGCACTGCCATGTCTGACGCGGTCATCTTCGCGCAGTGGAACGCTGCGCGCCGGTTGCTCGAGCGCGGGGCGAGAACCACGTTTACCGAGTCGGCCGGGCTCGGCCTGCTGGATCGCATGGCTACCTGGTTCGAACAAGACCACAAGCCAGCGGACGACCAGGTCACCGCAGCGCTTTGGCACGCCTGCCGGGGCGGCCAGTTGCAGGCCGCCCAGTTTCTCATCGGGAAAGGCGCAAACATTAATTGGGTAGGGTGGGACAAGATCGCGCCGCTCGATGGGGCGCTGCAAAGCGGCAATCAGGAGCTTGTCGCGTGGCTCCAACATCAGGGAGCAAAGCGGGCTTGCGAGTTGTAGTGGATTAGCCTGGACCTGCTGACTGATGGCGGTGTGGTGCGAGTGAGGGCAGTTGTTGGAGGGGATTGAGCTGTCGGGCGGGGATGCGTCGTGATGGGCAAACCGGGGACAGGCAGCGAAATTCCGGCAACAGCGGCCGGAAATTCGTGCCAGTCCCCGGTTTGCAATGTCTCGAGGCTGATAGAATGGCTGCGATAGGCAAAGGGAGAAGAGATGCGACTGAATGCATTCGTGATTCTCATGCTCGCGTCGGCACGCTTCTGCGTGGCCCAGGACGCGGGCGATTTCAAACCCGCTACATCGAACGTCCTCGATGCGCAGTATCCGCGCGTGGACAGCAACTCGCGCGTCGAGATCCGCTTCAAAGCGCCAGATGCCGCCAAGGTGCGGGTGAACTTCTGGAGCGGCCCGAAGGCCGAGATGGAGAAGCAGGCGGACGGATTCTGGACATACACGACGCCGCCAATGGCCCCGGGGCTGCACTACTACACTGTAGTCGTCGATGGCGCGGAAGTAGCCGATCCGGCAAGCACCGCCTATTTCGGCGGAAGCAAATGGGCCAGCGCAGTCGAAGTGCCCGAAGCGGGCGCTACCTATTACCTGCCGCAGGATGTTCCACACGGGCAGGTTCGCGAGGTGTGGTATCACTCCAAGGTTACCGGCAGCTGGCGGCATGCCGTGATCTACACGCCACCCGGTTATGATACGCAGGTGAAGGAGCGCTACCCCGTTCTCTACCTCCAGCACGGCGGAGGCGAGGATGAAGCCGGGTGGACAAGGCAGGGCCGGGCCAACTTCATCCTCGACAACCTGATCGCCTCGAAACGGGCGAAGCCGATGATCGTCGTGATGGCGCACGGCTATGCGCGCCGCGCCGGCCAGGCCGTTGCCGACCTGCGGGGCAAGGCGCCCGGTTCACCGGAGATGAGGAAGGCGATGCAGGATAGGATGTCCGCTTTTGAAGACGACCTGACGCAGGCGCTGATCCCGTTCATCGACTCGACTTTCCGCACGCGGACGGATCGCGACCATCGCGCCATGGCGGGTTTATCGATGGGCGGTATGCAGACCTTCCAGGTGACGTTCAATCATCTCGATCTGTTCTCCTACATTGGCGGATTCAGCGGCGCCGCCAACGTGTTCGCCGCCGGCAGCGACACGCTGGACACGAAGACTGCCTTTAACGGCGCGATGGCTGATCCTGCCTCGTTTGCGAAACGCGTCCATTTGCTGTGGATCGGCGTGGGGACGAAAGAGCCCGAGCGCATGAGGCAGGGAATTCAGAAACTGCACACTGCCTTGGATGCCGCGAAGATCAAGCACGTGTTCTCCGAGTCTCCCGGGACCGACCACGAATGGCAGACCTGGCGCCGCAACCTGGAGGATTTCGCGCCGCGGCTGTTTTAACCGGCGGCTTTGTCACTTTTTATTTCGCCGACGCCAGGCCTCCAATCAGTTCGGCGACTTTATCTAGTATCTGGTTCCAGCCCTCTATTTGCCCGCTATTGATTGCGCTCTCCATGGGCTCATTTCCAATGAAGGTGAGTTTCGTCTGGCCGTTTCCGAGATCCTCAAAGATAGTCACATCGTATGCGCCGTCGATGGCCTCATGTTCTATCCCATATTGCTCAGGCTCAACCTTGTTACCCTGCGGGTCGGCAAAGTACATGGAGGACACGATCTTCTCGTGCAGAACAATCTCGTGGTATTCCCCGGCATTCCAGAACTCCTGGCCATCAGGCGATCTCATGCAGCACCGGAATTTTCCTCCGACGCGAAAATCCATTTCGCAAAAAGGTGAGGTAAAGCCCTTTGGGCCCCACCACTGCATCACGTATTGCGGGTCTGTCCACGCCTTCCAAACCAATTCGCGCGGGGCATCGAAAACTCTTGTGATGACCATCCGCTCTGTCTCGTCAACCGTGTTTTTTTCCATCTCTGACCTCCGTTTTCTTCATTTGATTGACAACCACATCCAGCTTGTCGAAACTCTCTTCCCAGAATCGGCGGTAATAGGCCGCCCAGTCGCTGACTGACTTTATCGCCTCCGGCCGCAAAGTGCATACGCTCTCTCGCCCACGCTTCGTCTTGATCACAATCCGCGCCCGAATCAGGCAGGCAACGTGTTTTGAAATCATCTGCTGCGAGAGTGCAAAGGCTTCCGTCAAGCCATGCACAGAGGCAGGACCATGTGACAGCCGTTCGATCATCCCCCGCCGGGTTGGATCAGACAAAGCTGCAAATGTTGTACCCAATTTATCCACAACCATATGGTAGTGGATTTTCAAAGAATGTCAAGTGTGGAGTTTGCGACTTTTGGTTTCGTTCCGCGGGTTGGATGTATTTCAGAGTTGCGAGTCCTCAATTATGTTATAAGAAGTGAATAGAGGGTCCAGATGATAATTATTTCGCGCCGCCAACTCCTCACTTCCGCCGCAAGTTCATTTGCGCTTGCGGCCGCCGCCCGCAGCGCAGCCGCGCAGGTCGCCGCACCGGTGCCGTCGCTCGCCACGGACAAACGTTCGCTGGTTTCACTGATGAAGGGCGAGGATCGCCGCAAGAACGCCTATAACGCGCTCATGGCGATCGACAAGCAGATTGCGCCCGCACTCAAGCGCAAGAAGTACGTCGTGATCAAGCCCAATAACGTCTCCACGGGGAACCAGCTGGCCGCTACGCACGCCGACACGATGCGCGGCATGCTCGACTATCTGGGCGAGCGCTTCAAAGGTCCGGTGATCATCGCCGAATCGAGCGCCGGCACCACGATGCAAGGCTTTGAGAACTTCCACTACACGCGCCTCGCCACGGAGTACAAGCGCGTGAGCCTGCTCGATCTGAACGAGGAGGCGAAGTACGAACTTATCCCGGTGCTCGATGAGGACATGCATCCGACGCTGGTAAGGCTCGCGGCGCGCCTGCTCGATCCGGAGGCGTTCGTGATGTGCCCGGCGATCCTCAAGACGCACAACGTCGCGGTGGCGACGCTTTCGATCAAGAATATGGTGCTCGGCGCGCCGCTCCATCAGGGGCCCAAGGAGACGGTGCGGTGGAGCGACAAGCGCAAGTATCACGCCGGCGTGCGCCAGACTCACTACAACATGATGCTCACGGCGCAGAAGATGCGGCCGAACTTTGGCGTGGCATTGATCGATGGTTATGAGGGCATGGAGGGCAACGGCCCGGCCAGCGGCACGGCGGTGCCATCGCGGCTGGCGATCGCGTCCACCGATTTCATTGCCGCGGACCGCGTCGGAGTGGAGACCATGGGGATCGATGCCAAGTGGCTTGGCTACCTGATGTTTTGCTGGCAGAGCGGACTGGGCCAGTACGATCTCGATAAGATCGACCTCGAGGGCGAGAAGATTGCGAGCGTCCGCCGCAGTTACAAGCTGCACAAGGATATCGATCGGGGACTGCAGTGGATGGGGCCGATGAAGGAGATCCCGGTTAAGTTGGGGTAACGATTGGGCCGATTTCCAATCGGCTGCAGGTTGACAACCTGCCTATAGTTATTCCAGGGCGACCAAGAGATTAATTTGTATTTGTTTGTGTTCTAGCCACCTGCAGCCGGTGTATGGCGGGGTTTTCTTTCCTCGCCAGATCGGGTACAGGTAGGTAGAG
>Ga0073936_10010503_pt1 | contig 11342 bp, 7 predicted proteins | sample AliMusrvi5mmetaG_FD_87041 | JGI IMG/M metagenome (GOLD analysis project Ga0073936, IMG submission 87041) | Freshwater lake bacterial and archeal communities from Alinen Mustajarvi, Finland, to study Microbial Dark Matter (Phase II) - Alinen... | ecosystem: Environmental > Aquatic > Freshwater >... | reverse complement strand
TCCCTCGCCGAACGCCCCGCCGATTACGCCATCTTCAAGCCCAACGCCCGCGGCAACGGCGGCATGGTGCGCTTCAGCCTCAAACCCGCCAAAGCCGCCCTGTTTGTCGAAGCCGCCGCCCAATCCGGCGACAAGCAATTCGACTGGGACAACAAAATCACCATGAAGTGGGGCCTCGCCGACATCGGCCCCGTGCTGGCCACCTTGCAAGCCCGCCAGCCCCAAGCCAAGTTGTTCCACCAAACCGACAAAGCCAACAGTGCCTTTGACTTCACCCTGCGCGACGACCCCGAACGCGCACCCTACGCCCTGAGCATCTCCCGCCAGGATGCCACCGACAAATCCCTGCGCAAAGTGGCTATCCCCCTCTCCCACGGCGAAGCCGCAGTGCTCGAAGCCGCCCTGCGCGTCGCCGTCGGCCGCCTCGTCGGCTGGTGACGCAGAATCGGGCAACCGGCCCAAAATGAGGTGGCTCCTCGTCGCGCCCAAATGACGCCCGGTGCTGCCGCACCCGCCCGCCGGGTGCGGGTGCTACAAGCGAAAATGGCAGCCGTGGTTGCGGCTATTCTTACGGCGGATTACGCGGAATTGAACGGATTTGGCTGAATCAGTTGGAATTCGCCCGCGACGGCGGCTTGACGCAACGACGCGCGAGCCGGACAATTCGTGGGGAGCGATTTTTTCCTTCGCCAGGACGGGGCGGGTTTGGTTGACTGCGCCATGGCTGCGGCGAATGTCACGGGAAATGCGCTGATTCTGCTCGGGGTGACGGCCACCACCGAGGACGGGGTGATCAAGGAAATGATCCGCTCGCTGGCCGGCTGCCCGGATGTGCGGGACTTGGCGGGGCTGCAGCGGGCGGTGTTGGCGCGCCAGCAGCTGCAGACACCGTTGTTAGGAAACGGGGTGGCGCTGCCGCACGCGCGCACCGCCGCGGTGAGCAACATCGTGCTGGCGATTGGCCGCTGCCCCCAGCCGGTGGCGTTCGGGCCCGAGCAGGCGCCGGTACGCCTGGTGTTTCTTTACGGGGTGCCGGTGCATTGCATCAGCGAGTACCTGGCAGCGGTCGCGCAATTGACCCGCTCGCTCAAGCGGCCGGGGACGCTCGAGGCCTTGTTGGCGGCGCCGGATGAGGCGAGCTTGCGCACGGCATTGCAGTGAAGCGATGAATGCCCCACCGGTGAATCCTGAATTGAGTGCGGCCACGCGGCGCTTGGTGCGCCTGCGGATTTGGCTGGGCGAACGCACTACCGCCAATGAACTGCGCTCCACGCTGCTGTGGGCGGCGGTGATCGGGTTGGTCGGGGCATGGACTTCCATCGGCTTCAAGGAAGCCACCGAGTGGTTGCACTCGCTGTGCACGGGGCATCGGGTGGAAAATCACGAGGGGTTTGTCGTTGGTTTCGCGACCATGCCATGGTGGCGACGGATCCTGGTGCCGTTAGGTGGCGGCCTGATGGCGGGGCTGACGCTGTTCTATGGGCGCAGGATCAAGAAGCGAATCAGCACCACCGACTACATGGAAGCGGTGGTGGTGGGGGACGGTAACCTATCAGTGAGAAGCAGCTTGGTGACCTGTCTGTCGGCTTGGTTCTCGGCGTCCACCGGGGCGTCCATCGGGCGCGAGGGGCCGATGGTGTTGCTGTCGGCCTTGGCGGCTTCAGTGGTCGGACGCTGGTTGAAATTGCCATTGGCACGCAAACGCCAACTGGTGGCCTGCGGTGCGGCGGCAGGGATCGCCAGCGCCTACAACGCACCGGTGGCCGGTGCGTTTTTCGTAGCGGAAATTGTCCTCGGTTCGCTGGCGATGGAAGCGCTCGGGCCGCTGGTCGTGTCGTCGGTGGTGGCGACCTTGGCGACACGGGGGCACTTTGGCGCCGAGGCGATGTACGCGGCACCGGTGTTCACCTTGCATGGGAATCACGAGCTGCTGCCGTATCTGGTGCTGGGTTTGTTATGCGGTGGGGCGGCGCCATTGTTTCTGGGCCTATTGAAATGGAGTGAAACGGGTTTTGGCAGACTCAAACTGCCGGATTGGGCGCGTTTGGCGCTCGGCGGGCTCATCGTCGGGATGCTGGCGGTGGGCTATCCGGAGGTCACCGGCAATGGCCGCAGTCTGGTGTTCAGCATCCTGCATTATGGCGGGACCTGGCAGGCGCTGGCAGCCATCCTGGTGTTCAAGGTCATCGCCACCGGGGCGACCTTTGGTTCCGGCGCGGTGGGCGGGGTGTTCACGCCGACGTTGTGCACCGGCGCGGGGCTGGGCTATCTATTCGGCGTGGCGGCCGTGGCGCTGTTTCCCGGTTGGCATCTGGAACCCGGCGCGTTCGGCCTGGTCGGCATGGGCGCATTTCTGGCCGCCGCCACCGGTGCACCGGTGATGGCCATCATCATGTTGTTTGAACTGACGCTCAACTATCAGATCCTCATCCCGGTGATGCTCGCCAGCGTGATGGGCTACTATATGTGCCGCTCGCTCACCACCCGCTCGCTCTACAAGGATGCCCTGGCGCGCAAAGGCGCGGCGGCTGTGGCACAGCATCTGGCCACCCTCAAGGTCGGCGACCTGATGCATCCGGATACCGGCACGATCTCACCATTGGCGTCCTTCCGCGAAATCGCCCGCCGTTTTCTAACTTGCAGCCACGACTTCCTCCATGTGGTCGATGGCGAGCGCTTCGTGGGCGCCATCTCGCTGCATGACATCAAGAGCTATCTGGAGCATCCGGAGCTCGAGTCGCTGGTCATTTCGCAGGACGTCATGCGCGACGATCACCCCAGCCTGCGCCCGCAAATGTCGCTGGCCCAGGCGCTGGATTTCTTCAGCTCGGCGGAATCCGAGCGGCTGCCCGTCATCGATGAGCATGCCAGCTTTCTCGGGGTGGTGACCAAAAATGACGTGCTGCTTTTCCTCGCCGGCAAACCGCGCAGCCTGGCTTGACAGCCGCCGCGAGGTTGAAAGATCGCGCAAGCCAAACGAGTATGGCGGAGGGCTCCCGCAAGTCCCCAGCCGCCCGCTGAACTCTCCAAACCTATCATGAACACCAACCTCGCCGTTACCCTCAGGACCCTCGTCGCCGGCACCCTCCTGTGCTCGCTGTCCAGCCCCGCGCAAGCGTGGACACCCAATCCGAAGGACCTCGACGCGGCCATCAACTCTGGTGATCTTGCCGGCTACCTGCGCAACGCCACCACCTGGCTCAATCCATCCGGGATGCTGGCGGAAGGCCCGCTGCTGGCCCGGCTCAAGGATCCGGCTTTCGTTAGTACGCTGGACCAGCGGCAACTCATTGCCAAGACCGGCGCGGACAAGCTGGGCGGCCTTGCCAAGGCCGGCGCAAGCAACGCGGCCTTCCTACGCTGGCTGATGACCACCCCCAAGGCGCTGGAGTTGTATTTGGAAGGGGTCGTGCCCATCGGCCTCGCGGCGAGGGAAGATAACAGCTATGGCCTGACCACCGCGCCGCTCGAAATTTGGAAAAATATCCTTGCGAGCGACCCGGACGCCAAGGACGGCTTGGACCTGAAGCTGGCCATCGCCACCGCCATCGCACCGCCGGGCAGCGGCTCACCAGGCGCCGGCCAGGCCAAAATCCAAGCCGATCCGGTATCGCGCTACCTCCATTTCAAGACCGCCCACCAGAACCACGAGTTGTTTCCGAGCTTCGACAATCTAACCGTGTGGGAGCTGACCAAGGTGGTTTCCTCGGGCGCCTCCAACGACGACTTGGCCTGGGGCCGCCAAATGATCAACGCCTGGCGGCCCGACCTGCGCAACAACGAGTTGGTGGTCAACTCGACCAGCGAGGTGTGGCGGCGGAATTCACCGATTGATTTTGCCAACTCTTACAAGAACGTGCTCGCCGGCGGCGGCAAATGCGGCCCGCGCTCGTCGTGGTCGGTGTTTATTTGTCAGGCCTTCGGCATCCCGGCCATCGGCGTGGGCCAGCCCGCGCACGCCTGTGTGGCCTACAAGACCGCCAATCCGATGACCGAGCCGCAACCCGGCAGCGCCTGGAAGGTCGGTTATGGCCGCGGCTGGCAGGTGTCCAAGCTCGAGGGCATGGGCGGCCTGGATTTCATGGCGGCGGTGCAGGACCGCGAGCACGCCGCGGAGTTCTCGCAGGTGGAGCACCTGCGCTGGTTGGCAGCCGCTCTAGCAGCTCCAGCGCAGGCCGCGGCCGTTATGGATATCGCCCACAAGATCCAGAAGTCGCTCACCTCTATCAAGACCGACACCGCCGCCTCGCTGAAGCCCGAAGAGGCCGAGAAGGAAGTGACGGCGGCGGCCAAAACGGCCAGCCCCACCGCGGCGCACGCTCCGATCACCCTGGCGACCGCCACCACGCACATTGACGCGGCGGCATTTGTCGCCATGTCGGGTGTCAACGTGTTTGATTGTGTCAGCGGTGGCAAACAAATCAATTTTGGCAAGAGCGTGGCGGATAGCTGGGTTGACTATGCGCTCGATGTGCCGGCTGCCGGCACCTATCACTTGGTGATGAAAGTGGCCGCCGGCAACGTCGAGCAAGTCCTCAACGTCAAGGTGGGATCTAACGATCCTGTCACGGTCAAGGTGCCGTGGACCACCGGACTGTGGGACATGACACCCGCCGCGGAACTCAAATTGGAGCACGGGCCGCAAATCTTGCGGCTCTCCGCTCCTTTCCAACGCGCCGTCTCCGTCCTGTTCCTGGAACTCAAGGCCGGGAGTTAGGCATAACTCAGGCGCAGCTCGCTGCGCTGGCGGCCGTGACCTGCGCGCCGCCTGCTGCCGCTGTCGCCAGACCGAGAGGCGCTGAAAACGTCGGAAAGATTGGCGCCCGCGCCCGCGTTTGCTGCGGCAGTCGATTAATGCCCATGAAGAAAACCAGCATCCGAATTGTCAGGTCGCTCGCGGCCTGTGCCCTTCTCCACTCGCTCAGCGGGCCGCTTCTGGCTTGGGAACCCAACGCCGGGGACTTGGACCGCGCCATCAGCGGTGGCGATTTTTCCGGCTACCTGACCAACCTCTCGAGCTGGCTGGGCCAGCAGGTGCCGGCCGACCCGGCCCAGCTGACCCACCCGGCGCTGACGCACCTCATCGAGAGCCCGGTCATCGCGCCGGTGCTGGCGCAACGCCAGTTCATTGCCAAGGTCGGCCCGGTCCAACTCGCGGCCTTCGCCAAGGCGGATGCGGCCAACAAGGCGTTTCTAACATGGATCTTGCGGAGCCGGCAAATCCTGGAATTGTGGCTCGAGGGGGCGACTCCCATGAAGATCTCGGCCCGCGAGGATAACAGCTGGTCGATTTCCACCGGCGCGCTGGAGATTTGGAAAAAGATCTATCTGGCAGATCCGGGGTCGCATGAGGGCATCCCGCTCAAGCTGGCGATGGCCACGGCGCTGCGACCTCCCGGCACCGGCGCGCCGGGCTCGGGCCAACAAAAGCCGCCGAGCGATCCACTGGTGCGCTACAAGTATTTCAAGACGGTGCACGCGAACCACGAGTTGTTTCCGAGCTTCGACAAGCTCACCGTGTGGGACATGCAGTTTGTGGTGTGTTCGGGTGGTTCCGAGGCCGACCTGACCTGGGGCCGCGAGATGGTCAATACCTGGCGGCCGGATTTCCGCGTCAATGAGAAAGTGGTGGACACCACCAGCCAGGTGTGGCGGCGCAATTCGCCGGTGCCCCACGTCGATTACAAGGCGGTGTTGGACGGCGGCGGCAAGTGCGGCCCGCGCTCGTCGTGGTCGGTGTTCATTTGTCAGGCTTTCGGTATTCCCGCCATCGGCGTGGGCCAGCCCGCGCATGCCTGCGTCGCCTACAAGGCGGTCGACGGCCATTGGCAGGTGGCCTACGGCCGAGGCTGGAACGCGTCGCATCTGGAAGGCATGTCTGGCCCCGAATTCGTCGAGGGCAGCGAGGCGCGCCTGTTGACCAACGCCTTCACCCAGGTGGAGCACATGCGCTGGTTGGCGGCGGCGCTGCCGGCCAAGCAACCCGCCACCGCGGTGCTGGCCGTGGCCAACAGCATCACCCAGGCGCTGGCAGTGACCAAACGCGATTTGGCGGCATCCGAAAAGCCCAACGAAGCGGAAAACGAACCCGGCCTAACCGGGAACCTGGGCGCCGGCTCGTCCAAGGCACCGGCGCTGGCGGCCCCCGCGGCCAAGCCGGAGCCACCTTACAAGCCGGTGCCCGGAGTCATTCACGTCGACGCGTCGAGCTATTTCGAGCAAGGCGGCGTGCATTGCTACGGCGGGCAGTTTGACGGCGTGCCGATGATGGATAGTTTTGCCGGCGGCAAGCAGCTGCATTTCCAAGCGAGCATGGCCAGTGCCTGGGTCGGCTACAAAATCGAGGTGCCGGCAACCGGCACCTATCAATTATCGGCGAAGCTCGGAGCGGTCAACAGCGGCCAGATCCTCTATGTGCGCTCGTTTGGCGCGATGCTCACTCCCAAACAAGCCAACGCGTCCATCGTCTATCGGAACATGGTCAAGGACCTCGGCCCGCAACAAGCGATCGATAACAACCCCGGCACCCGCTGGGCCGTCAACGAGAACAACGACCAATGCTGGTTGGATCTGGACCTGGGCAAGCCCACACCAATCAGCACCTGCATGATCGACGAGCGCGCCTGGAACCGCGTGTCGAAATTCAACGTGTTATATAAGACCGGCAACACATGGAAACCGCTCTTCGAGGGCACCAACATCGGCATCGACTTCCACCAGGATTTTCCGCCGGTGACCACGCAGTATGTGCGGCTCAACATCCAGGATTGCCGCGCCGTGGCACCCACCATCTGGGAATTCAGTGTCGGCACTGTTGCGGACGGCCGCGCCTGGATCGAGGTGCCCCTGACCAACGGCTTGTGGCAGATGAGCAAGCCGGTGGCAATCAACCTAACTAAAGGCAGCCATACCCTGTGGTTCTTCGCGCCGTTCCAGCGCGGAGTTTCGTTCAAGTCATTTGATCTGAAACGTTTCTAACATGCATCTCGATCGCCTCCGGATCGTATGACTGCGGTCTGTGACCGTCGCAGCTCTATCTCCTCCTGAGCACCCCTGGTTTGACTGCCGCAGCGCCGGGTTCTTGCTAGGCTCAGGTGTTCACCCACACGGATTTCAAATAGGCCTCGCCGGTGAAGTCGGCGGGCATCGGGCTGGCGCGGGTGTCGAGCAAGCGCCGCGCGGCGGATTGAATCTGGCGCTCAAACGCGGCGGATGTTAGGCCGCGGCAATTGGTGCAGCACAGCAGCCAGCCGTCGGGCGTTAGAACATCCAGGGCGAGTGCGACGAGCGAGCCGAAATCCTGTTCGATGCGGAAAATTTTCCCCTGTTCATCGCGGGAGAACGTCGGCGGATCGAGGATGAGCGCATCGAACTTGCGGCCTTGCTTGGCAAAGCGCCGCAGCCAGTGGAAGGTGTCGCCCTTGCAGAAATGGTGGGCCGCCGGATCGAGCGAGTTATGGCAAAAATTGCGTTTGGCCCAATCGAGATACGGCTGTGACAGGTCGAGGGTGGTGGTTTCGGCGCCGGCACTGGCGGCGGCGACTGAAAACGCGCCGGTGTAGGCGAAGGTGTTGAGCAGGCGCTGGCCGGGCTGCAACAGGCGGCGGACCCCGGCGCGGTTGTCGCGCTGATCGAGGAAAATCCCCTGGGAAAACCCGGCTTGGAACGAGATCTCGAACTGGAGGGCGTTTTCGCGGATGAGGAACGGCGCGATTCGTTCCGGCCCGCAGTGGTGGACAGGGGAATGATTTTGCTGCGGGTCGAGCGTTTTCCAATAACAGGCATGCCCTTGCTGCCGCAACCACGTGCTGAGCGCCGCGGGAACCGTTCCGCTGGCCGTGGCCAGCAACCAGTGGCCGGCGTATGCTTCCAACGTGATGCCGGACAACCCGTCGCCGCCGCCATCGACCAGGCGCAGCGCGTCAGTCTCTGCGGTGAGAAGCGACGCACGTTTGGCGAGGGCGGTGGTGAGCAAGTCCTGCATGAGGCGCGCATTGTAGTGGCGCAGCACGGCCGTCGCAAGGCTTCGGACATCCTGACCTCGCGGGTGCAGCGGGGACTTTCGCCTGTAAACCGCGCCCGGCAGGAAGTGACGGTCATACAAGGATCCGCGCTGACGGTTAGCTGCGAGCGCAAAACCGCACTTGACGCCGCTGCGGCGATGGCAGAGCTTGCGCGCGGAAAATCGCTCGTTCCGCTTCCGCTGCATGCACCTCGTCACCGCCAAAGTCCAACTCAGTCCTAACGTCACCCGCCTCGACCTCGAGGCCCGCCGCATCGCCGAAATCCGCCAGCCCGGCCAGTTCGTCATCGTGCGCCTCGGCAACGGCGCCGAGCGCATCCCACTGACCATCGCCGACGCCGATCCGGCCCGCGGCACCATCGCCTTGGTGATCCAGGCGGTGGGCAAAAGCACCCGCGACCTGGTCGCGCTCGAAGTTGGCGAGTCGATCCTCGACATTTCCGGCCCTCTCGGCCATCCCACCGAAATGATCCCCGCCGGCCGTGCCATCTGCGTTGGCGGCGGAGTGGGCACTGCGGTGGTCCACCCGATTGCCCACGGTTTGCATCAGCGCGGCGTGGAGGTCATCAGCATCATCGGCGGCCGTTCGCGCGAATGGGTTATCTTCGAGCAAGAATTGCGCCGCTGTGGCGAGGTCATCGTCTGCACCGACGACGGCAGTTACGGCCGCAAGGGATTTGTGACCGACGCCACCCGCGAGGTGCTGGAAGCCGGCGGCGTGGACATCGTCTATGCGGTCGGCCCGGTGCCGATGATGCGGGCGGTGGCCAACCTGACCCGGCCGTTTGGCGTGCACACGATTGTGTCGCTCAATCCGGTGATGGTGGATGGCACCGGCATGTGCGGCGGGTGCCGGGTGGACATCGGCGGCCACACCAAGTTCGCCTGCGTCGACGGCCCGGAATTCGACGGCCATCTGGTGGATTTCGACTTGCTGGCCGAACGCTTGGGCACCTACCGCGAATTTGAACAACAAGCCAGCGCGGTCCACACGGCCTGCGAGGCCGGCAACTGCCGCATCGGCCTGGTGCGACCCGACCAACCCTCACCCGCCCAACTGTGAACGAACCCAAACTGCCGCTCAAGGAGCGCATGAAGATCGACCGGCAAGGCATGCCGGAACAGGACGCCGTGCAACGCAGCGGCAATTTCCTCGAAGTGAACCTCGGCTTCACCGAAAAAATCGCCCTGTTGGAGGCGCAGCGCTGCATCCAGTGCAAGGAACCGAAATGCGTGCAAGGCTGCCCGGTGATGGTCAACATCCCGCGCTTTTTGGAGTTTGTGGTGGACGGCAATCTGCCCGACGCCGCCCGCAGTTTGTTCGGCGACAACGCCCTGCCCACCGTCACTGGCCGGGTGTGCCCGCAGGAAACCCAGTGCGAGGCTCAATGCGTCCGCGGCATCAAGGGCAAGCCGGTGGCCATCGGCTACTTGGAGCGCTTCGTGGCCGATTGGGCACGCGCCAACCGCGGCGTGGTCAAAATCGAACCGCGCGCCGCCACCGGCAAGAAAGTCGCCATCGTCGGCGGCGGCCCCGCCGGCCTGACCGCGGCGGGCGAACTGGTCAAACTCGGGCATGAAGTCACCGTGTACGAAGCCCTGCACAAGCCGGGTGGCGTGCTGGTGTATGGTATCCCGGAGTTCCGCCTGCCCAAACTCATTGTCGAGGAGGAAGTCGAGCGCCTGGAGCAAGCCGGGGTGAAAATCGAAAACAACGTGGTGATCGGCCGAACCTACACCCTGCCGGAATTGCGCGCGCAATTCGATGCGGTGTTCATCGCCAACGGCGCCGGGCTGCCGGTGTTCATGAACGTGCCCGGCGAAAACCTCAAGGGCGTCTATTCCGCCAATGAGTACCTCACCCGCGTCAACCTGATGGAAGCCTACGCGCTGGATTCGGACACCCCGATCCTGCGTGCCCGCCGTGTGGCGGTGGTCGGCGGCGGCAACGTCGCCATGGACGCGGTGCGCACCGCCAAACGACTCGGCGCCGAGCGCGCCATGCTGGTGTATCGCCGCAGCCGCGCGGAAATGCCCGCACGCGTCGAGGAAGTTCACCACGCGGATGCCGAAGGCGTCGATTTCGAAAACCTCGTCGCCCCCCTCGAAGTCATCGGCAACGACCGCAAATGGGTCACCGGCCTCAAATGCCAACGCATGGAGTTGGGCGAGCCGGACGCCTCGGGACGGCGCAGCCCCAAGCCGATGCCCGGCTCTGAGTTTGTGTTGGAATGCGATGCGGTGGTGGTGGCCATCGGCACCCGCGCCAATCCCCTGCTCACCGCCACCTGCCCCGATCTGAAGCTCAACCGCTGGGGCAACATCGAAGCCGATGCCGCCGGCATGACCAGCATCCCCGGCATCTTCGCCGGCGGCGACATCGTCCGTGGCGCCGCCACCGTCATCCTTGCCATGGGCGACGGCAAGCGCAGCGCCCAGGCCATCGACACCTACCTCATGGGAGAGTGATTGCCAGGATGGCGGTCACCCGGCTGTGCGGAATCCGCAGATCACCGCCAGTCAGGTCCAAAGATGGCCCGGATCGTGTTAGAGGAATTTTCCCATGAATCCGGCCACAATCCCCTGTCCCTTGCGAAATTCGCCGTTTGGAGCCTTGCGGTCGACTTGGTTCGCCGGATTTCCGGGCCTTTTGCCCCCTCCTCCCAGCAACCCCTTTTTCGCCGCCCTCCGGCTCTTGTAAAGGCCTTCACCTCAAGAGCAATTTGTTAGCAGTCCTGGGATACACCTGATCTCGCAGGTGGCCCTCCATAAAAACCGCTGCCGAGGAATCTTTCAACGAACCCTCTTGTCAAAGCGGGCCGGACAGGTATTTTCGTGTTCGAGGAATTTCCCCATGAAAAAGCCAATCGTCCGTCACCATGCCAGTTCCGCTCTGAGAAATCTCGCCCTGGCAGCGGCCGGCGTGGCGTTGGCGGGAAGCGCCGCGGCCCAGCAACTGCCAGTCATCAACGGCCTGCAATGCTGGTTCGATGCGTCCCAGGGCGTGACCACTGCGGGCAGCAATGTCACCGGCTGGGCAGATCAATCGGGCAATGGCTACCATGCCACCCTGGGAGCGGGCACCCCGCTGTTAGCGACCAGCCAGGTCAATGGCCGGCCGGCGATCAAGTTCCAAGGCGGCAACAACTATCTGAACATTAACTACAACATCATACCCCGCCAGGAGTACCTCGTGTTCCAGCGCCTATGCTCTGAATCATTCAAAGCACTGGTGATGAACATTTTGAATCAAAACGCTGGACAACACCAGTCGGATTTTTTCTGCTGGCCGGGTGAAGCACTCCCCAACCCAACCATC
>Ga0073936_10010496_pt1 | contig 11348 bp, 12 predicted proteins | sample AliMusrvi5mmetaG_FD_87041 | JGI IMG/M metagenome (GOLD analysis project Ga0073936, IMG submission 87041) | Freshwater lake bacterial and archeal communities from Alinen Mustajarvi, Finland, to study Microbial Dark Matter (Phase II) - Alinen... | ecosystem: Environmental > Aquatic > Freshwater >... | reverse complement strand
TAGCGGATGAGCACGGTCTCGCCCGAGGCGACCCGCGCCGCCGGCTTGACCATGCGGCCGGGCCGAAAGACCCGGCCCGCCGCGATCAGGCGCTGGACTTGGCTGCGCGAGTAGCGGTGCAGGCGCGCTGCCAAGTAGGAGTCCAGGCGCTCCCCGTCGTGGGGCTTCTGGACCGGGAAGGGCACCTCGACCCAGGCCGAGGCGGCACCGATCATTGCCGGCTCTCGGTCATGGGCCGGCGCGCCAGCTTGCCGTCCTCCTGGCTCAGGACCTCGACCTTGCGCTTGGCCTCTTCAAGCTGACGGGTCAGGCTCTTGGCCAGGGTCACCCCGGTCTCGAAGAGCGTCAAGGATTCCTCCAGGCCTTTCTCGCCGGCCTCCAGCTCGCGCACCACGGCCTCGAGCTTCTCGAGGGAGGATTCGAAGGAGACCTTCTCTTCTTTCTTAGGCATCTCGGACCTCGCAATATATGCTGCCTTCGTGCAGGCGCACGCGCATCCGGTCGCCGGTTTTGACCTGCTCCGCCCGGCGCAGGATCGCGCCCTCGGGCATTTTCTCGGCGATGGCGTAGCCGCGGCCCAGGACCTTCAAGGGGCTGAACGCGTCGAGCTTCTCCATGCGCAGGCGGAGGTCTTTCTCCGCGTGCGCGAGGACTCGGCCGACGGCCTCGGGCAGGCGGCCATAGAGCTCATCGACGCGCTTGATGCGCTCCTCGTACATGCGCCGGGGGCTCTGGAGGTAAGGGTGTTCCCGGGCGCGCTCCAGGCGGGCCTCCAGAGCGCGCAGGCGCTCCTGGACGCAGGCCAGAAGCCGGCGTTGGGAGTCCGCGAGCCGGGCCAAGACCGCTGCCAGTTCCGGGACGGCCAGTTCGGCCGCGGCCGAGGGCGTGGGCGCGCGCAAGTCCGCGACGAAATCCGCGATGGTGAAGTCGGTCTCGTGGCCCACGCAGGAAACGATAGGTATGCGGGAGGCGGCGATGGCGCGGGCCACGGGCTCTTCGTTGAAGGCCCAGAGGTCCTCGATGGAGCCGCCGCCCCGGCCGACGAGAAGGAGGTCGGTGCCGGGGAGAAGCGCATTGAAGTCGGCGATGGCCCGGGCGATCGCCTCGGCGGCGCCCTCTCCCTGGACCTTGACGGGCCAGACCGATATCTCCAGGCCCGGCCAGCGGCGGGTGAGGACGGTGATCATGTCGTGCACCGCCGCGCCTTGCAGCGAGGTGACGATGCCGACGCGGGCGGGATAGGGAGGCAGGGGCTTCTTGCGGGTTTCGTCGAAGAGGCCTTCGGCCGAGAGCTTGGCCTTGAGCTGCTCGAAGGCGAGCTGGAGCGCGCCCTTTTCCCGGGGCTCCATGGCGCTGATGATGAGCTGGACGTCCCCGCGCTTGACGTAGGAGGAGATGCGGGCGCGCACCAGGACTTTGAGGCCGTCCTGGGGCTTGAACTTTACCGCGAAGGCCGCGCCTTTGAAGAGGACGGCCTGGATCTGGGCGTTCTCATCCTTGAGGGTGAGGTAGGTGTGGCCCGAGGGGTAGGCGCGGCAGTTGGAGACCTCGCCCTCGACCCAGAGTTCGGGGAAGGAGGCTTCGAGGAGGTCGTGGATCTGGGCGTTGACCTGGCTGACGGTGTAGACCTTGCGGGCACCGGCCATCTCCAGGCTGAGCTGCTCCGGCATATGAATGGATGGTATCAATTTCGACGGCGCGGCATATAGATTGCGATTGCGTACAGGATCAGCGCTCGCATCGCGTTATAGTATCATACTCCTCCGCGGCCTTCCCCATCATGGTTGAAAGTGGATTCGTGCCTCCCGTGCTCCCGATGGAAGGCGATTGGCCGGTCCTTCACAGCCCGGAGGTCCGCGCCAAGATCGAAGCGTCCCTCCCGGCTTTCCTTCAGGCCCAGCGCTGGTTCAGGGGCAAAGCGCAAGCCCTTCGGAGCGCCCGGCTCCAGAGGCTCATCCCCATCGGCCGAGGAGATCTGCGGTTCCGATTAGCCTTGGTCTCGGTCGATTACATAGACGCCGTCGCGGAACTGTATCTCATCCCCCTCGCCTTTGCCGAACGAACCAGGGTCAGCCGGACCGCGCCGGTGATCGCTGTTTTTCAGCCGGCAGGGTCGCCATCCGAGCAGGTCCTCTATGACGCCGCCCGCGTCCCTGAATTGATTTCAACCCTTCTGGAGCTGATGCGTCGTGACCGGGAATGCCTTGCCGACGGCGGCATGCTCACGGGCGCCCGGACTCCAGAGTTCTCCGACGCCGAGCCGCTGGGGCAGCTTTCCCTCGCGGTCCTGCCTATCGCGGCCGAGCAATCGAACTCCTCCGCCCGCATAGGAGACCGGTTCATCTTCAAGCTGTACCGGGCGATCCAGGACGGCCGCAATCCGGAAGTGGAGGTCGGGCTCTTCCTGTCGGGTAGAACGGCCAAGGCTCCGGCGGCCGCGCTCGCCGGGCACCTCGAGTTCTCGGCAGCGGGACGCGGGCCCGCCACGCTCGCCGTCGTGCATCGATGGATCCCGAGCCAAGGCGACGCTTGGACCATGACTTTGGATCATTTGCGCGGATATTTCGAGCGGGCTCGGGCTCTTCTGGAGAAGGGCGTCGACTTGCGCGTCCAGCCGCCGGCTGAATTCATCGGATCGGTCGGTCCCTATCTTGAAAGAGCCCGCCTTCTCGGGGTCCGGACCGCCCAGCTGCATGAGATTCTGGGGTCCGATCGCTCGGACCCGGCCTTTGCTCCGGAGCCGTTCGATTCGCTTTATATCGAGTCGCTCTGCCGGAGCATGCGCAGCGATAGGGCGGAAGTCTTCGAGCTTTTGAGAAGACGGAGAGGCGTTCTGCCCCCGGCTCTCAGAACCCTCGCCGATGCCGTCCTGGACCGCGCAGCGGACATCGACGGCCGCTATGGCGCCCTACTCGGTCGGAAGTTCGGGGGCCGGCGGATCCGGATCCATGGGGACTACCATCTGGGCCAGACCTTGTGGACCGGCAGTGATTTCGTCATGATCGATTTCGAAGGGGAGCCGCTTCTTGCGTTTCCCGATAGACGGACCAAGCATAGCCCCTTGCGTGACGTGGCCGGCATGCTGCGCTCGTTCGATTACGCGGCGAACGCCGGTCTGCGCGCCGCCGCCGACGCGTCATCCGAGCTGCATGGCGGATTCACCGCCGCCGCACGGCTCTGGCGGTCCTGGGCCTGCGCTGCGTTTCTCGCCGCGTACCGCGGCGAGCTTGCCGGGTCGTCGATCCTGACGCAGGAACCTGCTGAATTCCGGCCACTCCTTTCGGCCTATCTCATCGCCAAGGCAGTCTACGAACTGCGCTACGAGTTCAACAACCGGCCCGATTGGGTCGAAGTCCCGCTCCGGGGCCTGCAAGACCTCATCGCGACAGCCGGTTGAACCTTTAGGTCGTTTTTGCGCAAATCCCCTTCGGGATGAAGCGTTGTTCCGCATTGCCGGCGGGGCGAAAAAAGCATATCCTACCTGTTCATGCGTTCTCCAGCAGTCTCATGGCGGCCACGATAAGCCCCGCCGGCCCGTGGGCCGGCGCGGGGCAAGTGCTGACGCTCTTCCTTATCCCCATCGGCGGCGGCATCCCGGCGGGCGTGCTGCTGGCGCGCAGCCGCGGCATTCCGTGGCTGGCCATGACGGCCATTTATTTCGTGTCCGACGTGATTCTTGCGGTGGTCTTTGAGCCGCTCTTGCGGCTGATGATGGCGGGGGGGCGGCGAGCGCCGCTTCTCGGCCGCGTCGCCGACGCCTTTCGCGACGCCATGCGCCAGACCACTTCGTGCTACGGCAGCGCAGGCGGGCCGCTGGCCCTGGTCTTGATCGCTTTCGGCGTCGACCCCATGACCGGCCGCGCTGCGGCCGCGGCGGCCGGCCACGGATTCATTTCAGGCTGGGCGATCGCAATCGCCGGCGACATGATATACTTCGTGGTCATCATGGCCTCCACGCTTTGTCTTAACTCGGTCCTCGGCAACGGCACCGCGACCATGGTCATCATGCTGGCGGCGATGTTTGTCCTGCCCATGGTCATCGGCCGCTGGCGCAAGCGCGCCGGAAGAAGCGGTGATGCGGCATAAGAAAGCGGCGGTCGCTTTGATGGTCGTGTGTCTGCTGTCCGGAGCGGCTTGGGCGCGGCCGGGTTGGACCAAGGCTAAGCCGCATTTCGAAACGCGGTCCGGACGCGTGTTCGCCGTGGCGGTGGGGAAAGCCAAGGACGCCAATCCCGCCTTGGCCCGCGTCGTCGCTGAGGCCCGGGCTCGGGAGGGACTTTTGAAGCTTATTGAGGGCCGGCCGGACGCGGCCTTCATGCAGGGGTCGATGCAAGGCGCGCGCGTGGCGGAGTTCTACATCACATGGCTGGGAACCGTCTACGCGCGGCTTGAGCTGGAGACGGCCCCGGCCCTGCCGTCAGGGCCGCCCTGAGGCGTCTGGCGGCGGTCCGGCATCGCATTTTCAACAGGCCGTATAAATGCGCTATGATTCCCGTGGTCCGCGATTTGACCATCGCGCCCCCCGGTTCAGGACGCCGGGGATAATCGAAGGCAAAGGAGATGGAAAGAATGAAATTGGCTAAAGTTCTTGGGTTGGTGATGGCGGCGGGCGTGGTCGTGGTCATTAGTTTGGCGAGCTGCAAGAAGAACGAGGCTCCCGTGGAGCAGATCCCGGCTCCGGCGGAGCAGCCGGCGCCTTTGTCCGCAGCGACGACCGGCGCCATGAACGTTCCGGCCCAGCCCGCGCCGGCCGCCCAACCCGCGCACTAACCGACGCAGAAGTCTCGAATCAGCGGCCGCCCGTCAACCGGGTGGCCGCTTCTTTTGGCGAGCCGAATCAGGCGCCAGGCCCGTGCCTCAGCGCGATCAGTGCGCTTGCCTATGGTGGATGTCGGGATAGTGAGAATGCGAATGTGCCAGCCCTTCATGGGAATGGGGATGGCTGTGCTCCGCGCCCGAGGCATCGGGGGGCTCGTGCCGATGCTGATGATGGGTGTCGTGGGCATGCCGGTGCTCATGCGTCCCGAAATGGCCATGCTCATGCTCGTGGCGCTCGCCGAGGGAAAGCCCGACGCCCAGCCCCATGAGCGCGGCGGCTGAGACCAAGCCCGCAGTCAGGGGCTCATGCAGGAACAGGCAGCCGGCGCCGGCGCCGATGAAGGGCGCCAGGGCGAAGAACGCTCCGGTGCGCGCCGTGCCGATGAGCCGCAGCGATATAAGGAAGCAGCAGAGGCTGAGCCCATATCCTAGAAGGCCGATCAGGCCTAACAGGGCGGCATCTCCGGCGGCGGGCATCCTGGCCCCAAAAGATGCCGCCAACGCCACGTTGCAGGCTCCGGCGGCCAATCCTTTCACGGCGGCGATCTGGACCGGATCTTTCGCGCAGATGCGCTGAGATAGGTTGTTGTCGAGGGCCCAGGCCAGGCATGCCCCTGCCACGGCCAGACCGCCCCAAGGGAAACCTGCGGACAGGCGGCCGGTCCAGGTCAACGCCGCGCCGCCGAGGACTACCAGCGCGATCCCCAGGCCGCTTCTGCGGCCGAGAGGCTCATGGAATACCAGACATGCCAGGAGCACGGTCAACGGCGTTTCCAGGTTGAGCAAGAGAGCGGCGGAGTTCGCGGGCGCTACGGCCAATCCTATCATCAGCAGCACGGGGGCCAGCATGCCGCCCATGATGAGGGCTCCGCACAGCCAGGGCCAATCCGTCTTGGCCAGAGGCGCTTCCTTGGCGGAGGGGGAAAGAATCAGTCTCGATAGGCTAAGAATGCCTAGTCCTATTCCGGAGCCCAGATACAGAAGACCGGCCGCCATGGCTGGATCGACCCGGTTTAAAATCGGCTTGGAGGCGGCCACCCCCATGCCGAATAGGACCGGCGCGGCGATGGCGGGCAACAGTCTCCCGGAGCGGGAATCGAACACGGCCCCATTCTATCAAAGGGCGAGGGCCGTGACGGACAGGAAAATTTGTAAACTCTATTATCTCGGAAAGGGGGGAATTCCATGAGAATCCAAGGGACTCAGACAGAGAAGAATCTCATCACTGCTTTCGCGGGCGAGTCGCAGGCCCGCAACCGCTATACCTATTTCGCGGGCCAGGCACGCAAGGAAGGCCTTATGCAGATCGCCTGGGCGTTCGAGGAGACCGCCGACCAGGAAAAGGAGCACGCCAAGCGCTTCTTCAGCCAGCTGGAAGGCGGCGAGGCCAAGGTGGAGGCTCTGTTCCCGGCCGGCAAGGTCGGCACCACCGCCGAGAACCTAAGGGCTGCGGCGGCCGGGGAGGCTTTTGAGTGGGGCCACATGTATCCTGACTTCGCCAAGACCGCGAGGGCCGAGGGGCTGGAGACGGCGGCGAAGCTTTTTGAATTCATTTCCGTCGCGGAAAAGTATCACGAGCGCCGCTACCGCGCGCTTCTCGCCAGCGTGGAGGCCGGCGAGGTGTTCAAGAAGAAGACCAAGGTGGTCTGGCTCTGCCGCAACTGCGGATACACGCACGAAGGCGAGGCGGCGCCCCAGGCCTGCCCCGCCTGCGCCCATCCGCAGGCGTATTTCGAGGTCCAGGCGCAGAACTGGTGACGCGCTAGAACCTCGATCCGGCGGTCAGGCCTTGGCGCGCGGGCTTTCCTTGAGGGCCGCTGCGATGAGCTGCAGGAGCTGCTGGGGGCGGATGGGCTTCTCGATGAACTTGTCGACCGGCAGCCAGGACTCGTCGCGATCCTTGTTGGAGAACGTGCCGGCGTAGACGCCCTTATCGTTGATGGCCGAGAGCATGAGCAGGGGGATCTTGGCCGTCCTCTCGTCCTTGCGGATGGCGCGGGCCATCTCGAAGCCGGCGCCGGGGTCCTGCGGGAACATGACATCGAGGATCACGGCGTCGGGCTTGCGGGCGACGAGGTTCGCCACCACGTTGGTTTCGTCGTATTGCGCCTCCACCGCGTAGCCGTGAGCCTCCAGGACGATGCGCATGGATTCGACGATGTTGCGGTCGTCGTCGATGATGTAGATCTTCTTCATGAACCCTCCGTCGCCTTGAATTGCCCGGCTGTTAAGGATATTGTGCAATTTTTCGACATTTATGGTAACTTTCTTCGATGAGGGATGCGCCATGAAGAGGGACGCCATCGCCGTGGTGGGCGCCGGGAAAGGCGGGACCGCCATCCTGCAGGCCTTGCTCAAGATGCCGGACATCGTCATCCGGCACGTCTGCGACGTCGATCCCGGCGCTCCGGGCATGGCCTTCGCGCGGGAGCATGGCATCGCGTGGGACGGCGACCTGGAGACGGTCTGCCGCGACTCCGAAGTGGACCTCATCTTCGAGGCGACCGGGCGGCGGTCGGTCTATGAAAGGATCCTCGCCCTCAAGCATCCCCGCACGCGGGTCATCGGGTCCGAGGACGCCAAGATCATCTTCCACCTGCTGGACCTGCAGCAAGGGGTCTCCGACAAGCTGGGCGATCACAACCTGGAGTTGGACCGCCGCGTGCGGGAGCGCACCCGCGAACTGGCGCAGGCCAACGAGACTCTCGAGCAGATCAACAACGAGAAGACGCGCTACTTGATGCATGCCACGCATCAGCTCAAGGCTCCGTTCGCCGCCATCCAAAGCTACATAGACGTGCTCTTGGAAGGCTACGCGGGAGCGCTCGAACCCCGCGCCCGGGATATCCTCCTGAAGATGCGGCAGCGCTGCGCCCTGCTCAGCGAGTCCATCAAGGAGATGCTGGAACTGGCGAACCTCAAGTCCATGGTGCGGGAGAATATCAAGATGGAGACGGCCGCGCTGGACGACATCTTCGCTTCGGCGGTCAGGCATCTGGCGGACATGGCCGCCGTCCGCGGCATCCGCATCGTCGTCCCCCCTCCGACCGGCCTGCGCGTGCTGTGCAACCGCAACCAGATACTGATCCTGCTTTCGACGCTGCTCGAAAACGCCGTCCAGTACTCTCCGGACGGCTCCGATATCCAGGTCGCGGCCGCCGCGCCGTCCGGGGTGGATCGGGTGGAAGTGGCCGTGACGGATCATGGCATCGGCATAGCCGCCGACGTCGTCGATCGGATCTTCGACGAATATTTCAGGGCCAACGAGGCCGTGGCGGTGCATGAGCAGGGGACGGGGCTGGGGCTGGCCATCGCCCGGGAGATCGCCAATCTGCACTCAACGACGATACGAGTGGACAGCGCTCCGGGCCGGGGCGCCACATTCTCATTCCGGCTGAGAATCGCGGCCCATCCCTGATGTCTCCGGCGAGCCAGCGGCTGGCCTGGGTGTTCGTCCCGGCGGCCGCCGCGGCTTGCCTCCTGCTGGGACTTATCGGCGGGGCCTATATGGATTGCGCGCGCTCATCGGGCGCAGGCCGGATAGGCCGGAGCAGCGATTTTATCGAGTTCTACACGGCGGGACGCATGTACCGGGAGGACAAGGCCAGGCTCTATGATTTTTCAGTCCAGTATGAGCGCCAGAAGGAGCTCCTGCGCTCCCTGGGCGCTCGGGAGCAGATCGGCCCTCTTCCCTTCATCTATCCGCCCTTGGTGGCGGCCGCGTTCTCGCCCCTGGCGCGTCTGAGCTATTCCCACGCCTATGCCCTTTGGACGGGGATATCGGCGCTGATTTTCGCGCTCTCCGGTCTTGCCCTGTTGGGCCGCCTGCCGTTGGGGCCGGCCGGGAAGGTGTTCCTGTCGGTCGCGGCCGCGGCCTTCGTCCCCTTCAGCGTCAATTGCCTGGCCGGAGGCCAGCTCGCGACCATCGCCTTCGCGGTATTCGCCTTGGCCTACGCCCTGCTCAAGTCCGGCCGCGACGCTTCGGCGGGGGCGGTCTTGGCCCTTTCCTATTATAAGCCGCCCCTGTTCGCGGGGTACCTATTGCTCTGCCTGCTGGGCCGCCGCTGGCGTTTGCTTGGGGGGTTCCTGGCCGCGGCCGCGACGCTCTTGCTGGCGTCGACCGCTTGCGTCGGGGCCGGCGGAGTGGCGGCATACGCCTGGAAAGCTCTGCATTACCGCTACGGGCATCCGGTCATGGCGGGCTACATCCTGCAGATGCCGCGCAGCGCCGGGTTATTCCAGGCCTTGCATCATGTCCTGCGCGGCCGCACTTGGGCCGCGGAGGGCGTCTATGCCTTTGGCTTTGCGGCCGCCTTGGCGGTTGGGCGCTGGCTGCAGCTCAAGGCCGGGACTCCGCGCCGGGGCTCGGCGATGTTCGATGCTCTTTTCGCGTTCGAGGTTTGTCTGTCGCTCGCGTTGTCGCCGCATTTGCTGGACTATGACCTGACCGTCTTGCTCATCCCGATGGTCCTGGGCTGCTGCTGCTGGCTATCCTGCGCGCCGGGATGGAGCGGGATCTTCCCAGTCCTGACGCTCGCCGCCCTGTACACCGAGTTCGCCTATCGCCGTGTCTTCTTGGCTTGGGCGGGTTTCCAGCCCCTGACCGTACTGTTGCTGTTCTGGCTCTGCTGCCTGGGTTGGCTGCTGTCCCGCCTCGCTAGGGAGCCCCGGGGCTGCGGCGCTGGCTGAGGATGCCGGTGATGGCCGCCGTGATTTCATCTACATGGCAGGGCTTGAGCAGGACGCCGCGCACCTGGGGGATGCCGTCCAGTTCTGAGCGGTAGCGTCGCGTGAAATGCGTGGCCGTGATGACCAAGGTCGGGATGGCGGCGAGCGCGGGGTCTTTTTGGAATTCCTTGAGCATCTCGATCCCGTCCATCTCGGGCATGCCGATGTCCGTGAGCAAGATGTCCACGCGCCCGGCGCGGCAGAGCCGCAAGCCCTCGAGGCCATCCTTGCCGACCACGCAATCGTAGTCATCCTCCAGGACCGCCAGCAGCATGGCGCAGAAGACATCATCGTCTTCCAGCACCACGACGCGAGGCTTCTCACCCATCAGCGCGCATCCTCACCGCACGTCGAGCTGCAGCTGGCAGGGCTCGTCGGCCGAATCCGGACCGGCGGCAGGCTCCTGGCTGAAGATCCGCGCTTCTGCCAGCCCATGCGTCAGGAACGCGCCCTTGATGGCGCTGGCGCGCGCCAGCGCCAGGTCCCGCAGTTCGGCCGTGGTCGCCCGCCATTTTTCAACGAGTTTGGCGCGCGCCTCGGAGGCCGCCGACGCCTCGGTTCCGAAAGCCTCCAGATACAGCGCCTTCATACGGTTCTCTTCCTCGGCGGTCAGGGGGGAATCGCCGGCGTCCGGGCCGCGCAGCCGCCGCAACAGGGCGCGGTCGCCCAGGGCCAAGGCATCGGATCGTCCCGCCGTCCCGCGCATGCCCACTATCAGTTCCGGCCGGTCCGCCAAGGCTTGCGCCAATTGCGCTAGTTGCGCGGCGGGTTCGGCCGCCAGGCTGGCGCGGCCGGCTGGGAACGAGACATGGCCCAGGTCCTCCTTGCTCCCCAGCGCCTGGCCCAAGGCGGTGAAAGGCGAGGCCGCGGCCTTGATGATCAGATTGACGAAGGTCTTCAGGATCGCGCCGGCGACATGGAAATCCGGATCGTCCAGATTCCCGTCGATGGGGATGTCCAAGTCGATGACGCCGCGCCTGTCCTTCAAGAGGGCCAGGCCCAGCTTGACCGGGGCCTTGATGGCGTCCGGGCTTTCCACCTTGTCGCCCAGAGTCAGCTGGTCTATGACGGCGTGGTTCTTGGTCGAGATCTTCCGTCCATCAAGATGATGATCCAGGTCGAAGCTGAAAGCGCCCTTGTCGATCTTGTACCCGATGACTTTCCCTGAGAACGGGCTGAACACGGGCAGTTGGATGGCGTCGGCCTTGAGCCGGGATTCCACCCAGGCCGAGGCGGTCGACAGCTTGACCTTGCCTTCGGCCGAGAATGCGGCGTCCGCAATCAGGGCCTTGGCGGAGAAGGGGGCGACGGCGCGGCCGTCGTTGGCGAGCCCGGAGAGCTCGGCGCGCGCCTCGGTCACGGAGAGGGAGAACGGCGGGGCCACGGACGCGTCCTGGACCGTGATGCGGCCGCCGGAAACTGAGAAGCGCTTGAGACGCACCTGCCAGGGGGCCTCGCCGGAGGCGGTCACGGCCAGAGTGGAAGCATCATGGGACGCGCCAGCCGGGGCGCTCGAGAAGGATATCCCCAGCGCCGATTCGATGTTGGTCCTTCCGTCGCCGCCTCGCGCCAAGCGCAGGAAGGGGCGCTCGATGCTCACCTCCGCGATTTCGGCCTTGCGGGATTTGGTCGAGACTCGCACGGACTTCACGGCCAACCGGCCCAGGCGGACCAAGGCGCCGCGCGAGGCCTTGTCGGAGATGGTCAGGTCGGCCAGGGCCAGCGAGACATCGGCCGTGGCATCGCTTCCCGAGAAGGCAGCGCGCGCTTTCAATCCGATGTTCCCGCTGTCCAGGGAGACC
>Ga0073936_10010492_pt1 | contig 11349 bp, 10 predicted proteins | sample AliMusrvi5mmetaG_FD_87041 | JGI IMG/M metagenome (GOLD analysis project Ga0073936, IMG submission 87041) | Freshwater lake bacterial and archeal communities from Alinen Mustajarvi, Finland, to study Microbial Dark Matter (Phase II) - Alinen... | ecosystem: Environmental > Aquatic > Freshwater >... | reverse complement strand
TCACGGTATCAGAGAAATCGGTGAGCGTGCTATTACTGCTATCACGAGCCTTGATATTGAGATCTACGTATTGATAGCTAGAAGGAGAAGAATCGTCTGTAGTGAGGACAAAGTTATTTAAATCACCATTTGAAGTTGAATTTGTTACATTATCATCAGTCCGCTGTTCATTATTAAAGTCATATACCCATTGAGGATACGTTCGTTCACTATTGCTACTTGGTTTATCTTCTCGATCAGTAGGAGCTACTTCGTTGTATCTCATCCAAAGTTTTATTCTTCCTGCTTTTGATCAATTATAATTAAAATTTCCGTTGCATGACGAAATGCTTCTGAGTATGGAATCTGGTGTCATGATATCGCATCTTAGGTTTGAAGTTGATCATCAGTTTAATTCCGTGACCAGTGATCGTCTGTTTGTTCATGCATTTTCTATGCTTACACAGGCGGTTATCCCATTTGCAAATTCTACTTCTTTGCAGCTATTGTTGTTCGCAGAAGCGAATGCGGCAAATCATCAGAAAACTCCGATAATACCTAGGCTTAATAAAAGTTTTTTCATAAATGTATGGTAAATGAGTAAAAGTGCTTAATGATATTATCTCTATATATAGTTTTTTTGTTGATTTTGTCAAACCAAAACAAAGAAATTTCTAATTCTCAATTTCTAATTTATAAACTCTGAACCATTAACTCTGAATTCTAAACTCTGAATTCTAAACTCTGAATTCTAAACTCTAGTAAATAGTTCTTTGGTCTTGTAGTAAAGATAATGTTGATAGTGGTCTGATAATCTATATATTTTTATATATTTATATCTTATAGCGTATTCTCATGCATTTTCTTGGTAAGGTTATCAAACGTCTTTTACGATCTATTTTTTCTATCATCATTTTTCTTCTTCTCATATGATGGGCGAAAATGAATCGAAATCTGAATGCCTACATTGATTTCCTCAATAGTAACGATCGATCTGCATTTCATCGATCTCAGCCTGCTACTTGGGTAGATCCTTTTTGGCAGAGCAAGGAACTTTCTGGTGATATTGCTGATCAACTTACATGAGATGGTACGAATCCTTCCTCTTCTGGTGTAGATGCTTCTGATTTTACCCTTGATGAAGAACTTAGTGCTTTTTCTGATTCAGGAATTTCTGATACGACTGGAGAAGCTTTTTGATTTACTTCTGGTGGACAAACAACTTCTAATGATCAATCTTCATCTGGATCCGATGCAAAATCACAACTACTCAACTTGATTAAGAATAAATTGACTAAATAACTAAACAGCTAACAACTAACAGCTAACAACTAACAGCTAACAACTAACAGCTAACAGCTAACAACTAACAACTAAACAGCTAACAACTAACAACTAAACAGCTAACAACTAAACAGCTAACAACTAAACAGCTAACAACTAAACAGCTAACAACTAAACAGCTAACAACTAAACAACTAACAACTAACAACTAACAGTGAATAACAACGATGGAATCTTTTTATTTTTGTTTTTGCGATTTTATTTATTTCTCGCAATAACTCTTGTTAATTTCGTCTATGAAGGCTTTGCAGATAAATAATTTTGAGCCGCTATCTGTTGCACAAGCAAAATCATTGGAGATTGTCGATGTTTTTTCTGTATCGTGAAAAAAAATCATTGAACTTGAGTCGCATAGCTTATTAACGTATCTTATTGTCTGTGTAGGTGATGATATAGATATTCAAATTACCACGGCATGACCATATTGCTCTTGCCTGGTATTCGGTCTCTTTGCTTCTGATGCGAAGCATCCAGTTACTGGTTCATTCAAAGTTATACTCAATCATTCGAATACTTCAGCAAATGTAGAACTCATCTCATTTCTCTATGACTGAGCCAAGGTCGCTATTGATGGCTCTATCGATATATGAATGCATCTCAATCAGGTTCATGGTCGTTTGCTTGAACAAAATATTGTTTTGTGAAAAGACATTTCACTCAAGACATTACCAAGATTACACGTAGCTTCTCATGATGTCCATGCTTCGCATGGTGCGAATATCGATGTCCTCGATCAGCAAAAGCTTTTTTATATGATGAGCAGAGGACTGTCACAACAACAGTCACAAAAATTGCTTGTTGATTGATATATCGAGTATGTACTAGGGCACTTTACGCAGATCAGCGATACGGATAAACAGAATGTTTTAAACACATTAAAACATTAAAATATTAAAAAATTGCTGATTAGTCCTTCTAATATTTTAATCTTATTAATCTTTTAATTCTAATAATCTTCCATTTTGTCTTTTCGTTTTTTTGCTCTTATAAAATTGTTCTTACTTATCATCGCGCTTGGTTTAGCGATTTTTTTAGCGTTTGGAGAGAGGACGAAGCAAGTGGCTCCTGATCAAAGGGTTGTCTTTGTTTTGGATATCAATAGGACAATGAATGTCAGAGATGTTTTTTCTGGTAATAAGCAAATTTCTAGACTTGATGCCGCTAAATATCTTATCAAACAAACACTTCTTTCTGATCCTCAATTCTCGTATGGAATCATTCTTTTTAATGCTAGTTCCGACTATATTATCCCTCCTACCTTCGATACATGAATATTTCTTTTATATTTAAGCTGAATTACCACGAATTTATTGCCAGATTGATCCAAAGATTTTGCACAACTCAGTTGATTGCTCAATGATACTACTACTTCATATCTCATCATTTCTGACTTCGACGCAAAAAAACAGAATAGTAGTAAATTTCCTCGTTGAACCTCATTGCTCGGAGTATGATCACTTGCTGGTGATAAGGTCAGAAATAGCAATGGTATACTTTATTATCACGATGGAACATCTGTTTCTAGTATTCGCAATGACCAATTTGCTCGTTCGTTATCTGCTCATTATACTGCTCTCTCTCAGGTTGATTCTCTCTCAATTCCGCATCTTGTTACTCATGGATTCATATTACCATTATCACAACGTATTATACTTTATGGGTTGCTTGGTGTACTGGTTATCTTAATTATTATGTTATAATAATTGACTAAACGGTGAAATATTTAAATGAATAAGCGATATATCATCGTTTGAACGTTTAATCTCCGTAGCAAGTACGGGGCAGGCTATTTGAGTGTTTTATCTTATTTTGAAATATGTCTAATATTTCGTTCTTAGCAGTCCCCAACATCGAAGGTATGCGTCTATGATGGTATATCCAGTTATTTGGTATTGTCATTGTATTTGGAATCTGTTTGTTTTTTGTTATCTATTTTTGGATTAGGTATCATAGATGAAAAGTTATTCTTCATCAATTAATAACCTTTGATCAGCAGACTCAGCATCTTGCAAAAAATCTGCTTGTTGAAAAAATTCGCAAATCATCTGGCAAGGTCAAACTTATATTATTCATTGAATATTTGGAAAGATTTCTTACAAGTAAGAAGTATTCTACTATAGGAGAGCTTTTGATCTCTCATGGCTTTACGAGTGAAGAGGCTGAAGAGCTAACTGAAGTCATGTATAGCGATAAATTACTATCTGAAGATTTGGAGACTAAAATTACTGAAATGCTAAATGTTAAATGCTAAATGAAAGATTTCATCTTGTTATGGCTATCGTTACTTAGTGAATAACAGTAGTTCATGTGAATAATTCATTCATTATTAATTATCAATTTTTAATTATTCATTAGTTTCATAGTATGTTAATCGATATGATAGAACAATATGATACAGAAAAAGTGGCTTTTTTCCGCGGTATTTGGGAGAGTACGCTTTTGCATCTTGCGCAGCAGCAGGATCAGAAAAAGATTCTTTCGTTTTTGTGTAAAGTCGGGATCATCGATATAGATGAGCAAGATAAAATTGTTGTTTTTGGTGTCCCCAATGAATTTGTCCTTACCCAGGCTAAGAAATTTTTTGCTAAACCACTCAAAGAATCTATAAATGCTGTCTATAATCCGCATTTTTCGGTTAAATTTGTCATCTATTCAAAGTTCTCCGGAAATAGTGATCTGCTTATTGATCTTAAGAAGCTCTTACATATTAAGGAAACCAAACATTCCGAACTTACCGTAGAAAAGAAAACCATCAAGAGGGAGTTGTCTGAATTTTTCGGTATCTTGTTTGATCCAAAATTTACGCTTGATACCTTTGTTGTATGAGCTACGAATAATATCGCATTTTCAGCTGCAAAAGCGATTACTGCTCAGCCTGGTCAAGCATATAATCCGCTCTTTCTCTATGGAAGTGTAGGACTTGGAAAAACGCATTTGATGCAAGCTATCGGTAATGAGATCATGAAGAAATTTCCTGAAAAGGTTGTTGTGTATTTGCCTACAAGTAAGTTGATCGACGAGATTGTAACTGCGATCAAAGCTAATAAATTAACGAATGTATTGAAAAAATTCGATGACGTAGATGTCTTGCTTATCGATGATGTCCAGTTTCTCGCTGACAAAGATAAAACGCAAGAAATATTCCATAATATTTTCAATGATTTCCAACTTAAACAAAAGCAGATAATTCTTTCATCTGACCGTCCTCCAAAGGAGCTTGTCCATATCGAGCCTAGATTGAAATCACGTTTCGCCTTATGACTTGTCGCTGATATCAAATCGCCTGATTTTGAGACGAGAATCGCCATCCTTCAATCCAAACTCATGAATAAAGGAGAAGATCTCGATTTTAACCTTCTAGAAATCATTGCAAAATATATCAAAGACAACGTCAGAGAGCTTGAATGAGCCTTGAATATCTTATTAAGTAGAAAAGCTATTTTGCATAAAGAGGTCGGTGAAGAAGATGTTTATGAGTGTCTGAAAACTTTGTGATATCAGGTAGAACATAGCGCTGATGCTACCAAAGCAGCAGTTGCATCCAATACCAAGTGAACCAAAAATTATGATCTTCTCGTAGATATGGTAGCGCAGTATTATAGCATTTCCGTCCAAGAATTGAAATCCGAAGCGAGAAGAAAAGAGATCACCAATGCACGTCAGATTTTGATGTTATTGGCCAAGAAATATTTTCAACGGACATTGGAGAGAATAGGTGAGTACTTTGGTGGCAAGGGACACGCTGCAGTTATCTATGCGATAAATAATACTGAGAAAAAATTAAAAAAAGACCAAGATATAGCTCACGATTATGAGGTTTTTGTAGACTGGTTGGGGAAATAGAACGATGGGTTAGAGAACGATAGAACGGTGGAAAAATTGAGAGTTGAGAGTGCAGAGTTAAGAGTGCAGAGTTGAAAATTGAGAATAAACCGACAGATGGTTGTGGGTGCTTGTTTTAAATCTTTTTATCTAGCATGAGCAATCTCTTTATCTATATAAAGACGCCACCCGTCTGATATTCAAATATCTGTGCACATCTTGTGGAGCATTGTGTTTTGTATAGAGGAAATCTCTCGGCAAAAGATTTTTATGATGTCTGCGATATCAAGGGAGAAAGCTATTTCGGATATACGAGGTATGATATCCACAAAAGCATCAATCCCCAAAAATTTATCCAAATGCTGTGCAAACCTTTGGATAAAAAGGTGTTTGCAAAAGAGATGTTGGCACTCAAACAGGAAACAGCAGAAGAGATATTTCCTGATATTTTGAGAAAAAAAGTAGAGAATATGCTATATGGTACCTCTAGTAAATGAACCGTACTATATCCTACGTGGGCTGAAGTGATTGCTTATCATACAACATATTATAAGAAAAATATTCTACTGATCTGTGATTCAGGCTATACCATACTAGAAAACAATCTGGCTATTTCATCGGCAGGAAAACGATCATTGACTGTCAAAAAACAGGATATCGTCTCTATTAATGGAGAAAAAAATAAAGTGACTATTCTGCCCTATACACATCGGAAATCTCATGTGCTTTTATATTTCATAGAGTTCTTATATGATACCTATATGGAGTACACCCAAAGACATATGAAATGAATATATGATTCTCCGGCATCGTGTATGCTGGAATTGGCAGAATATGTCTGCATAGCTATCCCTCAGCGTGTGAAATATCAGATTTCCTCAGCTTTTTTGGAGGAAGCAAAAAAACATTTCTGCAGTGTTTCGCTCCATGAATATGCGAGGAAAATTGAAGTGATAAATTTATTATATATCTGACAGTTACCTAGTGATAAAGACGTGAAGGCGTTTATCCAATCTATCGATAGCGCAATGGTTAAAAAAGTCCTTGGATAACTATAGAACGATAGGTTAGAGAACGATGGAACGATGGAAAAATTAAAAATTGAGAATTGAAAATTGAGAATAAACCGATAGGAAGTGGTTTCGTCGTTTTTTTTTAGTGATGCATACATTTTGTAAAAAACGTCTCTGGGGAGATTATGAATGTGATGCGATGTCCTATCTTATGCTCAAAAATACGTTTTGCTATCAAAAAGAAATCCTTTGGGCTTTTGTACAGTTTTTTTATGATTTCTTCGTTGGTGTTTTTGTTTTCAAGCCACATAACGATATTTCCATAATCGAGAAGATTCTGTTGTTCCCAAGTATTGGGATCATTATAATCATTATACGTTGTATGGATTGCTGATTGTATGATTCCAATGTCGTCTGCAGATATGTTTTTATTAATCATGTACTTTTGTATTTCTGTTGTTGCGAACTCCTTGTTTTTGGCTTGGATTGCAAGATAATATGCTATATCTGGGACAGCAAACTTGGATGAAATTCATCCGAACGCACAAGAAAGTAGCCATGGATTGTTTTTATCAAAATCTAGGTTTTTGAGATCTGGGTTGAGTTGAGATATTTCGTCTCGTAGACGTAGGTATGATGTCGGTGTTTTTGATATACCTTTGGTTGTATCTCGTTTGCTCCATGAACGTGATATGGTCCACAGAATGTGTTCGTTTAATCATCCAGGATATTGATACTCCTTATGTATTTTAGTGTCGATTTTGTTGGAAAGTGTCTCAGATGAAGAATTCGAAAAACTTTCAACCATAGCACTCGTTATTGATGCTTTGGTGTTTTTTTGTGTTTGGTTCTCTGATTGTTTTGTGCCATATTTTTTTAGCACATTATGATTGATCATCATACTAGCTAAGAATAAATTTTTGGTACTACTATCGACTAAAGACTATGAAGTTGTTCGTAGTCAAGCTGCTCAATCGATGATATTGTCTGCAGAGTCTTTTTCTTTGGTTTCCGTATAGCCAGTAAGCAATTTATCGTAATTGTCTGATTTGCCTTTTAGATTTTTAGTCGTACCGTTTTCATTTTGTAATTCAGTGACGATACTTCCAAAGAAGCTGAGATCTATGACATCGTTTTTGATGGTGCCTGGCTGATTGTAGGTGATCCCTTTGATGAATTTGTACATATTGGGTCATTCTGCCGTAGTATAGTTTCCTTCAGCGTCTTTTCTTGCAGTTTCTTCACTGAACATGTCTTTGAGCATGTCGTCGTTGAATCCTGCTTTTTTATCCTGTATTTTCGTTGCAAATGTTTTGAGTGATGCTCTTCGTGTTGTTATCTCTTGTGTAGTATATCGATTCATACTGGTGTCTATGATCTTGTAGAGGTTATATTCTTGCTGCTCTTTGTCATATGCGTAAGTGTCTCTTGTTGGCATGTATGTTTCTAAAATGTCTTGCATATCTTGTACTGCCATATTTTTTGCCATGGCATGCTCTATCACGATATCCGCGATATCGCTCTTTTGGTCTATGGTTACTGGTGTCTTATTGAGCTGGTCTTCATAACTATGTTCCGTATCTCGAAGATCATCTGTCTTTTCTAATGTATCTGACATCTCTGCAGTGATTTCTGTTTTGCTTGTTTCTAGTGCTGTGGCAAACGTTGGCATTTTGAGTCATGATAATTCTTCACGACCCGCAGCAAATGTCTTGCTCGTCTCATCGTAACGAGCGGGAGTGTCGATTGCCACTTTCCCCAAGTTCATATCATAATAAAACGACATCTCTTTGCCCTCCATAGTCCCTGTAAGCTTCAACTCCTTTTCGTTGAACGTTACTCCCGATTCCAGATCTACGGTAAAATCTTCTGCTAAATCATCTATATGGAAATATTGTCCTACGTTTTGTATAAGTGCTGCAATCGCCTTGGTCTTGATGACTTTGTTGGTGTCTTCTAGTATTTTTTCCTGTGCTTTTGTCGTATAGGTATCGATGACTTTGGTGCTGATCTTTTCTAATTTTTCCTTATCTTTTTCTGGTATATCTTTGCTATCGATGACTTTGCCGTCTTTGTCGAAATTCGCTGTATATTGCTCTAATTTATTTTTTTTCAATAATATCTGGACGCTAGACGCTATATCGGCTTCATACCACGTCCCGACTTTTTCTTGGATGATATCATTCACGTCCTTGTTGTCTTCTATCTCCTTGGTATTGACGGTATCTGTCTTGGTATCTAAGACGAAATTTTCTATATCGGTGTTGTTTTCTACGAGTTCTGCTCAGAGATTCTCATTGCTTACGATATCTGCTATCGTATGTTCTGTGGTGGTTTCTTCTTTAGGTTTTTCTGCTACTATTTTTTTTTCGATACTTGGTATACCTACTTCAATACCATCAAGCTTGATTGGACTAATGACCCCCAAATTGGTATTTAATTCATTGAATTGTATGATAAAATCATAATCTGCTTGAGAGATAAACTTTTTTTCTGTCGTCTGTTTCTTTGCATCTTCTACAATCTTTTGCCCTGCAAAGAGATAACTTACATAAAGATTTTGCTTGTCTGGAGGAAATTTATCTACATTTGGATCCTTAGCTTTCAATGCTAAAAATTCTGGAGATGTCGTATCTATCTTACGCCCAATATCCATCTCAGCGTATTTTGTTGCTAAGCCTTCTCGAAGCTTTTGGTTTAATATTTCTTCTGCTGTTTTCTCCTTTTCTGCTACTATCTTGCTATCTTCTGCTTTAATTTTAGTATCTTCTGCTATTATCTTAGTATCTTCTGCTTTTATTTTATTCTCTTCTTCTTTAGCTTTTGTTTCTTCATCTGTTTTTTTTTGAAAACTTGTTCTAAACAAAAAGATATTTTTTGAATCTATTTCTTTTTGATTTACATCTATTTCATATAAGGGATCTGAAAGGATAGTTTCAAAAACCGTTTTTAGATTTTTTTCTAAATCTTCCAAAGAAATTATTTTTTCTTTGAGTAAATCATCTATGGTCTGAGAAATATTGTTCTTGATGTCTGTATTTTTTGGATTAGTAAGTAATTCTTCTTTCTGTTTTTGGATGTTATCAATGATAGCTGTTTTATCCTTATTTTCTGGTATTTTTTTTAATTGATCAAAAATATTCTCTGCTATAGGATTTGTTGTTTTCGCTTTATCTTCTTTGATTTCTCTTTCTCCTCCCATATATTGTTATATATATAAAACTTTATTTGCTATTTTTAAATCCGTTTAGTAATTGTTGTAATATCTGGTTTTGTAAACGCAATTTATTTGTTTGTATATTTAATTGGTCTGTTTGTGTGTTTAATTGATCTGTTTGTGTGTTTAATTGATCTGTTTGTGTGTTTAATTGATCTGTTTGTGTGTTTAATTGATCTGTTTGTATATTTAATTGATCTGTTTGTGTATTTAATTGATCTGTTTGTTCTTTTATTTTTTCTGTTTGTTCTTTTAAATCCAATAACTCTAAATAATCCTTATATGCTGAATAGTAATTTCTTCTTTCCGCATATTTAACATCGGTTCCATATTTTTTATTCCCTGCGAGTCGTAAGGTATACTTGCTTCATGGCATCTTTGTTAGTCTATCGAAGTATGCTAGTGCTAGGATATGTCTTTGATCCTCAGTTAATGACGTGTCTTGTAATATCGCATATATCACCGCTTTGCACTTGAGCTGCTCGATGCTGTCCTTGGTCTCTATATGTTTTTGGAGCTGATTGAAATAGCTGGTATCTGCTGTATCTACATATGCTTTGATCTGATCGTAAGGGTCGAGATTGTCATTGCCTCCCACGATATTGATAGTTTTCTTCCCGGTATCTTGCTGTATTTCCTTGATAGTCCACTCATGAGCTGGATTTTTTTTGTCGTTGGTGAAAGTGTTTTTGATCTCGGTGTTGGTCGCTTCTGCGCTGAAGCCGGATTTGGAGATAAGTAAGAGTATTTTGGTCAGGAGAAGTGCCGAGCCGAAAATAGTCCTCGCAGTGCCGCGTGGTTTGGATCAGGTTGTTTTGATTGTCTGGTCTGGTGTTTTTTTCATCCTTGGAAGAGGAGGGATAAAAATCAGTTTTTTATTCTCTATATACTAAACATCTATTGAAACCTGCATACTGCAGGCAGATTTGTGTTTAGTATATCCTAAGCGTCATTAGATATTCCCCTCATTAACTACATTTCAAGGCTGAATACTATGTGTGTACTATTTATATTTGCCTAGTAGACGCTTAGTATATTATAAGTAAATATGTAATAAAGTCAAATAATCTAGACTTGACTTTTTCTTTTAAATTCTTAAAATTTATTTTAACTAAAACAAAAAATTATGAAAACAAATCTTTTAAGTGTAATATTTATTATTTTTGGAGGAATACTCGGTTGGATTCAATTTGTTATTAAGTTGGTTCCTGGTTCTTTTGTTATTATGGAGGGACCTTCATTAGTAACTTATAACCTGATGTTCTGTATTGCTATATCGTTAGTATATGCGATGTGTTATCTTTTCCCATGGGTTCATAGATCACAAGGAAAAATGAAGAAGTTTTTTCTGGCAGGAGCATCTTTCTTATCTGTAATACTATTAATGTGCTCGGCAGTATTAATCACGTTCATCTTTGATATAGAAAAAGTTGTGCAAAAAATTCAGTTTTTATTTTCTTCGACTTCTATTGTCATCAATATCCCTTGGTTGGATTTTTTCTTACGAATAATTACTGCCTTGATTATATTCGGTTTGATGATCCTAGGTATTTGGTTACTGGATTATCAACGGAAGCAGTGCGGGAAAAGGATATTAATCTTTTATGAATAAAATTATCTCTGTACTACTACATTCCTGGAATTTATTTCCAGGTTTTTTTTGCCATATAGGAATTTCAAACAATTCCTATAGATATAGATTAACAACCAAATAATTTTGAAACAAATTGAGAAATTATTGTGTTGTTAACTACATAATCTTCAATCAAAAATAGAAAATATTTTTGAAGGAGATTATGAAAACGACGTTGCAATCTTTTTTTGGATTGCTGGCGTCTTATTTTATCTTATTTTAGAATTTTCCACCCGGGTGGAAGTATTAATCATAAAATACTAGGTACTACCTAGCTTTTCCTTTTATATAAAAAAGTCTAAAAATCACTTGCATTTTGTTATCAAATATGTATATTATAG
>Ga0073936_10010490_pt1 | contig 11350 bp, 15 predicted proteins | sample AliMusrvi5mmetaG_FD_87041 | JGI IMG/M metagenome (GOLD analysis project Ga0073936, IMG submission 87041) | Freshwater lake bacterial and archeal communities from Alinen Mustajarvi, Finland, to study Microbial Dark Matter (Phase II) - Alinen... | ecosystem: Environmental > Aquatic > Freshwater >... | reverse complement strand
GCCATGATGTTGACCGACGACAACTTTGCCTCAATAGTAGCGGCTATTGAGGAGGGAAGGAGCATCTATGACAACATAAAAAAATATCTTGTCTACTTGCTCTCCTCGAATATCGGCGAACTTGGTCTGATGGCTGTTGCCACCTTCATGGGTATTCCTCTGCCACTCTCTGCTGTGCAGATTCTCTATGTGAACCTTGCCACCGATGGCCTTCCGGCTCTTGCGCTTGCAGTGGATCCGGCTGAAAGTGATATTATGCTTCGGCGTCCGAACGATCCATCACAAGGGATATTTACCCGTTCAGTTCTTGCGCTTATACTTACTGGCGGTATATGGTCTACTATGGTTAACGTTTCGCTTTTCCAGTGGACGATCGCTTCAGGGCGTCCTCTTAAAGAGGCGATGACGATGACTTTTTTATCGCTGGTTCTCATCCAGTTTTTCAAGGCCTATAATTTCCGTTCCGAAAAGAATTCAATGTTCATACGTCCCTTTGCCAACAAATGGCTGAATCTGGCAATAGGCTGGGAACTGGTGATGCTTGCAGCTATTATCACACTTCCATTTTTGCAGAAACCATTTGGAACTTTCCTGCTGACGGGTGAAGACTTGGTTATCGTTATTTTTTCAGCCGCGACCGTTGTGCCTGTTATCGAGATACTCAAATGGTTTTTACGTAGGGAGTTGCTGAAATAGAGCGAATTTTTAAGCATTATTTAAGCTGAGCTTTCGGATTTTTTAAGGTTATGAGCGATATACTTCTTTCAGAAAAGGATGATATGATTGAAGGTGATCTTCAACTCAATAACTTTTTTTAAACGGTTCAGTGCTTATCAAAACAACATAAACTCTTAAACAGCAGCAAACTATGAGAAACAAGCAGAACAACATGTACAGGTTACTTCTATTTCTGGTAATCTTGATGACTTCCGCCTCTAATGTCTGGGCAGTGGGGGGAGCCGATGCACCCAGTGTATTAATTGGCAAACAGGTCTGGATGCAGGAGAACCTTGATGTTAGTCATTATCGAAATGGTGATACGATTCGATATGCTGGATCAAATACGGAGTGGCTTGATGCCGCATCAAAAGGTGAAGGCGCATGGTGCTATGAAAAATATGGTCGCCTTTACAACTGGTATGCCGTGAATGATCCTCGTGGTCTTGCTCCGTCAGGGTGGCATGTGCCGAGCGATGAGGAATGGAAGGCATTGACAGATGTTTTGGGTGGAGAATCCATTGCTGGCGGAAAAATGAAATCGACTAATTCTGCAGTCTGGAATACCCCGAATATTAATGCCAGTAACAGTAGTTATTTTAGTGCATTGCCAGGTGGTCTCAGAGGAGAAGGTGGAAAAGTTTTTTTTGTAGGTGAAAGCTCCTATTTTTGGTCCTCTTCGGAGGCAACTGCGAAATCTGCGTGGTATCGTGTCCTGAATTATCACAATTCAGCCTCTGTTCGAAGCGGTGAAGACAAACAAGATGGAATGTCAGTTCGTTGCGTCAAAGATTTGGAAGTTCGTTGAGTCAAGAATTGAGCGTATTGTTAAACTATTACTCAGAGAAGCTTTTTTATCAGCTTCTCTGAGTATCTGACAGTTTACAATCTTTTGAGCCTTTTGCACATGATGTTTTGTGAAGCAGGATACTGAGTTTCAGAGAAACGTTTATACCTGTTTCATGGCTGTAGTTGATGTTGACATATATTGACAAGCCTTATAAAAAGGCCATCAGGAAAATGGAGTCGCAACGATTTCATTTTCATTCTGCGTTTCCGAAAAAGTCTGCTCAGCAACAGGCCGTATCTTGTTCAGTACCTCACCAGATGGTTTAAGGAGCTCTTGAGTTTTAGGGTTAAAGAGCAGGTTTCCAGCCAAAGCTCCAATAGCCCCGATACCAATCCCGTGAATAGCATGCATAAAAAACGGAACAGCTAACGGGATAGCTAATGGAAGCGCCAAGGGAAGAGTAAAAACCGGAGCAAGGAGTACAAGTTCGTAAATATCAGGTTGTGTCGTTTTATTTTCTACAGCATTTTCTTGAGGCATGGCAGTGATAACATATCAAGTTGGAATAAAGATAAATTAATTTTCTCTTTCGGTTCGATAGCCGATGTGATATACTTAAAATTACGCTATTTTAATTGATCGAACCAAAACAATAATTCTCAGTTCTATAGTGGACCCTCCCCAGTAGACAGAAGAGGGGTGACTTTAACTTGGGGTCGCTTCAGAATTCGGACAAAATCGTACGCTAACGATAAAATGCCCACTGTGTTGATGATACCGATGTTTGATTCGATGTCACCCAGCAACAAAACTCCGGCATCGCTTGTCATGCTTCCAGCCATGAAATCAAGAGAGACTTTTTTGCCTTTGACAGAAGAAATGGCTGAAGCGGAATTGTAAGAAAATAATTCTTGCTGACTATCCAGTGATGTGACTATATTCCTCTGAAAAGACTGTATAAATATCGCGTCTTATTAGCTTACTTTAACTATCAGTAATATAATGAGTTGCGTTATCTTTTGCGCATTTTTTTATTTCTTTGATGAATAATGCAGGTTATCAAGTAACAAATAGAACCCCAATAACAAAGGAATAGTTATGAGAAACAAAATTCTGAAACGCGCTTTTTTTGCAACCATCTTATCTGTTGGATGTGCATCGTCAGCATTTGCCGGTTCAGGGGATATTGCTGTCGGTGTCAAGGGTGGAACATTAGGTCTTGGGGGAGAGGTAACTGTAGGAATTACCCCTGCCCTTAATGCAAGAGCTGGCTATAACGGCTATAATTACAACGGCTCCACCTCAAAAAATTCGATTAATTATGATTACAAGTTATCTCTCGGATCTTTTCCTGTATTGCTTGACTGGTACCCATTTGAACATTCTGGCTTTAGGTTGTCGCCAGGAGTTATTTTCAATAATAACAAGGTAAGCGCAACCGGTACATCACCACAAGTTGTGTCTTACATTATCGGAGGAACCACATATACCTCGACTCAAATAGGCTCTTTGACAGGCTCTATTGATTTTAACAAGACAGTACCATACGCCGGACTTGGGTGGGGAAATGCTGTTGGAAAAGATTCGCGCCTTTCTTTCGTTTTCGATCTTGGCGTCATGTTTCAGGGTACTCCTAAAGTTGCGCTTAACGCAAGTAATCTCCAAAACAACACTCCTGGAGACCAATCAGCTATTCAGTCAAGTATTGATAAGGAAATTGCGGATTTGAAGAACACGACAGATCGCTTGAAATATTATCCGGTTGTTTCTATAGGATTAGCCTACAAGTTTTAATCTCTACGGGTTGAATTTCCAGCCGCTTGCGGCGCAAGTGTGGATGATTCAGAAGAAGGAAAAATCCGTATGCTAAGGATTTTTCTGTTAACAGATTCTGTAAGAGTGTTAGATAACCAGGCAAAATAAATTCTTTTGTCTGGTTACTGCCTGCCGGAACCCCGCAAACCCCTGAGCCTTGCTCACATGATGTTTTGTGAAGCAGGATTATAACTTCTCCACAATCGGTTGTACATTTCAAGCAATAGGGATTATGCTTCTCACTATAACCAAAAGAGGAAAGTGTCATGGCCATTGTTTCAAAACTGCAGCTTGCCTCGGATGCTATTCAGGATGCAAAGAGACGTCTGGAAAGAGCAAAGGATGATACTGATGATGATTATGAAATTCGTCAGGCAATAAAGATTATTGATGAAGCGGCGGAATATTTAAGGGGTGCAATCTCAGAACTTCAAAAATAAAAGAAATCGATCGCTTATCTCCTGCCACTCCGCAGCCCGAAGGCTGCATCACATGGTGGGTGAGTTCAGCGTGTCACATAAAAACAGGCAAACTTCAGGTAGCTTGTTTCCGGCATGGCAAGCAGTACCGGGTGGTCAAAGGGTTGCGAGTTTTTATGGATCAGCCTGAGCTGGCAGCCAGCGGCAAGGGCGGCTTGGTGTATCGATTGCAGGAAGTCCTCTTCTGAAACATGGTGACTGCATGAAGCGGTGGCAAGAAACCCGCCATTTTTCAAAAGTTGTAACCCGAGTTTGTTCAGTCGTTTGTAGGCCTTCAGGGCGCCGGGGAGGTTTTTGCGGCTTTTAGTGAAGCTTGGCGGATCCAGCACAACAAGGTCAAACGATTCCTTTGACTCTACCATTTGATCGAGAGTGTCGAAGGCATCAGCGGCAACAAGACTGTACTCGGAAAATTTGTTCAGTTGTGCATTGTGTTCCGCCCGTTGAAGCGCCTCTTTGGATGCGTCCACAAGAATGGCTGAATGAGCCCCTCCGTACAGGGCATTCAGGGCAAAGCCTCCGTCATTTGTAAAGACGTCAAGTACGTCGGCACCTTCGGAAAACTTTCTGATAATTCTGCGGTTTTCACGCTGGTCAAGGAAAAAGCCGGTTTTCTGTCCTTCAAAAAGATCGACCTCAAACGTAATACCTGCATCGTGAATCGTCTGGACTGTTTCAGAACGTTCACCTCTCACAACATCTTTATGGAGAGTTAGCCCCTCGAGTTCTCTCAAGGGAGATTCGTTGCGCACGATAATAACGGAAGGGTTGAGCAGCTCCTGCAAGACATCACTGATTATCGGCAGGTGAATGTCCATGCCAGCCGAAAAAGCCTGTAGCACGATAGCCTTGTTGAAGCGGTCAACAATAAGGCCTGGCAGACCATCAGACTCTCCGTGCACAAGACGATAGGCATTTGTCTCCTCAGTTTTGTAGATTATTTCACGGAGCTTGAGTGCTTCAAGAAATTTTTTACGGAAAAAATCTTTGTCGGGTTCTTCGTCCATGCGAGAAAAAAGGCGGACAGAGATAAGTGAGTGGGGGTTGTAGAAGCCGGTTCCAAGGAATTTTTTGTCGTGGGTAAAAAGTTTTACGGTTTCACCGGAGGCTATATCGCGCGGAAGGCTTGCGAGTTCATTGCTGAAGACCCAGAGATGTCCTTTCTGGATTCGGTGGTGTTCTTTTGGTTTAAGGTAAAGGGAGTGCATAATGGTAATAATGTGATTTTGATTTTGATAGCTTTGCAATTTACCTTAATTATAACCGTCCTTCACTAAAGTACAAGAGAGTCCCGTTACAGGAAAAAGAGCATTCTTGACCGTCTGCCATAAAAACGTAGTTGCTTGAACATTACTGTAATGCAATGTGCAGCAAAAGCTAAGAATCTCAAAGGAAATAAGTGCAGGGTTTGTTGATGTGGTTAATTTTACAGGAAAAAGGATGAAACAGAAAGTTAGGCTGATTTTTGTGCTTTTCATGCTTGTTCTGGTCTGGGGTTGTGCGGAATTCAGAACGGTCGGCAAGCAGGAACTGCCCACTGAACAGACGGGGTTGCTTGCGGAACATGCGGCTCTTTATCGTGAAGTGACCGCCGCATCGCCTTATGTTCGTTCACTTGACGGCTATGCTGACGTATGGATAAAAACGCCCAAAAGGCAGAATCGTGTTTTCTGCAATATCCTTATCAATCGGGGAGGAGAGTCACGGATGATTGTCAGCGCTGGTATTATCGGGTGGCCAGTTGCGGATATGTTTTTCAGCCGTGATTCACTTTATGTGCATGATATGCTCAATAACCGGCTTTTCCTGGGCAGTAACAGCGATATGAACCTCCAAAAAATTCTGGGAGTGAATTCAGGATACCAGCTTTTATCAGAATCTCTATTGGGGTTGGTAAATATTTCCGAACCGTTAAGTGCAATCAGGTCGGTGAAAAAAGGTTCCGGAATGTTGCTTTTCACGGTTGACAGTGCCACAGGAAGCAAAGAGATGGTTATCGATCCTGCCAACAGAACGCTTACTGCTCTTCTCCTGAAGGACAGGCAGGGAAAGACGACAACTGAAATTCACTTCAGGAATTTTGAAGCCATCACGATCGACGGACAGAGCACACTTGTACCGAAAGAGATTGATATGGTGTTGTATAACAGTGGCAATGGAATTGGTGAGCATCAACTGGTGATTGCCTATGATGAACGGGCATTTAACAAAACTCTGCAGTCACTCAGATTTGTATTACCTAAAAAAGCAAAGGTGGTCAATATTGATGACATGCAGGCAACACTCTTTTTGTGATCCACCGGTTCGGCGGTATGTCGGTTCTTTGCTGACATACCGCCCGAAGGTTAATTCCTGCAGAGACCAAATAGTGACAGGCTTACGCCACCGTTGCTTTTTTGAAATTTTCTGCTGCAAAATCCCAGTTAAGGATGTTTTCTATTACTGTCGCGACATAGTCCGGGCGACGATTCTGATAGTCAAGATAGTAGGCGTGTTCCCACACATCAATGGTAAGAATTGGCTTTTGGCCGCTGGTTGATGGCGTTTGGGCGTTTCCGGTTTTTACGACTTTGAGTGCATCTCCTTCCAGCACAAGCCATGCCCATCCACTGCCGAATTGGGTCGTTGCAGCGATTTTGAGTTCTTCTTTAAATTTGTCGAAACTGCCGAAATCTTGGGTGATTTTTGCTCCAAGAGCTCCAGCAGGCTCACCTCCACCGTTAGGCGTAAGGCAGTTCCAGTAAAAGGAGTGATTCCATGCCTGAGCGCCATTGTTGAAGATACCGACTTTCTGCGGGTCTGAGGCGGTCAAGGCAATAACCTCCTCAAGGCTCATGCTCTCAAAAGATGTCCCCGCCACAAGGTTATTATAGTTTGTAATGTAGGCAACATGATGTTTGCCATAATGAAAACTGAGCGTTTTTGCGGAAATAAATGGCTCAAGTGCGTTTTCTGCATATAAAAGTACAGGTTGCTGGTAGGTCATAAAGAATCATCATTTAGAGTTTAAAAAGAAGTCGATAGAAACAATTAAAATGTTTAAACTTGTATTCTGATAATTTAGTTTCTTGAATCCACATAATTCATTCTTGCGGTAATGAAATTCTGCAATTCCCTTAGGATCTTTATTTTATCATTTGTTTTTTGTTGTGCCCTGTCAGGGTGCAGTGAAAAAAAATCTTCTGTACTTGATAAGGATGATATCCGTATTGCAGGATTTTATTGTGATTATCTTCTTCTGTCAGGAGTGGAGTCTGATAATGGAGGCGTTGAACTTGCCGTGATAGATTCGGTTGATCTCAATGAACTTCTTGTACGTCACGCACTGACTCGTGAGAGTATGCAGCGCAAGATGGAAGCCTATAAAAGGAATCCTGAACTCTGGAGATTGGTACTTGAGCAGGTTCGGGCAAATATCCGCAAAAAAGCAGCTACAGCTCAATGAAGCGAACTTATCCTTTTCTTGTCGGCGTAACAGGTGGGCTTGGTAGCGGCAAATCAATGGTTTGCCATTTTCTTTCGGAGATGGGTTGCGCACTGTTTGAGTCTGATCGGGTGGCAAAAGAGCTTCAGCTTAACGATCCGGAAGTGATTGAGGGAATCACGGCACTTTTCGGATCAAAGGTTTATTCTTTCGATGTTTCCGGCACAATGGTTCTGGATCGAAAAAAAATAGCGGCAATGGTTTTTTCTTCTCCCGAAAAGCTTGAAGCGCTGAATAGGCTCATTCATCCCAGAGTTTATATTCAATTTCGCAAGGCGGTGCTTGAGGCTGAAAAACGAGGGACAAAGATTCTGGTTAAGGAAGCTGCAATTCTTTTTGAGTCGGGCGGAAATGAAGGGCTTGATGCTGTGGTTGTTGTAGCGTCTGATGTGCAAAAGCGGATTGAAAGGGCTGTATTGAAGGGCATGGGTACTCATGAAGAGATCGTGCTGCGTATTGCGACCCAGTGGCCTCAGGAAAAGTTGATTGCCCAGGCCGATTATGTGATTTTTAACAAAGGATCTCTTGTTGACTTGAAAAAAGAGACAGAGAACCTTTATTGCAAGCTGCTTGCTGCAGCGGTTTCAAGCTGCAATCCTCTCTGAGTTGTCTTGGCAATCATTTGAGAGCAGCATTGTTGCGATTTACCTGTGCTGAAATCAGGATGCTGAGTTCATAGAGCAGAATCATCGGGAGCCCTATGATGAGCTGGGTTACAGCATCGGTTGAAGGGGTAACCACCGCAGCAACAATCATAAGAACAACAATGGCATGTTTGCGGTAAAACCTCATAAAAGCTGGTGTCAGGAGCCCTATTTTGGAAAGAATATAAGAGATAAAAGGAAGCTCGAAAACAAGTCCGGCGGTCAGAAGTGTGCCGATAAAGAAGCTGACATAGTCCTGGACAGAGATGTTGTTCTTGATAAGGGTTGATCCGAAGCTGGCAAAGAACTGCAGAGAAACAGGCAGAAAGACAAAATATCCGAAGGCTATGCCGGAAAAGAAGCAAAGGGAGATGAAGAGTATGGAAAATCGGCTGGCCTTGCGCTCATGTTCATGCAGTCCTGGAGCTACAAATTGCCATATTTGCCAGGCGATGAACGGAAATGAGATAATGAATCCCGCAAAGAAGACAACCTGAAAGTAGAGAGAGAGCTGCCCGTAGGGAACAAGGTTTTGAAGTACCATGGATTGATTGCTTCGCTTGAGCGGTCCGATAAGGATCTCATTGACCAGGAAATCGGCATAAGTGGCACACAATGCTGTAACAATGAGCAGCGCTATAACCGATTTGATGAGTCGTGATCGTATTTCATCAAGATGCCCTATGAAGTTCATCTCGTTTTCTGGTTCGGGTTCTGATTCTTGCGTCACAGTTTTCTGTGTGCTCTCATCGGGAAGTTGTAGCGATGTTGCTGATTCTGGTTCCTGGCTCATGAGTTCAGTTCAGGATGAAACAAAAAGGGTGTTCCCGGGATGCTGTCGTTGCGTTGGCTTGCTCTGGAACTTTGATAATAATCGCAAAACATAGTAACAAAGATGCACGTAGGCAAGAAAATGTTTTAAAGGCCTCATCGTATTGACCATTTTTTTTGCTCCCTGAAATGTTATACTTTAAGTCGTTTAATGAAGCTTATTATGTAAAAGTCCGGGGAATTGGTGAATATCAAGGATGTTACTGCATCGGTAGCCGATGAAATTGTGATATTTCAGCAGAAGTACAAACAGGTGCTTTATGCCCGAAATACACTGGTTGACAAGGTTTCCCGCTATGTGCTCAAACAGCAGGGAAAGCAGATTCGTCCTGCCATGGTTCTGCTTTCCGCTCAGTTGTGTGGTGGAGTGAATGACGCAAGTTATCGGGCGGCCATAATGGTTGAACTGCTGCATTCGGCGACACTGATTCATGATGATGTCGTGGATGGTGCTGAAATGAGACGGGGCCTGCCATCGATTAATGCTTTGTGGAAAAATAAGATATCGGTACTGATGGGCGATTATCTTCTTTCCAGGGGTCTCCTCTATTCTCTCGAACACAAAGACTACGGCTTTCTCCATCTGGTTTCGGAAGCGGTTCGCCGGATGAGTGAAGGGGAGATTCTTCAGATACAGAAGACCCGCAGTCTTGACATTTCAGAAGAGGATTATCTGAGTGTTATTTCAGACAAGACGGCTTCGCTGATCTCTTCCTCCTGTGCTATGGGTGCTATGAGTGCTACCTCCGATGAGGGCAGAATTGCCGCTCTGAAAAGTTATGGCGAGTATTTAGGTCTTGCTTTCCAGATACGTGATGATCTGCTTGACTATACGGGAGATTCAAAAAAAACAGGCAAGCAGATGGGCATCGATATCAAGGACAAGAAGATAACACTTCCCCTGATTTATGCACTTCGTAATGCTCCGTTATCCGAGCAGAAGATGATCCGTTCTATTTTGAAGAGCTCCCGTAAAAGGGCAGTGAAAAGTGCTGAGGTGATATCGTTCGTTACAGGTAAAGGTGGTCTCGACTATGCATCTGAAGTTGCTGAAGGGCTTGCGGCAAAAGCTGTGGCATCAATCAGCTCTTTTCCTGATGGCTCAGCCAAAACCTCATTATTGAGGCTTGTGGATTTTGTTATGGTCAGACAGTATTAGATTCCCTTGTTCCGATATAAAGGTGTTTTCATTGAATCGAAATAATTGTTACAGAAGAGATGAAAAAAGCAGGCGTGATTTTTCTTATACTTTTGGGGTTTGTACTGCTGTTCGACAAATTGCTTATGCCCTTGTATATTTCACAGGGAAGCGTCAAGGTGGTTCCGGATGTGACCAAAATGGACTATGACGATGCTGCGCAGAAATTGCGGTGGGCAGGATTCGAGGCTATAAAAAGCTATCATGTCAGATACCTCAGCAATGTTGATTCCAATATTGTGATTTCCCAAACGCCCCAGGCTGGAATGGAGGTCAAGCCAGGCAGAAACGTTTATCTTGTGGTCAACCGGCGGGAAAAGCCAAATGTTCCGATGCCTGAGCTTGTAGGGAGACCGGAATTTGATGCTCGTCAGGCGGCTGCCCGTATGGATATAGTCCTTAATAGTGTACAGGTCAGTACTGTTAATAAACCTGAAGAGGACGGACGGGTGCTGAGCCAGTCAATTCCTCCGCAGACCATGGTGAAGTCAGGCACTTCTGCTTCTATTATGGTTGGCAGGTATGAGGCGCCGATTGCAGGCACCAAAAAAATAGCTCTGCCCAATGTTCTCGGTATGTCACTTGCACAGGCCAAACAGGTTATTACAGATGCAGGTCTTGAAATAGGAAAGGTCACAACCGAATATTCTGTACTTCTCGTACCCAATACTGTAATCAAGCAAAAGCCCGCAGTTGGTTCTTTTATCGCTACCGACCAGCCGATTGAACTGACGGTGGTAACGGCAGAGTAGTCCCTGTTATCTGTAGTTGGTGTTTTTATACTCGTCGCGCAGATCCTTTATGCCAGTTGTTCTGTCGTTGCCGTCACTGATAAGTCCGAAATACTCAAGAATAATCCTTACAACCAGCCAGAGTCCAGCGAAAAGAATTGAGAATGATCCCCAGATAGTGGTGATGCTTTTTTTTACCATAGGAGGTTGTGATAATCAGACAAAAAGGCCATTCTTCAAGGGAATGGCCTTGCAGAAAATAAAAGCTACGTCGGTTCAGTCGGTAACGGTTCCTTCCGCCTCTAACCAGTCCTCAAAATCTGACCCGTGGGTTTTTCCCCGTTCTTCCCACCGATAGTATGCAGCAAGCCTGACCTCCTCTTCACGCATTTCAGGTGTTTGTGCAGCCTTGGTTTTCTTGCTTTTTGTTGCTGGAGTTTTTTTCTTACTCTCTTTATCCGTTGTGATTTTAGCCATTTATTCGCTTATTTTATTATCAATACCATCTAACTTATGGAAGTTTATAAAATAAAAAAATAGTGCGTTACAGCAATCGTTTTCCGAGAGCGCTGAACGAAATGACAAGAAGGATGGTGAGCGCTTCGATTATCATGAAGATATCCTTTGGTATCCAGGCGTTGACCGTCAGTCCTCCGTATTC
>Ga0073936_10010488_pt1 | contig 11351 bp, 8 predicted proteins | sample AliMusrvi5mmetaG_FD_87041 | JGI IMG/M metagenome (GOLD analysis project Ga0073936, IMG submission 87041) | Freshwater lake bacterial and archeal communities from Alinen Mustajarvi, Finland, to study Microbial Dark Matter (Phase II) - Alinen... | ecosystem: Environmental > Aquatic > Freshwater >... | reverse complement strand
GGGTTTTGGGTTTTGGGTTTTGGGTTCTGGGTTCTGGGTTCTGGGTTCTGGGTTCTGGGTTCGGCGTTCTGGGTTCTGGGTTCTGGGTTCTGGGTTCTGGGTGTCAGGTGTCAGGTGTCAGATACCCGACACCTGACACCAGGTCAGTCCAGCCTCATTGGGTCAGTGGGCCATAGGTCGTGGGACGCCGGCGTTGGCGTACGAACTGTTTGCGATCGGGGGCATCGGCACTGTCGGACGGCCAGCGACGCTTGCGTCCGATTTCGACCTGCCCGATGGCGATACCCGATTTGCGCGCCGAGAGCGCGGCAAGCACGCTGCCGTTTTGCGCGATCACGCGCGAATAACCAGGTCGCCAGCCGCGATCCTGGGCGAAACTGGAATAAATGACGGCGCAATAGTGGTCGCTGGCGCGCACGCGCAGGCGATTGCAGCCCATATCCGGGTCTTCATCCGGAAGCGTATACCCCAGCGAGGGGTGCAGCACTACCTCGGCGCCCGCCGCCGCGCAGCAGGCGAACGCTTCCGGGAACTGTATATCGTAGCAGATGTTATACCCGAAGCGTCCCAACCGCGTCTCCGCCACCGGAAAGGTCTCGCCCGCTGTGAAGTAGTCTTCCTCCTCGCTGGGCGCCAGGTGCACCTTTTCATAGCGAAAAATCGGCGCGCCGCCATCCACGATAATGCCGGCGTTATACAATCGCTCGTCGCGCACACTGGAGATGCTGGCGCCGATCATCATCCCGGTCTGGTCGGTGATGCGCGCGAGCTGGGTGAGAAAATAGTCTTCCGCCCAGCGGTACAGGCGCAATGCATCCGCAAAGAAATGGGGGTTCACCGGAATTTCCGGCACCGGCGCGCTGATGACGCCGGGATCGAAGGCTAACTCCGGCAAGAGCAGGAACTCCACCCCACGCTCCGCCGCACGCAGCAACCAGCCTTCCAGGTAGCGGAAATATTCTTCGCCGTAGCGACGACAGTAGTCCTCATTATAGGTGGAGGCTTTAATATTGTATTGCATGAAGTGCGCCTGCCGGGCTTGCGGGTCATTTCGCGTGCGGAAGGCGACGCGGTCTACCGCGGACAACGGTTGCAATGCGGCCAGGGCGACAATTTTCGGCATCTCGATCTCTCCTCGCGGCTTTCAGGCGAAAGAATCGCTCAGCGATCCGACTACGGCTTGCTCTTCAACAGACTGCTAGTTTCCTTGCTATTCATGCGCATGTTATAGTATACGGGACAACGCGTCAACAGGTATGAAAGGGAAGAACATGGTTGATTTAACTCCGGGTGAGAAGCGATGGACGATCGTATATGGCAAGAATGCGGCCGTGGAGCAATATGCGCTGACCGAGCTGTACCGAAACTGGCAGTTCTACGTACCCTACGTCTTGCCGTTGCGGGAGGCGGCGGGAGTCGATCTGACGACGCTGGAGCATGTGCTGCTGGTGGGAACGGCGGAATCGAACCCGCGGATTGCCGAATTGATGGCGCGCGGTGTGCTGGCAGCGCCGCCGGGAGCGCAGGGATACAGCCTGTGGATCGGCGAGGCGCCGTGGGAGGCGAAACACCGCTTGATCGTGGTGGCAGGGGCGGACGCGGCGGGGATGTTGTACGGAGTGCAGGAATTGCTGGCGTCGCTATCGGATGAGACTGTCCCACTGGATAAGCCAGTTCGCCGGCGGAGTTTCCTGGCCGAACTACCCAATCGCGCGCTGTGCGAAGCGCCGGCGGTGCGGCAGCGCGGTATCTGGACGTGGGGATATGTCATCTACGATTACCGGCGTTTCCTCGACCAGATGGCGCGTTTGAAGATGAACATGCTCACCGTGTGGAACAGCGAGGCGCCGCTGAACCTGACCGAGTTGGCCCACGAGGCGCACCGGCGGGGCATTCAGCTCATCGCCGGCTATGGCTGGGGCTACGGGCATCCGTTCAGTCTGGAAAATGACGCGGACCGGGCGGCGATCAAGCAAATGGCGTTGGAAGTGTATCGAAAAGAATACGCCGGGCAACCCATTGACGGCATCTATTTCCAGACGATTACCGAGCACACCAACCAGGAAGTGGGCGGGCGCACCGTCGCCGATTGGTGCCACGAAATGGTCAACGAGATTGCGGCGGAACTCTACGCGGAGAACCCGACGCTCTCCATCCAGTTCGGCCTGCACGCCACCTCCATCCGCGCGCATTACACCGATCTGGCGCAACTCGATCCGCGCATGATCATCACCTGGGAAGACGCCGGCGACTTACCGTTTTCCTATTGGCCGAAAGCGGATGAGTATGAAGCGACGCTGGCCTACGCAAAGGAGTTGGCAGCATTTCGTCCCGGCACGCCGTTCGCGCTGGTTCCCAAAGGCTGGATGACACTGCGCTGGGACGACGAGTGGGCCAAGCACGGCCCATTCCTACTCGGTGAGCGCGAACCGGCCTACCTGCGCGAGCGGCTCACCGCCCGCCAGCGGGAATGGGACAGTATCAACGTGGAATGGTATCGTCTGTTCCCCCTTGCCGCGCGTTTCTATCGCGAAGTGTTGCAGATCAATCCCCATATGCTGGTCACCGGGCTGGTGGAAGACGCGCTGTTCGAGGCGCGCATCCAACCCAGCGTGGCGCTCTTCGGCGAAATGCTGTGGAACCCATATCGCGAAGATGCCGATTTATTGGCGCGGGCGATGCGCGCGTATAATTGCGCTACGACGGTGTAATTACAATAAGATGGGCTGCCGGCTTTCAGTCGACCGATGGAGAGCCCGCGACCAGCCGGCTGGAAGCCGGCGGCCCATGAGGCACGATATCCGAGGAGAATTCCATGACCAATACCATGCTTTCCGAAACGAGTTATGCGCTGCGCATCGTCCGTGATGTGCGAGTGCCCATGCGCGATGGGGTGCATTTGTCGGTCAACTTGTTTCTGCCGGATGCGGAAGGCGCATTTCCGACGATTCTCCAGCGCATGCCGTATGGCTGGAGCGGCTTTCCCGATGGGGAATACTGGGCGCGCCGGGGGTACGCGTATGTCATGCAGGACTGCCGCGGGCGCTTTGACTCGGAGGGCGAGTTCGATCCCTTCGTCGATGACGCGCAAGACGGCTACGATACGCTGGAATGGTTGGCCGGGCAATCATGGTGCGACGGGCATATCGGCATGTATGGTCCGTCGTACCTGGGAGGCGTGCAATGGCTGGTGGCGCCGCTGGCACATCCGAATTTGACCGCGCTGGCGCCCAGTGTGATGTCGGCCGATTTCTGGCGTTGCGGCTACTGGCGCAATGGGGCATTCAGTCTGGCGCTGTCGTCGCTCTGGCTCTGCCTGGAAGTCTCGGCGCGCGCCAGCGATCTGAATCTGATCCCCGCCTTCGACATGCCTAAATTCTTCGCGACTTTACCGCTGATCGATCTCGATGTATATGCGGGCCGCCGCAACGAATTCTGGCGCGATTATCTCTCGCACAGTGAATACGGCTCCTTCTGGCAGCGCTTCGAGTTGCGCGGGCAATATGACCGGGTGACCGCGCCGGCGTTCCTGCTGGGCGGATGGTATGATTATTATCCGGGGGAAGCCTTTGCGGATTTCACCGGTTTGCGGGCTGCCGGCAAGCCGGCGAAGATCTTGATCGGCCCGTGGAGCCATATCTTAAGCCAATCGCAACAGTTGGGAGAGATCGATTTTGGCGCACATTCTCAACTCGACCTGCGCGCACTGCTGTTGCGCTGGTTCGATCTGCAGCTCAAAGCGATGCCGAACGGCATGCTGGACGAACCGCCGATTACCATCTTCGTGATGGGCATCAACCAGTGGCGACAGGAGACGGAATGGCCGCTGGCGCGCACGCGCTTCACGCCGTATTATTTGCATAGCGACGGCAACGCGAACGCCGGCACGGACGGCTTGCTGTCTCCCGCGCCGCCGACCGCGGAACCGCCCGATCATTATCGCTACGACCCCGCCAATCCCGTGCCGACACTGGGAGGCAATCATTCGATCTGTTGGCCGGATGTCTATCACATTATTCAACCCGGCCCGCTCGATCAGCGTCCGGTGGAAGCGCGCGAGGATGTCCTGGTCTATACTACTTCCATTTTGGAAACGGCTACCGAGGTGACCGGGCCGATTACCCTCGTGCTTTATGCCGCCACCTCGGCACCGGATACCGACTTCACCGCCAAACTGGTGGACGTCTTTCCGGACGGGCGCGCCATCAATCTCTGCGAAGGCATCATCCGCGCCCGCTTCCGCGCCTCGATCTACCAGCCGTCGCAACTGCTGACTCCCGGCGAAGTCTATGAATATCGCATCGAGTTGATGCCGACCAGCAATGTGTTCCTCCCCGGGCATCGCATTCGCGTCGATCTCACCAGCAGCAACTTCCCCCTCTGGGATCGCAACCTGAATACCGGCCATCCCATCGGCTTGGATGCCGAATTGCAGATTGCAGAGCAGACGATCTACCATGACGACCGCTATCCGTCACATCTTGTGTTGCCGGTAATCGGGGAGTAGATGCGGGATGGGGCGGATTGGACGTATGGAGGGGGGGTATGGAATTTTTTTGACGCTTGCTCCCATCCAAACTGCTGCGCGCTTATCCTCAGGCGAAATCGGCTATTTTTACCGATCCGGCCGTTTCAGACGCTGCGCGGTTCTCCCCATCCGACCCGCGGATTCACCTATTGGCTTTCTGTTGCACGTTTATCCTCGACAACAGTGCTCCCATATGCGATAATGGCTTCACGATCGTGCTAGGCGGGGGGCTAGCGGTACCCTGAACCCGCAATCCGCTATAGCGGGGTTGAATTCCTCCTCGAGCACGAGTGTTGTGGAGTCTGGGCGACGCAAGGGGTGTTGAGGGTTGGGTCCGACGCAACGGCAGCCATCGAACCCCGTCAGGTCGGGAACGGAGCAGCGGTAAGGTGTCACTGTCGTGTGCCGCCGATCACCTGGCCGGAGCTACCTACGTCGTGGCCGTCTGGAACATTTTGCGCGACAGAAGGTGCACGATCGCCTTTTTCGGCGGCCCCGGGCCAACCGGGGCCGTTTTTGCTTAGCAGGCAGCCGCTAAGGTTGCAAGGGAAATAGATGTTTATCGATCATGCAAAAATCAGGGTGAGCGGGGGAAAAGGCGGCGACGGCGCCGTCAGCTTCCGTCGTGAGAAATATGTCCCGCGCGGTGGACCCGATGGCGGTGACGGTGGGCGCGGTGGCGATGTGATACTCATCGCGGAAAATCGCGTGCGCACGCTGTTGCGCTTCCGCTATGAGCATCACTTTTCCGCCCAACCCGGCGGCGGCGGCGGCGGCAATGACCGGCATGGCAAGAACGGGCACGGCATTACCATTTCCGTTCCGCTCGGGACGGTCATCTATGAAGAAGGCAACCCCGAGCCGCTGGTCGACCTGGATCGCCCGGGGATATCCGCGGTGGTGGCCCGTGGCGGGCGCGGTGGACGCGGCAACGCGCATTACGCCAACTCCATACGGCAGACGCCGCGTTTCGCCGAGAAAGGCGAGCCGGAAGAGGTGCGCGAACTGCGCCTGGAGATGAAGCTGCTGGCGGATGTCGGCTTGATCGGCCTGCCGAATGCCGGAAAATCCACCTTGCTCGCTCGCGTGACCGCGGCGACGCCGAAGATCGCCGATTACCCCTTTACCACGCTGGAACCGCAACTCGGCGTGGTCGCCATCGCCGATCGCAGCTTTGTGATGGCCGATTTACCCGGCTTGATTGAAGGGGCGGCGGAAGGACGCGGGCGCGGCATCGACTTTCTTCGCCATGCCGAACGCAGCCGTGTGTTGCTGCACCTGGTGGATTGCTCGGGAGGGTTTGCCGGCGAGACCGAACCGTGGGACGCGTTGCTAACGATCAACCGGGAGATTGCCCTGTACGGCGCCGGCCTCGAACGCCTGCCGATGCTGGTGGCGCTGAACAAGATCGATTGCCCCTCCGCGCAAGATTATCTGCCCGACCTGCAACGCAATCTGGAACGCGCCGGTTATCGCTATTTCCCCATTTCCGCCTTGACCGGGGAAGGCATCGAACCGCTGATGTTCGCCATCGACGCCATTCTGCGCGAACAGGAAGAATTGGAAGCGGCCCAGACGCCGGTTGAACGCCCCCAGCGCATCGTGATCCCGTCGACGCGCCGCGATGTGGAGATTACCCTCATCGATGAAGGGTTGTGGGAACTCTCCGGCAGTTCCGTCGAACGGTTAGTCGCGATGAGCATTCTGGACACCGACGAAGGCCTGGAACGCCTGCACCAGACGCTCCAACGTCGCGGCATCATCACCGCCTTACGCGAGCGCGGCGTCAAAGAAGGCGATTATGTGAGAATTGGTGAGCGTGAGTTGCTCTTCAAGGAATAAAGCCGGATGGGATGAGGTGGCGTTGACAACCGCTAGCCCAGGACTGAAGTCTGGGCTAGGCTCAGCCATCCCTCCGGGACTGGGGGTTAAGCTGTCACCCGACCCAGGACTGAAGTCCTGGGCTAGGTTCAATCGTCCCACCGGGACTATCTGTTGCATCCTGTATCCGATATCCTACTCTACTCCAGTTCGTGTCTTTCGCTGTTTTAAAACGTTACCTCGCCATACACGGATTCTCGCCGAGATAGAAGAGCGCGGTTTGCGGGGGATCGACGGTGAAGGTGATGGTCGTCATCTGTTCTCCCAATTTGTGGCCGGAGATCAGATCCCAGACGGTGCTGGGTGCGGGAAGCGCGATGGCGCGCGGGCCGGGACGGACGGCGTGCACGGTGAGCGTGCAGTTATCGGCGAAGATGAGGTCGTCCGTTTCGCTGTAGATATGGGTTCCGCTGTAGCGTGCCAGTTCGCGCAGCAGCACATCCGGCAGCGGGACCGCGCAGGTGAAGACGGCGGCGTAGTCACCCGCTCCCCGCGGGCCGGGGATGCCGTTGCCGGCGGCGCCACGGCCAAATTCGCGTATCACCAGCCCGTCGCCATCCCAGGCGGTCGGCCATTGGATGCCGCCCAGCCGCTTCACGTCCGGATGCGGGGCGGGACCGCGGGGATGCCCCTGCGGGACCAGCAGCGGGCCGTAGGCAAAGGAATCGCCGTAATCCAGCCGCGGCAGGCGCGCGGTGATCGGATGGTCGAAGCGATCGATCGTCACCAGGCGCGGGGATTCCTTGCGGATCAGCGCCAGTGGAATGCCGGTCAATTCGGTGGCCGTCTCCGCGGAGAGTTGTTTCCCATCGGTAATGCCGCTTGCCGGCCCGAAGATCGCCACATTGCCATCGCGGAAGACTTTCTCGCGCAGCAGGGCCAGCCGCTCCGGAGTGATTTTGAAGAGATTGGGAAAGAGGAAGATTTTGTGACAGGTGGGGAAATCCTCCCGTGCCAGATCTTCGACCAGGTGTAGCCGGAAGGGTAATCCACAGCGAGACAACCCGTACATCCGCTGCTGAATCATCGCGAGATATTGGTAATCGATGGTGAAATCTTCCTCCAGGATGCTCCAATCATCCACCACCATCACCAGACTGGGCGTTTCGCGGCGTTCCCACGCGGTGGCGGCTTCATGCACGCGCCGGCGCTCCCCCAGTATCTGCTGCGTGCGGTCATCCATGAAAAAGCTGGCACTGCCGGCGATATCCATCGGATAAGTGTTGTAGCCGCGCGAGAGGGAGGCGCCTAAATTACGCCAGAGTCCGGCGTGCATCTCCCGCATATCCTTGAGCAGGTTCCAGCGTTCGGCATCGCTGCGGGAGAAGGTGCGCTGATCCTCTTCGACCAGCATCATCTTCCCGTGCCGCACCACGGCGTCCCCGATGCCTTCTCCCTCGTAGCCGAAACCCATCCCGCGGTGCAGATAATCGTGCGGGGTGGCTACCACGTCCAACTCCGGCAAATCGAGCAACTCCGCCATACCGAACGCCCCGGATACCGCGTGTTGCAATCCCTGGTGCGCCTGGTAATCGCCCGCCCACCGCGCGATCAATGGCCAACCGAGCATCGTCTGCTTGAAGGCATCGATACCGGCCAATTTGCTCGGGGCAAGGCGTTTGACCGGCCCCAGCAGCGCTTTGAGGTAGCGCACGGTCAATTCCCGCATATAGAGGCAGTAATCACGTTCCGCCGCCGTATCCAACGGTTCCGGCCAGTGCAGGCGGTGTGGCGTGGGACCACCGGTCGGGTCATCGACAAGCTTCGCCTCATGCCGCGTCAGGCCGCGCTGGAGAAAGTCGCGATCATCCGGCACTTCCGCGGTAGCCAGCGTGACATCGGCGCGTCCCCACGCTTCGCGCAGGCACGCGTCAGTGCCGTATTGCCGGCGCAAAAAATCCGTAAAACCGGCACACATCACCGGACTGCGGTCGAAGAGCGAGCCTTCGCAAGTGAGCACAGTCGTGCCTTCGCCGATCGGATAGATGAGGTAACCCACCGCGCGATCCGCCCACGGTTGGCGTTCGCAGAAGCGGACGATATTTTCCACATAGCGGGTAACCTGTGCGAGATAGCGTTCCGACGCCAGCGAAGGTTCATCGAAGCGTTTGCCAAACGAGTCCAGCAACAGGTCATCCTGGAAGCGCTGTCGCCAACGCAGCGGTGGGGTGGCGTTAGCCAGTCGAATCCAGAAGCGGGCATCCGGACAGGCATCGAGAATGATTTGCGCCTGGCGGCTCAGGTTAACCGCGGCGACCGCGGCCGGGTCGGTGATCTCGGGAAAAACATCGTCATCCGTCCAGAAGGGCGTGGTATACCAATCGTCATCCACGCCGCCGCGCACGGTATTCATATAGAACCGGCAGCCATGCGCCGCGAATTTGCGATGAATCTCCGCCGCCCCCGGCAGATCGAGCGAGAGCGGATAGCAATAGGTATAACACGGCGACGGCTTCCCATCGATAAGCAGCGTCGGCTTGCCCCGGTAATCTTCGACGGCGTATTGAGTGCCGGTGGTGGGTGATGAGGTCATGAGGAACCTTTCTGAGTTAGCGTTTCGATCATAATGCAGTCTGAGTTACTCTGCTCGGTTTTTCCTACGCCATTCTTCCGTTGGCCCTAGCAGCTTGTTGAAGAACCCCGGCGGCCACCTCGCTGGATCTTCTTCTGTCTGTGCGCGTCGCAATTGCTCACCGTATAACGCCAGATACATCTTACAATTGCAACACACACAGCCGAAAGAATCTCTCAGCGATCTGACCACCGGAGTTCTTCAACAAGTTGCTAGCTATTATGAAAGATAGCATCGCCGTTGTCCAGCCCTGCGAGTCCGAGGAAGCCGTTGGCTTCTGTCTTCTGGCTTTTGGCTTTTACCGCAGAGCGCCGGGATGCTGAGTACGGCGCAAAGGAATGAGAGACAGTGACATTGGGGTCGCCGTAAGCCGTTGTATTTCTTAAACTGTCCTTAACATAATTTTAACTCTCGCTTAAGGAAACAATCCTTGATTCCGGTTAAACTGAGATGGTTGCGATAGCGCAATACCTGGTGGTAGCGTCTGTATTGAGGAGCGAACATTGTGTATGAAGGCCTACCGATGATTACCCCAAAACGTCCACGCCAATTGTCGTGTATTAAAGTCCTGGTGCTGGTGGTGCTGCTAATTTTCGTTATCCCCTGGTTGTTTATGCTCTTTATAGCGAAGTAGCGTGAAAACGGACGTAAAAATACCTGCATGAATTACGTCCGCGAGATTGCCAACGCGATACAGATGTATCGCCAGGATCATCAGGGGCATTATCCGGACTATCCCTGGACGGCTGCGGTAACGCCATATATTAGCGATACCCGCCACCTTTCCTGTCCCAGCGATGCCCAGAATGGCACAATTCGAATGGTCAGCTACGGGTATAACGGCAGCCTGCTGCTGCTCAACAACAAAGGTGTGGCGGAATTGCAGGTAATTAATCCAACGGCGGTGGGATTGATCTGCGATTGCAGTCCTTCCCGCGACAGCGGACAGGACAACTATATCCCCGGTGGTGGGCTAAACCTTGACTCATATAATAACGCCGTACCCAGCGCTCGCCACAACAAAGGTATTGTGACCGGCTTTTGCGATGGGCACGTGCAATACGTTCACGCTGACTACGTTCCGAACGATCTCAACAATCCGGTCACCAAAGCGTTCTACGAAAGTCTTACGCTGGGCACGGTAGATAATCCGGGCGGAGGATTATCCAGCACATCAACGTACAAGCCCTCTCCCCACAAAACGCACGCCAGACTGGTGATCGGCGGTGAATACTGTACCCGACCGTTGATCGCTGCCATGGCTGAAGTGTGGAATGCGGAAGTGGACGACACGCCGCTCAAACCGCTGTATCATGCGGCCGGCTTCCGGCGACAAGATTGGCACGATACCTCCTTCCGCAAAGGCACGGATTACCTGTGGGGCACGGCGGAAGGAGCGGCGGGTACGGCCATTGCACATGATTGCGTGGTGGTGATCGCGGCGAAAAATACGCTATTGGCGAACAACGCGGTGGGTGGGCTGGATCTGCCGGCGGCGCCGACGCCAGCCAACGGCTGGCATCTCTGTACGCCGGCATGCATCAGGCAGTGGTTCACCGAACAGGGCGGCGCCGCTCCCGGGCGTTGGCAGGCGTATACGTTGAGTGCCGCCTGCGCCACCCGGAAAACCTTCGCGCGCTACTTCACCGAACCGGGCAAGCGGGCGATGGTGGTGGCCAACGATCACGAGATGGTCAATTCCGTGGCGGGGAATCCCCACGGGATCGGCTATTGCTCCTCGGCATTTCTCGATCTCGACCGCGTGCAGGTGTTGGGATTGCTGGATACCGCCGGCAAGCAGTATTTCTTTCCTAACCGGGATGGAAAACATAACACCAGCTTACCAGATAACAATATCTATAGTAATTATAATTACCACTTTCCAAGCAGCACCATTACCAGTGACGATTGGCCGCGCGAGTTACAGCGCACGTTACGCGTGCAGGCCGCCGGGGAAGGGGCGCGTATTTTGCGGGAGATCGGCGGGGACAGTGGGAAGTGGTCATTGCTCAACTACGGGCCGTGTTTTGCGTGTAATTACTGGTAGTCGCGGTAGGTCCGATCAGGTTTATGGTTGGATGAGTGGCTGCTGGACGCGCTTTGCTGCGGCTGCGGCGCTACTACGAGCCCAATAGCGATTGGGGGGAGTGGCTACTGGGCGCGTCTTGCTGCGGCGGCGGCGCTACTACGAGCCCAATAGGCAATTGGCGTGGGGGGGACGTGCGAAAGCGGCGCTGAGGCGCCGCACTCCATAGTTGCGAATATTTTTTTGTGTATTGGTGGCGAAAGTAGGTTTACCTGTGCTAGGGGTTGGGTATAATGTCTTCTGTTGAGCAATGACGCTTGGTGCCAGCACACACTCGGTGTCGG
>Ga0073936_10010487_pt1 | contig 11351 bp, 9 predicted proteins | sample AliMusrvi5mmetaG_FD_87041 | JGI IMG/M metagenome (GOLD analysis project Ga0073936, IMG submission 87041) | Freshwater lake bacterial and archeal communities from Alinen Mustajarvi, Finland, to study Microbial Dark Matter (Phase II) - Alinen... | ecosystem: Environmental > Aquatic > Freshwater >... | reverse complement strand
GGCAATCATCTTTCTGGCCTGCTCGTTGTGGGCGGCGGGGCTGGTGATCTGTCCCAAGTGCGGCACGGAGGCGGATGGCAACGCCACGATTTGCGCGCATTGCGGTGCACTCCTGCCGGGGGGCAAGGTTGCGCCGGTCGCGCCGACCAACACGGCGGCCTCGGCGGACAAACTTCCCACCACGATTCCGGATATCGCGCTGGAGGCGGCGCGCCAGGACAAACGTCTGGCGGGCGAATGCCTGACCAACAACCGTCCGGCGGTGGCCTATTCGTACTACCAAAACGCATTGGCGCTGAGCCGGTTGATCAAGCGCGAAGGGATGACCGCCGACGCGGGCAAGTCGCTGGCCGAAAATGTAGAGCGATGCCGCAACCTGCTGGCGTACACAACCCGCCCGTGCCCGACATGCAACGGCAGCGGAACGCGCAGCATCCAATTTCATGCGATGGTTGGCGACAAGAGTGCGCAGGCTGGGGTGTCGATGCCGCTTTCCGAAAGCGGGACTTGTCCCACCTGCAACGGGCGGGGTGTGGTGTCGGCGGGACGTTCGGCGAATGAGTTGCGGGTGCTGATTGCGCAGGGATGGCGGGACTTTGAAACGCGCCAGCAGGCGCTTGGGCGTGTCGCGAGCGGTCGCGTCTGGGTGCCGCCGGAGCTGTTGTCCCTGCTGGATGTGAAAGCGCGGGCGCTGATCCGCACGGCCTGCCCTACGCCGTGTCCGGGGTGCATGGGCATCGGCATCCAGGATTGCGCTTCGTGCAAGGGAACCGGGCGATTGAAGTGTAATCACGAGGGGTGCGTCAACGGGTGGATCACCATCAAGGAGTCCAATACGATGACGTCCTCCAAGACGGCGATCGCGCGCAAGGAGCACTGCCCGGTTTGTCAGGGTTCCGGTTTCATGCCCTGCCCGGACTGCCGGGGCCTTGGCACGGCTCCCTGCAAGATCTGCAACGGGACTGGACGCAATCCGGTCTGCCAGGAGTGTGGCGGCCAGGGGTGGGAGCCGTGCCCGAAATGCCAGGGCGCCGGAAGCGTTGGCGGCACAATCTGTCCCGCATGCCACGGCGAAAAAGAGCTGCTGTGCCCGAAGTGCCATGGAGAAGGTTGCACGGTACGATGAGCGAAGCTCTCCATATCGAGAACTTCGAAGTTATCAGCCTGCTGGGTCAGGGCGGCATGGCCACGGTCTGGAAGGCGCGCCAGTCTTCGCTCGACCGTTTGGTGGCCATCAAGGTGCTTTCCGCCTCTTTCGCCACGGATCCCGCCGATATTGCCCGCTTTCGCGAGGAGGCGCGCGCCGCCGGCCGTCTCAAACATCAGGGCATTGTGCAGGTTTACGATGCCAATTTCACCAATGGCAGCTACTACTTTGTCATGGAGCTGGTGGACGGCTACACGGTTGGCGAATGGATCCGCCGCAAGGGGCGGCTCGACGAAAATGACGCCTTGACCGTGGCCGAGAGCGTGATTGCCTCGCTGGATTATGCGTGGACGGATTTCGGCATCATCCATTGCGACATCAAACCCGAGAACATCATGGTCGACGCGGATGGCTCGGTAAAAACCACCGATCTTGGCCTGGCCCGTGCCATTGTCTCCATGCAATCCAGCGCGCAGGAGCAGGAGGTTCTCGGCACGCCTGCGTACATGTCGCCCGAGCAGGTGACCGGCCAGCCGGACCTTGACTGCCGCGCGGACATTTATGCGCTCGGCGCCACGATCTACCACATGGTCACAGGGCATCCGCTGTTTGCCGGCGAAGGCGATGACGAGATCATGCAGAAGCAGCTCGTCGCCACGGTGCAGAGTCCTTCGCGCGAAGCGCCGGGTCTCTCGCACGGCTTCGTGCTGCTTCTGGCCCAGATGCTGGCCAAAGACCGCAAGTACCGGCCGCAGGACTGGAAGGCCGTGATGGCCGACCTTCGCCGCGTACGCGAACACCGTACTCCTGCGGGCAGCGAGCCGCCGCCCGGTTCCAGCACGATCTTCATCGACTCGAACGAGTCGGATACCGTACGCCTGCGTGCGATGCAGGCCGCTGCGGCCAACGCCACGCCGGCAGACGGCGGCAATGACAGCGGTGTGTGGATTGGACGTCTGCTGCTCGTAATCTTGCTCCTGCTGGCCGGCGGTTTCGCGGTCTGGTGGTTTGTGCTGGGCGGCTCAGGGCAGTTCCACAAGCAGGCCGCTTCTTCGCTGGCGGCACTCTCGGATGATAACCGCTATCAGGCTGCGCTGGCGTATGTGGCCGGCCATCCGGACGACTTGATGGGCGGCAGCGCACGGCTGGACGCGGCGCTCGCGCAGGCGCCCGGCTCATGGTATGCGCAGCAGGCGCGCGTGCAGCGCGACCGGCTGCGTCTGGAACTGGAGATCGCGCTCCAGGCAATCTACCGGAGTTTGGATGCGCAGGCGCGCGATCTGGTGGCGCACAACCATGCCGACGAGGCATTGCAGTTGCTGGAAAAGTACCAGGGCGCCTATGTGGCGGAGACCGCGGTCTGGCGGCGGGAACAGGCGCAGCTGCTGCGCGGCCAACCGACGCCGAACCCTGCGCCGGAGCCCACATCGCCGCCGCCGTCGAACCCAGCGCCGATTCCCACGCCGGAGCCCGCGCCGCCGCCGCAGCCCCCCAAACCTCGCCCGGCGGGCATTACGGAGCAAGAGGGCCTGTTGCGGGTGGCCCGCGACCTCCTGAAAAATGGCGTGGACAAAGCAGCCCGACTCGCGGCGGATCTTGCTGTTTCACACGTAGAATGGGATAAAAAAGGCGGGTTTGGCGCGCTGCAGAAACTGCTGACGCAGGCGCGCGCCACGGAACAAGCGGTGCTCGATACCTTTACGGCTGAAAACGGCAAGGAGCTTTCCGTCGCCCTGATGCAGGGGTCAGTGAAGGGAACGGTGGGCGAAGTGTCCGAAGGCCGTGTCCACCTGATTGCGGCAGGTGGCGCCGAAATGGCATATACGCTGGACGATCTGGACGTCGGCGAACGGCTGAATCGCCTGAAACGCGCCGACGACAGCAGCGCCGGGGCCACGCTGCTCAAGGCCGTGTGGGCCTATCGCGCCCACGCTACGGACCGGGCCAAAACCCTCTTCTCTTCTCTTCCCAATCCCGTCGGCACGACACTCGTGCGGATGGTTGACGACAAACCCTAGCAGCCTGTCGTCGGAAAGCAGGTGGCTATGCGTCACGGATTCGCGGTTTTAGTTGTGCTCGCAACAGGCATGTCAATGGCGGACGAGACATCCAAGTGGATGGTTGTGACCAATCCCATTCCGTCGGTTGTGACGAACGCGCATGGTCCCGAAAATTTTGAGGCCCTGCTGGCCCCGCAATCCGCGATCGCGTTCGACAGCATCCACCCATCGAGCGTGATTGAAGCGACAAAACTGAAAGATCAATTGGTGTTTGGCGAAGTGCTGGTCAAAATGGTGCGCCCGTCCGAAACCATGCCGGGACTCTATGAACTCGTCGCGCATCCGACGTCGCATAGCGGCGTTGACGTCGTCCTCTTGCCGTGCGATGAGAGCCGGGCGCTCAGTCTTCGCGTTGGCCGCATGTTTTCCATTGCCGGCAACGTGGTGAAGGTCAATGCCACCGCGGTGGCCCGGGTGTCGGGCGACAAGACCGCCAACAACGCGCCCAGCATTGGCCTTGTGCTGGAAACCGGATGGTCGTCCGGAAAATAAACGGGCCGCGCCTTGCGGCGCGGCCCGTTTTGTCATTGCCGGCAGCAGTCGGATTAAGCTGCTTTGCTCGCCAGCGTCACTTCCTCGTCGCGGATGCGGAGCGAGTAGAACGAGCGCCAGACAAAGATCAGCGACACAACGAAGAACGCGATCGCCAGTCCGGGACGGACCCCGGGCTTCATGATCTTGATCGCCATCTCGAGGGCCAGCAGGCCGAAGAGGGTGGTGAACTTGATGATCGGGTTCAGGGCCACCGAGGACGTGTCCTTGAAGGGATCGCCGACCGTATCGCCGACCACCGAGGCCGCATGCAGGGGCGTGCCCTTCTGCTTCAGATCGACTTCCACGACCTTCTTGGTGTTGTCCCAAGCGCCGCCGGCATTGGCCATGAAGATGGCCTGGAACAGACCGAAGAGCGCGGTCGAGATCAGGTAGCCGATGAAGAAGAAGGAGTCGATGCAGGCCGCCGCCAGCGTGCTGAAGAAGACCGCCAGGAAGAGGTTGATCATCCCTTTCTGGGCGAAGATCGTGCAAATCTGCACGACGCGCTTGCTGTCCTTGGTGGAGGCGCGCTCCGAGGTGCCGTCGAGCTTGATGTTGTCCTTGATGTACTCGACCGCGTGGTGCGCGCCGCAGGCCACGGCATGCGTGGATGCGCCGGTGAACCAGTAGATGATCGCGCCGCCGGCCATCAGGCCGAGCAGGAAGGGCGGATTCAGGATCGAGAGCATGTCCATGTTCGTCGTCAGGCTCTTGGTGAGGATCATGATGATCGAGAAGATCATGGTGGTCGCACCGACGACGGCCGTGCCGATCAGCACCGGCTTGGCCGTGGCCTTGAAGGTGTTGCCCGCGCCATCGTTCTGCTCGAGGAAGCGCTTGCCGTTTTCGAAGTCTGGCGTGAAGCCGAAGGTCTGCTTGATGTCCTGGACGATGTTCGGCTGGCTCTCGATCAGGGAGAGTTCATAAACCGACTGCGCGTTGTCCGCCACCGGGCCGTAGGAGTCCACGGCGATCGTCACTGGGCCCATGCTCAGGAAGCCGAAGGCCACCAGGCCGAAGGCGAAGACGGGCGCCGCCAGCATGATCGTGCCCAGGTTCGTGTGGTCGGCCAACCCCAGGCTGCTGATGAAATAGGCGATGCCCATCAGGCCTGCGATCACCAGCCCCATGGCGTAGGCGCTGAAGTTGCCGGTCACGAAGCCGGCTAGGATGTTCAGCGAGGCGCCGCCGCTGCGGGAGGAGTTGAGGATGTTCTTCACAAACCCCGAGTTGGTGGAGGTGAAGACCTTGACCAGTTCGGGGATCAGGGCGCCGGCGATCGTGCCGCACGAGACGATGGCGGCGAGTTTCCACCAGAGGGTGGTGTTGCCGCCCATGATCGGGATGAGCAGCCAGGACGCCAAAAAGGTGAGGCCGATCGAGACAATGGAAGTGATCCACACCAGCGAGGTCAGCGGCACCTCGAAGTCCATTTCCTTGGCCTCGCTGAAACGCGCCTTGGCAAACGCCGCGTTCAACCAGTAGGAAGCCGCGCTGGCGATCAGCATCACCAGGCGCATGACGAAGATCCATACGAGCAACTGGACCTGGATGATCTCCTTGCTGGCGCCGGGCAGCACCTTCTGAAGGTCGGCGTCGGGCAGGATGGCCAGCAGGATGAAGGAGATCAGCGCCACGCCCGTGACGCCGTAGGTCTCGAAGCCGTCCGCGGTCGGGCCGACCGAGTCGCCCGCATTGTCGCCGGCGCAGTCCGCGATCACGCCGGGGTTGCGCGCGTCATCCTCCTTGATGTTGAAGACGATCTTCATCAGGTCGGAGCCGACATCCGCGATCTTGGTGAAAATGCCGCCCGCGATACGCAGCACCGAGGCGCCCAGCGACTCGCCGATGGCGAAGCCGATGAAGCAGACGCCGGCGCTCGTGGCATCCACGAACAACAGGATGCAGAGCATCACCAGCAGCTCGATGCTGATCAGCAGCATGCCGATGCTCATGCCGGCCTTGAGCGGAATGGCGTAGGTGGGATAGGGCTTGCCGCCCAAGCTGGCGAATGCCGAGCGGGAGTTGGCGAAGGTGTTGACGCGCATGCCGAACCAGGCCACGGCGTAGCTGCCCGCAATGCCGATCAGGCTGCAGCCCAGAATCAGGATGACCTTGGCGGCGGTGAAGTGGCGCAGATAGCCGAAGTAGACGCCCATGATGACGGCCACGAGCGCCCACAGGATCATGATGAACTTGCCCTGCGTGATCAGGTAGGTCTTGCAGGTTTCGTAGATGAGGTCCGAGACGTCCTTCATGCTGCGGTGGACCTTCATCTTGCGGAGCTGGACGAACTGGACCGCGCCGAAGAGCAGGCCGAAGGCGCAGATGGCGATGCCGAACAGCAGGATCTCACGTCCGGTCATCCCGAACGCGCCGCTGAAATGCACCGAGCTGAGGTCTGGCAGGTTGAGGTCGGCTTCATCGGCCCGGGCAAGCCCGGCGGTCATACCAAAGGCCAACAGGGACAGAAACACGCGCTTGATCGTTCTCACTTCGCTCTCCATGTGGTGTTCGGACAACAGGGGCGCCGTGGGACGAAAAGGGATCGCACAAACGGCAATCCATCCGCAACGCCAGCACCCCAAAAAAGAAGAGCCTTGAATTATGGAGAAACGGCCGGCCAGCGTCAATGTTGAATTCGGGTTGACAGCAAGCCGCCGGATGTACAGACTTCCCCCCCGTCCGCAAGGCGCGCAAACGCACCTTCGACGCCTGTGAAAATCGCGCCGCGGGGTGGCGCTCCCACATTTCCGGGTTTGCTTGAATCTGTGGGAGCGCCACCTCGTGGCGCGAAAGAATCAGTTCACCGCTTCCGGCGGATCCCACATGCTAGCAATCATCGACTATAAGGCGGGCAACCTGACCAGCGTGAAGCTCGCGTTCGACGCGCTGGGGCAGGCGAACGTCATCACCTCCGACCCGGCGGTGATCCGCGCCGCCAGCCGCGTGGTCTTCCCCGGCGTAGGAGCGGCCGGCTCCGCCATGCGCAATTTGCAGGCTCTGAACCTGGTTGGCGTGCTGCGCGAAGTGATTGCTTCCGGCCGCCCCTTCCTCGGCATCTGCGTCGGCACCCAGATCCTGTTCGACTTCTCCGAGGAGGATGGGGGCACCGCCTGCCTCGGCGTCCTGCCTGGTCGCGTCGTGCTCTTCCACCCGTCCGACGCCCGCGACAAGGTGCCGCACATGGGGTGGAATCAGCTGCGCATCCGCCGGCCCCACCCGCTCCTGGCCGGGATCGCGGATGACTGCGACTTCTACTTTGTGCATAGTTTCTACCCGCAACCCGCACGCCCCGAGGATGTGATCGGCGCCACGGACTACGCCGGCGTCACCTTCGCCGCCATGGTCGGCCGCGGCAACGTCGCCGCCGTGCAGTTCCACGCCGAGAAGTCGGGGAAAGTGGGGCTGAAGCTGCTGGAGAATTTCAGCAGATGGGATGGACGGGACGAGTAGTGAGCAGTGAACGATTGGTTAGCCGGGAAAGAAAAATAAAATGACAACCCAACCTCCAAGTCGTTGGTGGCATCTCGTTTCCGTGATGCTGTTTCTTTCTGGCGCAGTGGCTACACCAATTCTCATGGTCTTCCTGCTGATCGGCAAATTGTCGTCAGGCGAAGAGTTCGTCATTCCTGGCACACACTCGATCAAAATCGAAAAAACAGGGGCATACTGTATTTGGAACATCGTTTCGGAATTTCGCGATGGCACCCAACGCGATTATTCAGAAAAGTTACCCAATGGGACACGAATCAGGATTACAGACAGCGCAGGCAAAGAGATTCCAACCAAAGCTGATCTCAATTGCACCGAGACATCGGGGAACTCAAGCCGTAAATCAATCTGTAGTTTCACGGTTTCTGAAGCAGGTTTATACTCCATAATTGTCGATGGAACATCGGAAGCGCGGTCTTTTATGGTCAGGCGTGCCATGTCATCGCGAGCCGTGTTGTTGTTTGTTCTTGGCAGCGTTGTTTCGGTACTCGGATGGATCATCCCGATTCTGATCTCTATTCTTGTTGAGATAAAACGGCATCGTGCAAAGAAAGAGAGCGCCCAATATCTCAACCGCGCCGTTGACTCAGTCGGGTCAATGTCTCAACCTTCGACCCTGAACCCTGAACCCTGAACCCTCAAACCATGCTCACCCGCCGCATCATCCCCTGCCTGGACATCATCAAGCGCCGCGTGACCAAGGGCGTGAAGTTCCAGAATAATGTCGATCTGGGCGATCCCGTCGAGATGGCCGAGCGCTATTACCACGACGGCTGCGACGAACTGGTGTTTTATGACATCACCGCCTCGGCCGAGCGCCGTCCCATCGACATCCAGATGGTACGCGACGTGGCGCGGGTGGTGCGCATCCCGTTCGCCGTGGGCGGCGGCATCTCGAGCCTGGAGGATATGTCGCGCGCGCTGCTGGCCGGCGCGGAGAAGGTTTCCGTCAACTCCCTCGCCGTGCTCAACCCCGGCATCATCACCGAAGGCGCTCGCGCCTTCGGTGCGCAGTGCATTGTGCTGGGCATGGACCCGGTTGCAAACCCCGACCGCGCGCGCTTCCCGAGCGGCTACGAAGTGACCACCCGCGGCTTCCGCGAACGCACCGGAAAGGATGCCGTGGCCTGGGCCAAGGAGGCCGAGGAGCGCGGCGTCGGCGAAATTGTCGTGAACTCCGTGGACGCCGACGGCACGCGCCAGGGGTATCAACTCGACATCACCCGCCTGATCGCGGACGCTGTGCGCGTGCCGGTCGTGGCTTCCGGCGGCGCCGGCTGCTCGCGCCACCTGCGCGACGCGTTCGTCGAGGGACACGCCGACGCCGCCATCATTGCCGGCATGATCCACTCCGGCGAATTCACCATTGCCCAAATCAAACAGGAACTCGCCGCGGACGGCATCCCCGTGCGAAAGATTTTTAGTTCCGAAAAATCTTTGTAGCGGCTGTGGGTTGCAAGGTAGGGCGGGGCCGCCGGACCCGCCGGGGTAGTGGAATGCCGATTATCGCATGCCGCTTCACCATTGAGCGCGCATGATGGGAGAGGAATGAGCTACCGCATTCGCCAGATGACGTCTCGCGACTACGACGCCGTGTTTGCCCTCTGGCGCGGAACTTCGGGGATCGGGTTGGATGAGGTGTGCGATTCCCGCGCCGGCATTGCGCGGTATTTGAAGCGCAATCCCAGCCTCAGTTTCGTGGCGTGCGCGCATGAAAAGATCGTCGGCGCCATCCTCTCCGGCCATGACGGCCGCCGCGGCTATCTGCACCACCTGGCCGTGGCGGTCTCCCACCGCAAAACGGGGTTCGGCAAGGCACTGACGGCGCGCTGCCTGGATCGGCTTGGGAAACTCGGCATCCCCAAGTGCAACATCTTCGTGTTTCGCAGCAATGCCAGGGGCAGGGCGTTTTGGAGGCACAACGGATGGAAACAGCGATCGGACCTGTGCGTGATGCAGCAGAAGACAACGCACGCATCCAAGAATGACGATGCGGCAGCCCATCGCCTGCCCTCGGCCCGGGGCGGGCCGGGGCTACGGTAGGGCGGGCTAGCCCCGAGCCCACCAGCGCAGAAACGTTTGTCTGGCTTGCAAAAGTTGTGAAAGGCATGGAGTGCGTATGACCGTTGTACAATGCTGGGATGATGGCGTGACCACGGATGTGCGTCTGGCGGAGATTTTCCGTCGGCACAAGGCCAAGGCCACGTTCAACCTGAACGCCGGCCTGCACGAAGCGCAGCGGAAACCGGGATGGGTCTACAAGAACACCCAGGTCGCGCGCCTGGGGTGGGACGAAATGCGCGAGGCCTATGCCGGATTCACCATTGCTAATCACAGCCTGAAGCATCCGCACCTCGAACAACTGGCCGTCGATGCCGCGCGGCGCGAAATCATGGAAGGGCGCGAGCGATTGCAGCAGTTCTTCGGACAGCCCGTACTCGGGTTTGCCTATCCCTATGGCACGTACAACGAAATCGTCATGAGCCTGTTGCAAGAAGCGGGGCATGTGTACGCGCGGACAGTTCATAATGTCGAGCAGCCGTTTCCGCCGGAACACCCCATGGCCTTTCACCCGTGCTGTCATTTTCTCGCCCCCGATTTCTGGGCGCGGTACGAGAAGGCCCGGACAGGCGGCGTATTCTATTTCTGGGGGCATTCCTACGAAATCGTCAACGAAGCCATGTGGCAGGATATGGAAAGGACGATCGCGCGCATCAGCGCCGATTCGGATGCGCGCTGGGCCGATGTGGTGGAGTTGTTTAAATGAACTACCGTCTGATTGCCTGCAATATCTTCCAACGCGAAGCCTGCGCCTGCGTGGCGCGCAGTCCGCATGTGGTGGATATCGAATTTCTGGAGCTGGGCGAGCATGCGCGGCCGGACAACCTGCGCGCGCTGTTGCAGTCACGCATCGACGCCGCGGAGGATGGACCGCGCCGCTACGAAGCGGTGCTGCTGCTGTTCGGCCTGTGCGGCAACGCGGGCGTGGGGGTGGTGGCGCGCCGGACACCGCTCGTGCTGCCGCGCGCCCACGACTGCGCGACCATTTTGCTCGGCAGCCGCGCGACGTTCCAGGAGCACTTCGGCGACAACCCCAGCCAGGGGTTCAGTTCCAACGGGTACCTTGATCGCGGCGAATACTTTCTCCGTCAGCCGGAGGAGGGGGGCGGCGTGGTGGCTGGCGGCGATGCGTATGCGGAACTGGTGAAGCAGTACGGCGAGGAGAATGCGCGCTATGTCTGGGACACGATGCACCCCGTGCGTCCCGGCGGCGACCGCGCCGTCTTCATTCGCATGCCGGGCATCGACGACGCGAAACATGCCGAACGGTTTCGCGTGCAGGCCGAGGCCGTAGGCAAACACTGCGAGGAACTGACCGGCAACATGCGCCTGATTGCGGCGTTGGTCAATGGATGCTGGGACCCGGCCGAGTTTCTCGTCGTGCCGCCCGGCCAGCAAACCGTCGGCGTGTACGACTGGGACGAAGTTGTGCGCGCAAAGCCGGCCTAGCAGCCTGTCGTGCTTAGTCCTTGGCGATCACAGGTTTCGTGCCGACAGGCTGCTAGTTTTTGGAAACCCGCCGCCAAGCGACAGAATTGCGCAAACGGGTTTTGGCTGTAGATCATTCCCCGGCAGGCGCGTTTGGCGCGATGGGCGCAATCGGCCGGACACCGGCCGGGTGGCGTTTGCGCACGGGGGGCGTCATTTCGGCTGCGTTCTTGTTTCCGGATGACAGCATATTGCCCATCATCAGGACCGATCCCGCCTGCACAAGCGAGCGGATTTCCGGCGTGGAGATTCGCAGCATGCACACCATCGAATTTCCATGGCGGATATCGACTGTGCCAAGACCTTTGCCAGGCGGCAACGCCGGCAGCCTGCTGCCGAGATCGCCGGGCAACATCTTCAGCAGCAGGGGAATGGCTGCGGCAAGGTCCAGGTGGCTGATTTCGGTTGGCTGCGCGGCGCTGTCGTCGAACAGGGCGCGGGCGTTGCGGTAGAACTGCGCATCGCCGCCCTGACGCACGCGATCAATCACCTGGTCGATCGCTCCGGCGCGGCCAAATGCGACCACCAGATCTTTGTCCACGAGCGCTTGTTCGCAGGTGCAATTC
>Ga0073936_10010482_pt1 | contig 11354 bp, 10 predicted proteins | sample AliMusrvi5mmetaG_FD_87041 | JGI IMG/M metagenome (GOLD analysis project Ga0073936, IMG submission 87041) | Freshwater lake bacterial and archeal communities from Alinen Mustajarvi, Finland, to study Microbial Dark Matter (Phase II) - Alinen... | ecosystem: Environmental > Aquatic > Freshwater >... | reverse complement strand
GTCAGGACGTCGGCGGCCTCGTCGACCTGCTTGGTCACCGGCTTGCCGGCCCCGTGGCCCGCCCGGACGTCGACGCGGATCAGGATCGGGGCGTCGCCTCCCTGCGCTTCCTGGAGAGCCGCCGCGTACTTGAACGAGTGGCCCGGCACGACGCGGTCGTCGTGGTCCCCGGTCGTCACCAGGACCGCCGGATAGGCGGCTCCCTTCCGGATGTTGTGGAGCGGCGAGTAGGCCTCCAGCCACTTCGCCTCCACGGGATCGTCCGACGACCCGTACTCCGGCACCCACGCCCAGCCGATGGTGAACTTGTGGTAGCGGAGCATGTCCAGCACGCCGACGGAGACCACCGCGGCCCCGAAGAGCTCGGGCCGCTGGTTCACCACGGCCCCCGCCAGGAGGCCGCCGTTGGAGCCACCCTGGACCGCGAGCCGGCCCGGCGAGGTGTACCCCTTCGCGACGAGCCACTCGGCGGCGGCGACGAAATCGTCGAAGGCGTTCTGCTTCCGTTCGCGCATCCCCGCCCGGTGCCACTCCTCTCCGTACTCGGAGCCGCCCCTCACGCACGCCTGGGCGTAGACGGCCCCGCGCTCCACCCAGACGAGGTTCGGCACGGAGAAGGACGGCGTCAGGGCGACGTTGAACCCGCCGTAGCCGTACAGGAGGAGCGGGTGGCTCCCGTCGAGAACCAGCCCTTTCCGGTGGACGAGGAAGAGCGGCACCTTCGTCCCGTCCCGGCTCGGGACGAAGACCTGCGTCGTCTCGAACCGCGGCCCGTCGAACGCGACCTTCGGGCGGTGGAACGGCTCGCTGCGGCCCGTCTCGAAGTCGTACCGGAACACCTCGGGCGGAGTCGTGAACGACGTGAAGGCGTAGAACGCGTCCCGGTCCGAGCGGTGCCCCGCGAAGCCGGTCAGCGAGCCGGGGCCGGGCAGCTCGACCTCCTTCTCGAAGGACCCGTCGAGGGCGAAGAGGCGGACCCGGTGGGTGGCATCCCTCATCACCTTCACGATTAGGCGGCCCGCCACCAGCGAGGCCGACTCGATTGGAAGGTCGGATTCCGGGACGAGGGTCCGGACGGCGGGCTCTTCCCGCGCGGCCAGCCCGAGGTCGACGGAGACGATCTTCCCGTGGGGGGCGCCGCGGTCGGTCCGGAGGAAGAGGACGGGGCCGTCGTTCCCGAGGAAGTCGTAGAGGGCGTCGAAGGAATCGAGGAGCCGGACGATCCTGGAGCCGGCCGTCCCGAGGTCCTGGTAATAGAGCCGGTTCCGGCGGTCGGTTCCGCTCCAGACGTGGATCACGAGGTAGCGGCCGTCCTCGCTGACGATCGGCTCGAATCCGAGGTCGGGAGCGTCGGGGCGCTCGTAGACGAGCCTGTCCTCGGCCTGCCCGGTCCCCGTCCGGTGGAAGTAGAGCTTCTGATTCCGGTTGACCGCCGCCCGCTCCCGCCCGCCGGGGGGCTCGGCGTACCGCGAGTAGTAGAAGCCGGTTCCGTCCGGAACCCAGGCCACCCGCGAGAACTTCACCCAGCGGATCCGGTCCGGGAGGTCCTGGCCGCTGACCGCGTCCCGGACGTGCCACTCGCACCAGTCGGAGCCGCCGTCGGTGGTCGAGTACGCCAGCTTCAGCCCGTCGCGGGAGACGGCCCAGGCCCCCATCGCCACCGTCCCGTCCGGCGACAGCGCGTTCGGGTCGAGGAGGAGGCGGACGGGAGCTCCCGGGCCGTCCACGACGTAGAGACGGGGCTGGTTGGAGAGCCCGTCGGTCTTCGTGTAGAAGAGCCGCCCCCCCTCCCGGACCGGGGGGGAGACCCGGTCGAAGTCCCACGCCTCGCCAAGGCGCCTCCGGATCTGGGCCCGCTCGGGGACCCGTGAGAGGAATCGCTCGGTCAGCCGGTCCTCCTCCGCGATCCACTTCCGGGTGGCCGGAGCGTCCAGCTCCTCCAGGGGCCGGAACGGGTCGGCGACCTTCGTCCCGTGGTAATCGTCCACCTGCGCGGACCGGGGGGCCTTCGGGTATCGGAGACGGAACTTCCCGGCGGCCTCCGCCGAGGCTGCCGCAGCCGTGACCGAGGCGGTCAGGAACATGGCGAGCGGGAGCGGACAGACCAGCATCGCGAAGGCCATGCGCGGCGATGGTACCCCGCGATACCATCCCGCCTCATGTCGAAGCCCATTTCGGTCCACAAATTCGGCGGGACGTCCCTCGGGTCGGCCGAGAGGATCGTCAGCGCCGCCCGTCTCCTCCAGAAAGCCGCGGCTCGTGGCCCGGTCGTCGCCGTGGCGTCGGCGATGGGGGGCGTCACGGACGTCCTCCTGCAGGCCGCCCGCGACGCCGAGCGGGGCCGCCTCGCCCCGGCCCGGACCGCGGTCGAGGCGATCCGCCAGCGCCACCTGGAGGCGGCCCGGGGAATCTCCGAGGCGACGGGCAAGGCGGTCGAGTTCGACGGGAAGCTCCTCGCGGAGCTGACGACCGCGCTCGCGGGCATCTCGATGCTCCGGGAGCGGACGCCGCGGATCACGGACCTGGTCTCCTCCTTCGGGGAGCGGCTCTCCGCCCCGCTGGTCTCGGCGGCCCTCTCGGCCCTCGGCGTCCCCTCCCGGCCCGTCGACGCCCGGACGATGATCGTCACGGACGACCGGCACGGCGCCGCCCAGTGCGACCGGAAGAAGAGCGACCCGAGGATCCGGCGGGCGCTCCAGCCCCTCGCGGCGAAGGGCGTCCTTCCGGTGGTGACCGGCTTCGTCGGGCGGAGCCCGTCGGGCGAGACGACCACCCTGGGGCGGTCCGGCTCCGACACCACGGCAGCTCTCCTCGGCGCCGCCCTTCACGCGTCGGAAGTCGTCATCTGGACCGACGTGGACGGCGTCCTGTCGGCCGACCCCAGGATCGTGCCGAACGCCCATCTCCTCCGCCGCCTCTCGTATCGGGAGGCGGCCGAGATGACCTACTTCGGCGCGAAGGTTCTCCACTTCCCGGCGGTCCTTCCCGCCATCGCCGCCGGCGTCCCCCTGGTCATCCGCAACTCGTTCGCGCCGAAGGGCCCCGGGACGACGATCTCCGCCAAGGGAAACCCCGGCCGCGGCATCCGGGCGGTGACGGCGATCTCGGGGATGTGCCTGATCTCGCTGGACGGGGGCGGGATGGCGGGAATTCCCGGCATCGCGGCGCGCGTGTTCGGCACGACGGCCCGCATCGGCGTGTCGGTCGTCATGTTCTCTCAGGCCTCCTCGGAGCAGAACATCGCGCTCCTCATTCCCGAGGCCGACCGCGCCCGGACCGTCGCCGCGCTCGACCAGGAGTTCCGGTACGAGCGGCTGACCGGCGCCATGGACGGCGTCAAGGCCCGCGTCCCGATCGCGATCGTCGCGGCGGTCGGGGACGGGATGCGCGGGACGAAGGGGGTCGCGGCCACTGTGTTCGACGCGGTGGCCCGCGCGGGCGTCAACGTCGAGGTGATCGCGCAGGGGTCGTCGGAGTGCAACATCTCGTTCGCGGTCGACGAGGGCGACCGGGCCGCCGCCGTCCGGGCTCTCCACGAGACGCTGGCGGCCGAATGACCGCCCCCCCCAGCTCGGTCCGGGTCTACGCCCCCGCCTCGGTCGCCAACTTCGGCGTCGGCTTCGACATCCTGGGCGCCGCCCTCGACGGGGCCGGGGACGTCGTCGTGGCCCGGCGTTCCCGGCGCCGCGGCGTCCGCGTCCTCTCGATCCAGGGGGACGACGGCCGGCTTCCCCTCGACCCCGGGGAGAACACTGCCTCGGTCGCGGCCCTCGGGGTCCTGGAGATGGCCCGCGCAGGAGGCTCCCCCGTGGCGGGGATCGACCTCGAGATCGTGAAGGGCCTTCCCCTCGAGAGCGGGATGGGCTCCTCCGCCGCGTCGGCCGCTGCGGGCGGCTTCGCCGCCGCCCTCCTGCTCGGGATCCGGGATCGCCGGAAGATCCTCCGGCACGTCCTGCGGGGAGAGAACGCCGCGGACGGCTCGTGGCACGGCGACAACGTCTTCTCTTCCCTCCTCGGCGGCCTGGTCCTCGTCCCGGCCTCGGACCCGGAGAAGCCGCTCCGGCCCGTCTCGCTCCCCTTTCCGGAGCGGCTCCGCCTCGTCCTCGTCCACCCCGAGCTCTCGCTGAAGACGTCGGAGTCGCGCAAGGTCCTTCCGAAGGAGATCCCCCTCGCGACGCACGTCAGGCAGGCGGCTGCCCTCGCGTCGCTCGTCGCCGCCCTCGCCGCCGGCGACCTCGAGGGAGCCGGGCGCGCCGTCGACTCGGACTCCGTCGTGGAGCCCGCCCGCGCCCCCCTCATCCCGGGCCACCGCGCCGTCACGCGGGCCATGCGAAAGGCGGGTGCGTTCGGCTGCGCCATCGCCGGGGCCGGCCCGTCGCTCCTCGCCCTCTCCGAGGACGGGCCCGGGGCCTCCTCCATCGCGAGAGCCGCCGTGGCCGCCTGGAAGGCCGAGGGGATCCGCTCCACCGCCTCGGTCCACCGCATCGATTCCCTGGGAGCGCGCGAGATCCCGGTCTCGTAGACTCCGCTCGTCATGGCTCCGACGACTTGCTTCCGCTGCGTCTCCTGCGCCGCCGCCTTCCCGATCGAGGAGGTCCGGACCGGGTGCACGGCCTGCGGCTCCCTCCTCGACGTCGAGCACGACCTGGCCGCGTTCGGAAGGTCGGGAGACGACTGGCGCCGGCTCTTCGACCGCCGCCGGTCGGCCCTGCCGGGCCTGGCCACGCAGCCGTACGAGCTGAGCGGCGTCTGGCGCTACCGGGAGCACGTCCTCCCCTGCCTGCCCGAGGAGGAGATCGTCAGCAAGCCGGAGGGCAATACCCGCCTCTACCCGGGGCGCGCGCTCGGGGAGGAGATCGGGCTCTCCCGGATGTTCGTCAAGCACGAGGGGGAGAACCCGACCCTCTCGTTCAAGGACCGGGGAATGACCGTCGGGGTCTCGTGGGCGAGGCACCTCGGCATCCGCGACGTCGCCTGCGCCTCGACCGGCGACACCTCCGCCGCGCTCGCCGCCTACGCCGCCGAGGTCCCGGGGATGCGCGGGATCGTCCTCCTCCCGGACGAGAAGATCACGGGCGAGCAGCTGGCCCAGGCCCTTCACTACGGTGCCACGACGCTCGCGCTCTCAACCGATTTCGACGGTTGCATGAAGGTGGTCTCCGAGCTCTCCTCGGCCCACCCGCTCTACCTCCTGAATTCCAAGAACCCGGTCCGGATCGAGGGGCAGAAGACGATCGGGTGGGAGGCGATCCACGACCTCGGCTGGGAGGTCCCCGACTGGTTCGTCGTCCCGGTCGGGAACGCCGGGAACATCTCGGCGATCGGGAAGGGGCTCCGCGAGTGGCTCTCGCTCGGCGTGATCGACAGGAAACCCCGCCTCGCCGGGATCCAGGCCGACGCCGCCGACCCGTTCTACCAGTCCTACCGGACCGGATTCACGAGGAAGATCACGCGGACGGCCGGCGAGACGGCCGCCTCGGCGATCCGGATCGGCGCCCCCGTCTCGCATCCGAAGGCGGAACGGGAGATCAAGTTCTTCGACGGCGTGGTCGGGCGCGTCACCGAGGCCGAGCTGATGGCCGCCGCCGCCCTCGCGAACCGGCACGGACTTGCCATCTGCCCGAACTCGGCGGTCGCCCTCGCCGGCGCGAAGAAGCTCCGGGACGAAGGGATCATCGGGAAGGACCAGCTCGTGGTCGTCGTCGCGACGGCGCACGCCATCAAGTTCTCCTCCCCGGCCGCCGCCTTCCACGCGAGCGGCGCGGAGGGGGCGAACCCTCCCCGAAAGGTCGACGGAACGCTCGCGGCGGTCGAGCGGGCCCTCGGGCTGTAGGCGCGGCTCGGCCGCGCCTCAGCCCGGGCTGCAGCAATTCAGGGGAACCCGATGCGCTTCGCGCCTCGCCGAGGGCGGCCACTTCTGATCAGGGGAACCCGGCGCCGCCGGTGTTCCCCTGCGGCGCGAAGCGCCTACCCCTCCTGGTCGGGGCGGGGCGCGGCAACCTGAGCGAGCGTCACTTTTCTTCGGCCAGCAGCTCGGCGATTCCGGCGATGGCCTTCGCCCTCTCGCGGCACGAGTGCGCGGTGGTGTGCCACTCGACGTAGAGGATGACCCCGGACTCTGGGAAGTCCGGTTCGGCCAGCCCTTCCTCCTCTTCGCCGGTCTCCTCGTCCTCGGTGACGCCGTAGTTCTCCCGGAGGGTCAGGGCGGCGTGTCCCGGGCAGAGTTCCGCGAAGTAGTAGCCGCCGGCCGACATGCTGGCATACCGGTCGAAGGAGACCCCGAGGAGCGACTCGATCTTCATCCGGACCTCCTCGACGTCCTCGGTAGGGAATCCGTAGAGTTCGACGAGTTCCTGCTCCATCCCCGCATTCTGCCAGCACGGCACCGGGACGGCGCCGGCATCTCTCCCGACTTCCTCTTCGTCTCTTTCCTACCCTCAGTCGTTCCGGGATCGGATGAACATCAGGGTCGAGGCGCCGACGTCGAACTCGCTCCGGCTCTCCAGCTGGAACTCCTGGATGCGCCTCTCGCCAACGTACGTCCCGTTCGTCGACCCGAGGTCGATCAGCGTCGCCTTCTCCTCCGACACCTCGATCGCCGCGTGCTGACGGGAGCACTCGCTGTCCGAGAGGAGGATGTCCGCGTTGGCCCGGCCGATCACGACCCGCGGCTTGTCGACCTCGAAGATCTTCCCGGCGTCGGGACCGGCGATGCAGGCGAGCGACAGCCGCTCCCAGTCGGGCAGCTTGAGCCGCTTTCCCTCGGTCCCGGAGCTGGTCGCGGCCGGCGCCTGATGGACGCCCGTCCGGGTGATCGGGGACGGGACCGACGGGAAGGAAGGCGTCAAGGGCCGGCCAGGGGAGGACGGCCACGGGGCCGGCAGCGAAGGCTGGGAGGACGACGATCCGATGAGAGACGGCCTGACGGGGGCGCCCGGGGGCGCGAAGGTCGCCGGACGCTTGCGGGCCCCCCCTCCCATGGCCGTCACGTCCAGGGAGAAATCGTCCGCCCGGAGCACCGGCGAGTTGAGCGGCCCGACTTCCTCGGCCCCCGCGTCCGGCGCGGCCGTCGTCAACAACGGGTTCGTGATCTCGAAGACCACCGGGCACTTCGTGCATCGAATCCGCTTGACCGACGCGCTCCCGAATCTCTTCTCGTCGTAGTGGTACCGCGTCTGGCAGCTCGTGCACTGAATGATCAACGTTCTCTCCCGCGTCCGGACGCCATCGCCCGGAAATTAGACTCCGCCGGCTCGGTTCCATCAAGGGGCACGTCGGACCTCGCCGCCTGTTTGCCTGGCGAGGCGGGGAACCGCCTCGAGCAGCCGGTCGACCTCCTCGTCCGTCGTCGTCCGGCCAAACGAGAAGCGGAGGGTCGCCCGGGCGTCGGCGGGAGCCAGGCCGAGCGCCAGGAGGACCCGGCTCGGCTTCGTCGTCCCGGCATGACAGGCCGAACCGGCCGAAACGGCGATCCCCTCGAGGTCCAGGGCGACGACCAGCGACTCGGCGTCGGCTTCCGGAATCAGGACCGAGGAGACCGTGGGGAGGCGCCCCGCGCCCGAAGCGTGGAACCGGACCCCCGGCAGCCGTGTCCGGAGCTCCCGCTCGAAGCGGTCCCGCAACGCGGCCAGCCGCTCCCCCTCGGCCGCGAGCCGTCCGGTCGCGACCCGGATCGCCGCGCCGAGCCCCACGATCGCGGGGACGTTCTCGGTTCCGCCCCGTCTCGCCTTCTCCTGCCCGCCGCCGGGTTGCAGGGGGAAAACGGCGACTCCGCGGCGGACGAACAGCGCTCCCGCCCCCTTGGGCCCGCCGAACTTGTGACCGGTCAGCGAGAGGAGATCGACTCCCAGGGCCATGGCGTCGACGGGGATCTTCCCGACCGCCTGGACGGCGTCGGTGTGGAAGACCACCCCGGCCTCCTGTGCGCGCCGGCTCGCTTCTGGCAGCTCCTCGAAGAGAGCCCCCGTCTCGTTGTTCGCCAGGATGGCCGCGACGAGGGCCGTCTCCGGGCCGAGAAGGCCGCCCATCTCCGTTCCGGGCAGCCCGTCCCCGTTCACCGGGATCTGACGGACCGCAAACCCTTCGCGCCCGAGAGCCGCCACCGCCTCGTGCACGGCCGGGTGCTCGGCCGCGGTGCAGGCCACGACGGAACGGCGGGGGTCCGCTCCCCGGGCGGCCCCCGCACCGCCCCGGACCGCCAGGGCGTTCGACTCGGTGCCTCCCGACGTGAAGACGATCTCGGCGGGCGAGGCGCCGATCGCCCGGGCGACCGACTCGCGCGCCTCCTCGACCGCCCGGCGCGCTTCCCGTCCCGGACGGTGGACCGACGAGGGGTTCGCCGCCAGCGACCGAAGCCACGGCAGCATCGCGTCCAGAGCCTCGGGGGCGAGGGGAGTCGTCGCGTGGTGATCGGCGTAGAGAAGGGGAAGCTGGGACATGAGACTCGCCCCGATTCTACGAGAACCTCACTTTCCTTTGTCCCGGGCCGGGCTCCGGGGACCCGGTCCAATACCTGGTGCAAGATGGAGGTCAGGATGACCCCTTCCCGCCTCTCTGCCCGCACGATCAGCGGGGACTATCCGTGACGCTCCCCTCCGTCCTCCTGGCCTCGTCGTCGCCCCGCCGGCAGGAGTTCCTGCGCGCGCTCGGGATTCCTTTTCGATCCTTCGCCCCTGACGTCGACGAGTCGCTCCTGGGCGGCGAGGACCCCTTTGCGGCCGCGGAGCGCCTGGCCCGCTCCAAGGCCGCCTCCGCGGCTTCCTCCCGGGCCGCCACCTTCGAAGGGGAGACCCTGGTGATCGCGGCGGACACGCTGGTCGTCCTGGAGGGGCGGGCGCTCGGCAAGCCCGCAGACCGCGCCGACGCCCGGGGGATGCTCCGCGACCTCTCCGGCCGGCGTCACGAGGTCGTCACCGGGGTCGCCCTGGCCTACCGCGGCGTTCTCGTCTCCGGGCGGGACGTGACGGAGGTGGTCTTCGCCCCGCTGGACGACGCGACGATCGCGAGCTATGTCGCGAGCGGGGAAGCCGACGACAAGGCGGGGGCGTACGCCCTCCAGGGGCTCGCCGGCTTCTTCGTCGACCGCATCGAGGGCTCTCCCTCGAATGTCGTCGGTCTCCCCGTCCGTCTCCTCTACACGCTGGCGGCGCGGCTCGGCGTCGACCTGCTCGTCCCCGGCCGCTGAGCGCCCCGGCAGCCCGACCCGTCAGACCGGCTGGCGCGCCGCGGCCCGTGCGGCCTGGAGGACCCCGGCGAAAACCCGGCCCTCCTCGAGCGTCCCGGACCCGATCCTCACGCGTACGGGGCGGACGGCCGGTTCCGTCTCCTCCCCCCAGGCCGCGTACAGGTCCTTCAACAGCTCCATCTTCCTCTGCCGGGCCGCCGCGTCGGCCTCGAAGAGGAGGACGAGGAATTCGTCCTCCTCCCACCTGAAGACGAGGTCCGTCTCGCGGGTGCTCGCCGAGAGGACCTGCGCCGCCGCCACGAGCGACTCGCGCGCCGCCTCGCGTTCCGTTTCGGCCTCCGGGTCGCCGAGATCGAGGACGACGGAGACGACGGAGAGCGCTAATCCGTGACGCTTCGCCCGCTCGAGCTCCCGCCCGATCACCTCGTCGAAGTAGGCACGGGCATAGAGCCCCGTCTCCGGGTCCCGGATGCTGGCCTCGAGCGTCGATACCACGGCTCAGATACTAGTCGAAGGGAGACGAACGGGCGTCCCGCAAAGCGGGCCGGTCCGTCAGCGCCCGCCCGCCGGGTCCCAGAGGGTCTCCGCCTCGCCGTACGCCCGGGAGGCGAACCGCGACAGGACGAAGAAGAGGTCCGAGAGGCGGTTCAGGTAGACGAGGCACTGATCCCCGATCACCTCGTCCCGGGCCAGCGTGGTCACGATCCGCTCGGCTCTCCTGCAGACCGTGCGGGCCTGGTGCATGCGGGCGCTCACCTCGCCTCCCCCGGGCAGCACGAAGGAATTCAGCTCCGGGAGCCCCGTGTTGAGCGCGTCGATCGTCTTCTCGATGAGCTGGACGTGGCGGCGCTCGATGAGCGGCTGCCTCGGGTGACGGTCCCCCGGCAGCGTCGCGAGGTCGGACCCGAGGTGGAACAGCTCGTTCTGGATCCGCTCGAGGATCCGCTCGATCCGTGCCCGGTCGCCGGCGGAGATGCCCGGAACGGCCCGGTTCGCCGTTCGCGCCAGGCCGACGACGGAATTCAGCTCGTCGACCGTCCCGTAGCCCTCGATCCGGACCGCGTCCTTGGCGATCCGCTGGCCCCCCACGAGGCTGGTCTCGCCCCTGTCGCCGCCCCGGGTGTAGACCCGATTGATCCTGATCGCCATCGATCCCCTCCTGCCCCTGCACGTGGACCCGTCCCGGATAGACTCCGGGACGATGCTCCGGACCGATTATCACAACCACACCGCCCGCTGCGGGCACGCCGGAGGTGCGATGAGGGATTATCTCCTCGCCGCGCTGGGCCGGGGCGTGACCGAGCTCGCCTTCACCGACCACGTCCCGCTCTATTTCCTTCCGGGCGACGACCCCGGCCCCGGGCTGGCGATGACCCGGGCCGAGCTGCCCGGCTACGTCGCCGAGGTCGAGGCGCTCCGGGAGGAGTTCGCCGGGCGGATCGACCTCCTTCTCGGCATCGAGGCGGACTACGCCGAGGGGTTCGAGGAGGAGCTGAATGAGCTGCTGGCTCCCTACCCCTGGGACGTCGTCCTGGGCTCGGTCCACCGCGTCGCGGGGGACTGGATCGACGCCCCCGGCTCCGGCAAGAGGCACGGGACCGAGGGGAGCGCGGCGCTCTGGAGCGAGTATTACCGGCTGATCGCCAAGGCGTGCGGGACCGGACTCTTCGACGTGATGAGCCACTTCGACCTCCCGAAGAAATTCGGCCACCACCGCCCGGCCGAGGTCCTCGGAGCCGAGGAAGCCGCCGTCGAGGCCGCCGCGAAGGCGGGGGTCGCGATCGAGGTCTCCAGCGCCGGGCTCCGGAAGACCGTCGCGGAGATCTACCCGGGCCCCGATCTCCTCCGGAAGCTCGTCACGGCCGGAGTCCCCGTCGTCTTCTCCTCCGACTCCCACGCCCCCGCCGAATCCGGCTGGGGTCTGGAGAAGACCCTGGCCGCGGCAAGAGAGGCAGGCGCCACGAGCCAGCTCTCCTTCCGCCGGAGGGTGGCTACCGCCCACCCGATCGACGCCTGAGCCGCGAGAACCGGAGCGTTCCACCGACATCGCTTTCGTCGGTCAGCGACCCGAGCTAACAAAGCTACGGACCCAGGGAGATTGCTCGACGACCACCAGCCTGGCGAACCGCCGCGAGTGTGCGCCGCTACGGCCCTGCGCGCGAGCCACCCG
>Ga0073936_10010480_pt1 | contig 11355 bp, 7 predicted proteins | sample AliMusrvi5mmetaG_FD_87041 | JGI IMG/M metagenome (GOLD analysis project Ga0073936, IMG submission 87041) | Freshwater lake bacterial and archeal communities from Alinen Mustajarvi, Finland, to study Microbial Dark Matter (Phase II) - Alinen... | ecosystem: Environmental > Aquatic > Freshwater >... | reverse complement strand
TCGAAGACTCCGCCGGCTAATCACCCGCGGCCGGGCGGCAAAAGCCGCCCGGTCCCTATCCATCCATACATCCCATTCCAAACCGGCGTTTTTAAGGAGTTATCACGCCGCCACTATCAGACCTTGAGGAACGAATGAAAAACAGGACCGAACAAAGCGAGGCATCGCTACCTCGTGACCCGCACGCGGGTCACTCGGAGGATGCGCGCTGACGTTAGGCCGGAAGATGATGATGACATTGTATTGACAAACGGCACACGCAAATCTATGATAAAACAATGAAGTTATTCAGATGGGATGAAAGCACGAATGAATGGCTTAAGCTCAATCGGGACGTCTGTTTTGAGCAAATTGTCGTCTTGATGGAACAATCCAATTTGCTGGATGTCATCGACAACCCCAATCAGGGCAAATATCTAAATTTAGGAGGTCGTTATGAAAAAGATAATTCTTGATCCAGAGGAGAAGGACATCCTTGATTCATTTGACAAAGGCGAATTCAAGTCTGTCAAAAACAAGAATGCGGAGATTGCAAAATTAAGGCAATACGCCGCCAATACTCTGCAAAAGAACAAGAGGATTAACATCCGCTTGTCGGAAAGGGATTTATTTGGCATTCAAACCAAAGCCGTTGAAGAGGGCCTGCCATACCAGACGCTAATCTCAAGCATTCTGCACAAGTACCTGAGCGGAACATTGAGAGAAGCAAAAAAGGCTTAACCAGAAAAATCAAGGTTGTTTGCAGTTACCCCGTAATCTTTTAACATATTTCCACTATCGCCTTGAAATGAGGGCATTACAGGCTGGACAATGGCCCCTGTTTCGCTACGATTATAGCCTTTATTTCGCAGATTCCTTTTGCCCGGTCTAGGCGGGGGATGGATTTCAAACTAACGACAAAGGATGGATGATGAAAAACCTGACTTTAGCGGCTAATACCATTCGTTGCCTGGCAGCGGATGCCGTGCAGAAGGCCAATTCTGGTCATCCCGGAATGCCCATGGGCATGGCGGATGTCGCTGCGGTTCTGTACCTGAAACATTTAAACCATTGTCCGAGTCGCCCCGATTGGATTAATCGGGATCGCGTTGTGCTTTCGGGGGGTCATGGGTCGCTGCTGTTATACAGCCTGTTGCATTTGTCCGGCTACGGATTGCCCATGGAAGAACTGAAAGCGTTTCGGCAATGGAACAGCAAGACTCCGGGCCATCCCGAGGTGGGGCATACGCCCGGTGTGGAAACCACCACAGGGCCTCTCGGGCAGGGGTGCGGCAATGCGGTCGGCATGGCGTTGTCTGAACGCATGCTGGCGACCCGTCTGAATATTGGATCTCATGCGCCGATCGATCATACCACCTATGTTTTTTGTGGGGATGGAGATATGATGGAAGGGATCAGCCACGAGACCCTGGCGCTGGCCGGACATTTGAAGCTGAACCGGCTGATTGTCTTTTACGATTACAACAAAATCACCATCGAAGGCTCCACCGATCTCGCCTATAGCGACGATGTGCGCAAGCGTTTTCAGGGGTACCACTGGAACGTGCTCGAAATCGATGGGCATAATCTGGACGAAATCGAAAAGGCAATTGTGGCGGCCAAGGGTGAAAAAGAGCGGCCGACGCTGGTCCTCACTCACACCCATATCGCCCAGGGCGCGCCCAATTTGCATGATTCGCACAAGGCCCATGGTGAGCCGTTGGGCGTCGAGGAGGTCAAGGCCACCAAGCGCAATCTGGGATTCCCTGAAGATCAGGATTTCTATGTGCCCGACGCCGTTCGGGAACTTTTTGCCGCACGCACCCGCGAACTCGAGGCCAAGGTGGCGGCGTGGGATGCCGATCTGCAAAAGTATCGCGCGGGTCATCCGGATCGCGCCGCACAGTGGGATATCTTCTTCAACCACGAACTGCCGGCCGATCTCCTGGCCCAACTCCCTACGTTCGAAGTGGACAAGCCCATCGCCACCCGCGTCGCTTCCGGCAAGGTTATGCAGAAACTCGCCCAACTCCTTCCTTACTTGGTAGGTGGCGCGGCAGACCTCGCGCCGAGTACGCGGACGTTCCTCGAGGGCTATGCTTCCATCAAGCCCGGCCAGTATGAAGGGCGCAACCTGCATTTTGGAGTGCGTGAATTGGGAATGGCCTCCATCCTGAACGGAATGGCGCTACATGGCGGTTTCCGGGTGTTCGGTGCAACCTTCTTTGTCTTCACCGATTACTGCCGGTCGGCGATCCGTTTGAGTGCCATCATGAAGGTCCCGGTGATTTATGTCTTCACCCATGACAGTTTTTATGTCGGCGAAGATGGTCCGACCCATGAACCAATCGAGCACCTGATGAGCCTGCGGATGATGCCCGGTCTCACGATCATCCGACCGGCGGATCCGACCGAAACGACAGCGGCCTGGATTGCGGCGCTCAAGAACACGGGTGGACCGACGCTGTTGTTGCTCACCCGCCACAATTTGCCGGTACTCGACCGCGCCGTTTATCCGCCGGCCAACCTGTTGGAGAAGGGGGCCTATGTCCTCTGGCAGAGCGCGCCCGGCACGCCGGAGATGCTGTTGATCGCCACCGGTTCCGAGGTCTGCCTGGCATTGGCCGCGGCCCGGGAACTGGCGAAAGAAGGTATTGTGCGCGTGGTCAGCATGCCCTGCTGGGAATTTTTCGATCGACAGCCGGCAGCCTATCGGGACGAAGTGTTGCCGCCGGCCTGTACCTTGCGCCTGTCAATTGAAGCCGGAACGACTTTGGGTTGGCAGAAATATGTCGGGGACCGGGGCCAAACCTTGGGTATCGACCACTATGGAGCCTCAGCGCCCTTTAAGGTGCTGGCGGAGAAGTTCGGATTTGTCCCGGCCCATGCGGTCGAAATGGTCAAATCCATGCTCGCGGCTCGGTGAAGATTCCGCCGACGCCTGCCGTCGGCGAGAGAAAGGAACGCCCATGGCGCGATTCGTGATCCGGGGCGGACGGCGCTTGACCGGCACGTTGACGCCGGGTGGCAACAAAAACGCCGTTCTGCCGATGTTGGCCGCGAGTGTCCTGACCGAGGAGGTTGTGACTCTCGAAAACGTGCCACTGATCGACGATGTCCGCATCATGCTCGACTTGTTGGCCGACCTGGGCGTATCTGTCGAAACGGAGGACCACCGGGTTCGCCTTTGCGCCGCCGGCTTGCGGCGGAATCACTTATCTCCCGAATTATGTCGGCGGGTCCGTTCCTCCATTTTGTTGGCCGGCCCCCTGGTGGCGCGTTTGGGTCGGGTGATTTTGCCGCCACCCGGCGGGGATATCATTGGCCGCCGCCGGTTGGACACTCATTTCGAGGGGTTGCAGGCGCTGGGCATCAAGGTCACCGGCGGACGCGATTTCCGTTTCCGGTGCAAACAACTTCATGGGGCCTCCATCGTTTTGGATGAAGCCAGTGTCACGGCCACCGAAAATATTCTGATGGCCGCGGTTCTGGCGGATGGGCACACCACGATTTTTAATGCCGCCTGTGAGCCGCATGTCCAGGATCTCGGTCGGATGTTGAACCGGATGGGCGCCCGGATCGAAGGACTGGGCACCAATCGGCTGGTCATCGAAGGCGTCAAGAGTCTTCACGGGGTGACCTACCGGGTTCAGCCTGACCTGATTGAAATCGGCAGTTTTCTGGCGGCTACCGCGGTGACGGGTGGGGATTTGACCCTGACCGATGTGCCGGCCGATGATCTCGCCATTATCGCACGACCGTTCCGACGGCTGGGCATCGCCTGGACTTGGGAGGGTAACGTCCTGCACCTGGCTGGCCGGGGTTCGCGCCGGATTGCCAGGGATTTTGGATCGGCGACCCCGAAGATCGAAGATGGACCCTGGCCCGCGTTTCCCTCAGACCTGATGAGTGTGGCCATTGTCGCTGCCACCCAGGCCCGCGGAACGGTTTTGTTTTTTGAAAAGATGTTTGAGAGCCGGATGTATTTTGTCGATCAACTCATCGGGATGGGCGCCCATATCGTGCAATGCGATCCTCATCGGGTGATTGTCTCGGGCGCAACCCGCCTGCAGGGGATGCATATCGCCAGTCCGGATATCCGCGCGGGAATGGCCCTGGTCATCGCCGCCTTGGCGGCGCGCGGGGTCAGTCACATCGACAATGCCCAGTCGATCGACCGCGGTTACGAGGCCCTCGACGTCAAGTTGCGCGCGCTCGGGGCCGATGTCATCCGTGAAGATTGATCTTAACATGAAAACACTTCGCGTTCGGGTTCCCAAAGGTCGTGACCCCTTTGTTAACGCGCGCCTGATTTCGCTGGGTTGTGATGCGCGCGGACGGGAACGATTTTGGATCTCCTCTTGTAATGGGGTCTCCGGGTCCACGGGCGTCACGATTGATGAGGATGGCACTTTTCGCCTTTATCATTTAAACAAGCCGCTGATCACGTATTGTTACAGCGCCGCGCCGGAAAATGAAAACACGCTCTGGTTGTGCGTCGGCCTGGCCCAAGTGGCGCGTCTGAATCGTAAAACCGGGGCCTACACCCTGTATCCCACCGGCTCCGAGCCGGCGTTCGTTTGTTGTGGCGGACAGTTGGACCCGGCGACGGGCAAGTTTTTTGCGCTGGGCTACCTCGATCGCGGAGGGGCCGATGGCACGACCGCTGTGTCCTTTGACGTCAAATCCAAAAAGGCGGTGGTCCACCGCGATGTGGCGCCGGATCAGTTTATGTATTCCTGCCATCGCAACCCGGATGGCACCTACACCGGCCTGGCGGTCTGTCCTGGCGCTTCGCTCATTCACTGGGATCCCCGGGCCGAGACGGTGAAGTCGATCCGCACCAGCGAAGAGAACCCTCTGCATGACGGACATCCTTTGTTCATCACCGATGCGCAGGGTCGGGCTTATTTTTCAGACCGGGGATGGTATTCGGTGCAAAATGGTACGATCGATCCCGATGGTCCCAAGCCGGAACGGGAGGCGACCTGGTTCGAACGCCGCGGCAACTTGGCCATCGGATGCGAAAAGGACACATCCGGCAATAGCGCGGTATACGTTTGGGATATGGACACCGGCAAGGTGCGGCACGTCACCACCATTCCCGCTTGTTATGCCCAGGGCATTACCGTGGCGCGTTCCGGCAAACTGATCAGCATGAATATTTATGGCGAGTTTCGCCGGCATGATCTGACCACCGGGCGGTTGGAGCTGTTCCGCCGTTTGCCCTCGGAGGCCGTGCAACCGGTGGATCATATTCTGCGGTTGAGCCGGGATCGCCTGATCGGCTCGAATTTCATCACCCAGCGTTTCTGGGACATCAACTTGAAAACCGGTAAGGGATTCGATTGCGGCAAAGCAGCGCCGGGCGGCGGTCAGGTTCAGCATTTTTGGAAGATCGGCGGGAAAGTGTTTCTGACCAGTTATACCACCGCAAATCTGCTTGAATACGATCCCTCACGACATCCCAATTTTCCGGAAAATCCCCATGTGGTTGCCGAGCCGCCAGAATCCATGCGGCCCGTGTCCTTCGCCGATGACGGCCGATACTTGTTTTATGCCAGCACCGCGCACTACGGCAAACTGGGCTGCACCGTCACCCGCTATGACACCCGTACCGGCCAATACATTTTCAATAGCCACCCGGTTAAAGATCAGCATATTTGTTCCCTGTGGCTGGATGCGCGACGGCCGGTTCTGTTGGCCCATACTTCCTTCCGTGCCGATTGCGATAGCTGTCCGCCGACAACCGACATTACCTATCACCTTCTTTTGAACTCCCGGGATTTATCGGTGTTGAACGCGATTCCCCTGCCGAATTCCATCCATTCTTCCGGCATTATCGGTCCGATGGATCATGATCGTCTCCTCTGCAAATACGAGGCCATTGTGGGCGACAAACCGCGGAAAAATTATCTGGCGATCATCGACCGCGAGAAATTCCTCCCACCGGCGATTACGGAACTTCGCGAACCGCCTCCGGATATGTGGACCACGCCGGAGAGTATGTGGATCACACAGATTTTGTATGCGGGCCGCCCGGGCCGGTTTGTGTTGATGCGCGATCATGCCGTTGAGCTTTGGGATTTGCGTCGATGGCAGTGTCTGAAACGGTTCAGGAAGGATGCCCAGGTTCGAGGGATAAAAGTTCAAGGGCATTCGCTCTATATGGTTCGCCCGCGGGACATTTTGATTCTGGATGACGTGCTCTGAAATGTGACGTATGAAGAACGGCGCTCTTGCGCGCCTACTACAAACATATTGTACGCCCGTTCGTAGTAGCGCCGTATGAGGCGCGTTATTTTGTAAGAGGAGATGGGAGAATGAACAATGCAGGCTGCTGGAAAACTTATGCGATGGCACTCGGGATGGCGGGGTGGGGCTTGGTAGCGGGTGCGATGGCGGATGGACTTTCGCTCTGCCAGACCGGCCAGGTTCTGGTGGTACCCCAAGGCAAGCACGGTATCCGGGTGGGCCCTTTTGTGACTCCGAAAAATACCCCTCCCATCGCTGAGACAGACGCGACCGTGAAATGGGATGATACCGCGCTTACGGTGATTTTCGACTGTGCAGACACCAATATTCAGGCCTCACATACTCAACGCGATGATGCCGAGATGTGGCGGGATGACTGTGTGGAAGTTTTTCTGGATATGGGGCATACCCATGATGACGGTTGGCTCCATATCCTGGTCAGTGCGTCCGGAGGGTTCTGCGATGCGCAAGGGAGCCGGCCGGTTTATGATACGACTGGCGGTGATCTTCGGTATCAGTTGACGGGACTGAAGACCCGGGTCCAACGGACGACCAGCGGCTGGTGTGCCACGCTGGTCATACCCTGGCAGGGCCTCGGACGGAAGCCCAAGGCTGGTGATATCTGGGGTTTTAACCTCAATCGCGAGAACCATCCGGAAGAAGAATATAGTTGCTGGTCCCCCACGCCCCATGGATTTACTGATTTCAATGAATGGGGTCACCTTGTATTTGTGCCTCCTTCTCGGGATGGGGAGGCTATCGCAGATCGTAATTCGCTGGAGGCGATTGCGAAAAGGCATGCGGAAATCCCGCAGATTATGAAGGACCGGGACAGTCGTGAAAAACAGGAGATCACCCGTGATATGACGAAGTGGGAACGGATGCCGCTCGATCCCAACGGGGTGGCTTGGGTCAATTCCAAGCGCCACGGCCATTCGATGTGGCGGGAGGAATGGATTCGCCAAGCACGCCGTAATGCCGCCGATACCGTTTGGGGTAAAGCGATCGCCAGCCGGATCCTGGCGGTGGCGGATTACTGGGCCGCAAAGTCGGACTTGGAATTGCTGAATCTGATACCGACCGAAAATCCCCGGGCGCTTACGCCAGGGCAATATTACGGGGATCCGATCAGCGGCGGGAACCGCGCGACCCTGTGCACCTGCCTGGAAACGCCTTACCGGTGGTATAACCCGACCACAAAGCAATGGTGGTATGATGGGGTCACGGTCACCAATCCCGCTACGGGCGAAAAACTCATTGTCAAAGATGACGGGAGCGGGTTCGTGGCGCCGGACGGTTTTCCCCGGCCGGGAGTGCGCACTTATTTCACGGCGGCGTATCGCGGCTATATAATCGGGATGTTGATTGATTCTCCATATGCCGGTCGGGCTGTTGCTCTCCCAGCAGATGTCTTTCCCGGCAGTACCGGTCTCCGCTATAGCGGCGCCATCCCGCGCCTCGCGGAAGCCTATGCGCTCACGGGTAACCCCACTTATGCGCGGAAGGCCGCCATTCTGCTGGGCCGTTTGGCGGAACTGTATCCCTACATGAACGGCGGAATCGATGACGATCCGCGCTTTGTAGCTGTCGACCACTCGGTGTGGCTGGAAAAATCGACCACCGATTCCGAATTTCTCCGCTCTTTCCTGGATGCGGTGGACTTGGTGTGGGATGCTGTCGATACCGATCTGGACCGACAATTGGCGGAAGTATTTGCAGCGGTTCCCGGACCGGAGGGCACGCCGCGGAAGGAATCTTTCAAGGTGAAGTCCGCGTTGAACGCGATGATGCCGTATGCGGCGCAACTGTGTGAGAGGTCGCGACAGGACATCGGGACGGATTGGGCGTTCCGCTGGATCAATACCGAAATGGCCCTGGCTGCCTGCACGGAAAGTCCGAAACTGATGGCACACGTTCTGCTGGGTCCGTGCCCGGCCCTGCAGGGGATGCTCCGGGAAGAATTTTACCGGGATGGCCGTCACTCCTACGATTCCGCCGCGTATCTGACTCTATTGGCGCAGAGTTTTCGAACCTTGCCGTTCCGGAGTGTCGGATTTCAAGGCGGCCGTGATTTTCCCAAGCCGCTCAATCTGTATGCGGACTCTCGTTTCCTGCTGGATGACATCATTGGCTATAATTATAAAACCGATATCGGCGCCATTAATCCAACGTTGACGCCGACGTTTGGGGACGGCGATTCGGGACGTAATCCCCGGCCGCCGTCGGACTCGGCCCTGGCCGGTTATCAGCCCTACAACTCAACCATGGAAGTTCCTGCGGCCTTTTCTGAAAAATTTCGGAGCTTGTTTCAAGAGAACTTTCGCGGGCGCGGGGCGGAGCTCGATCAGATGCGGGAGCAGGGCGGTAATTTCATGACCCTGGTTTTCGCCCGGCCCTGGGTGGAATCGGCCGGGCAAACCGGGACGACGGCTCTAGCCTCCAGCGTACTGGAAGATTCCGCGACGGCTTATCTGCGGTCCGGCCGGACGCCACGGACCCGCCATGATCTGGTCCTGTGGGGAGCACCCTCTGGCGCCCATACGCATGGCGACAAACTGGGCCTTTGGTTTGGCGGACGCGGCCGCAATCTCGCCGCCGCCGGCGGTGGCTATCCCTTTGCCCAGAATAGTACCCAAATGTCGGAGTGGGAGCGCCATTCCGCTGCCTGCTGGGTTGTACTGGTGGACGGTGCTGACCAGAAACCGTCCTATAGTGATTTGACAGCATTCTATGCGGGCGACCTCTTCCGGCTAAGTTCGTTGGTGAATACCCAGTCCTATACCGGTAGTCGCCAGCAGCGCGACCTGTGGTTGATCCCCGGACCGCAGGATGGCGATGCCTATGCCGTGGATATATTTCAGGTTGCCGGAGGCGGCAAATGTTTCGACTATAATACCCGGGGCAACGATGCCGGTCGGTTTGAAGATATCCGTTTTGATTTTCAGGGGGGTGCGCCTGCTTGGGAGTCGCGTGCCGGCTCGCTAGCCGGTACGAAAGTGGCCCTTTTCAGTAGGCCCGGTTATGGATGGATGAAGGACGTCCGGATGAGTCCCGTTGATCGGGATTTCTCCTGGCAGTATGATTACGGAGGAGCCGGACTGAAAGTGCATGCCCTGTCCTTCGGGCATCCGCGCACGCTCATCTATGCGCTGGGCCCAGTCGGAGGCTTTGCGCGCGACAAAGCGCCATGGGATCCGCATCTGCTGTGGCGTGACGAGGAGCCTGCGGCATCTAATCATGTGACGCAGTTTGTAACGGTTCTCGAATCGGTGGGCGCGGCGCCCTTTCTTAAAACGGTTCAGACCCTGATAGGCACGGAGCCGACGACCGGCATCCATCCGGTGGGGCTCAAGATTATCCATGTCAGCGGTCACACGGATGTGATCCTGATCAATCCCCAGCCAGGCCGCAAAATCGCCTTTACCGATCCGGCTGGCGCCCGATGGGAGACGGACGCTCATACGGCCATGCAGAGGATGGATCCCGCGGGGCGGATAATGCAGACAGAAATTTACGATGGCCATTTCCTGAAAACGCCGCAGGGAGAATATGTATGCCCGGCGGCTTTGGAAGGCGTGGTGGAGACGGTGGATTACACGCACCGGGAAGTCGGGGTGCGGCTGGATGCGCCCGTGACCTCCAATAGTTCTCCGCAAACGGTGGAAAATCTGGTTGGAATTCTGTATCCGGCAACCGGGGGCCGTTTGACCGCCTACCGAATTGAGAAGGCCACGCTGACGGGCACGCGGTTGAGCTTTGTGTCGCCGCTCTCGCTCATACGGTCCGATACGGGGCAGGGTGGCAATCAGGCGTTGGGCGGCTTTTCCAACCGGCCGATGCGGAAGATTGAAAAACAGAAAGTGCAGGTTGACATCGCGCCGGGCGACCGGTTCCGACTGCCCCTGGCCGCCCGCTTCGAACAATAAAACCCGCGGGGATTCCTTAGCCGGAACGATTCAGTTGCGAAGGCACAACGGTGCCCTTGACTCCGGGTCTGTAAAGTTTCACTATTCCCGGCGGGGCGGGCGTATTTGACGGCCTAGGTGGTTTGGAAAATCGTCGCAAAGGACCACTGGTTCTATAGGATGATTGGATTGTTGATCATGACAAAGCAATGGGCAATCCTGATTACACTCGGAAGCATCCTGTGTGGATGTGCCAAGGAGCAAACACCGCAGGACAAGGCGAAGCTTGAGGTGCTCGACTGGCAGCGAATCAAATATATCGAATACTATTGGAAAGAAAGCCGCACCCGGTACATTGCGCGTTTTTCTAATGATCTTGTCCGAATGTCAGAGCCGACATTCTGGGGCAAGCAGAGCTCTGCACAATCTACAAATCATTTCTACCGGTTTATTTGGCTGCGCACATTTAACGCGCCCATCGTGATTACATTATCCGAGACCGATGGCAAGTTCCAGCTTACGAGAAAGATTTTTTGTGGGGAAGCCGGATTTGGCGGAGGTCCACTGAGTAATCAGGTCACATTTACGGAGAGTCAAGTTGAGCTTCACAATATCATGTCCGCTTTGGACGGGTGGCTTCGATATATTCCAGAGTGCGACGGCCCCTGCGCTCCTGATGGAGCCACTTGGATGATTGACGGAGTGATGAAGAATGGCCAATATTTCTTCGTTCATAGATGGTCGCCGCAATCAGGTTGGGTGAGAGACATGGGTTTGCGGATGCTGTCCGCAGCACAAATCAAAAACGAGCCAATATACTAGGAATCCCAACAGGCCGCCGTCTCCATTCGATCTATCTACACGTCCACAGTGTTCGCAGTCCAACTTGTAAGGAAAGCCCCAAGGGGAGCCCCAAGGGGTCACGTCTTCACATTTCACATTGACGAAGGAGTTAGACGAAAGGTAGGATGCGGACATGGCAAGACCTTTGCGTATAGACCGCCGGGGCGGATGGTATCACATAACCGCCCGGGGAATTGAGCGGCGGGAGATCTTTGTGGATGATCGTAGCCGGGTGCATTTCCTGGAATTACTAGAGGAGATGGCTTCTCGTTTCCGGGTCCGAATACATGCCTATGTATTGATGTCCAACCATTATCATCTGATCCTGGAAACACCTGAGGCGAATTTAAGTTTGGCCATGCAGTGGTTAAAT
>Ga0073936_10010469_pt1 | contig 11362 bp, 4 predicted proteins | sample AliMusrvi5mmetaG_FD_87041 | JGI IMG/M metagenome (GOLD analysis project Ga0073936, IMG submission 87041) | Freshwater lake bacterial and archeal communities from Alinen Mustajarvi, Finland, to study Microbial Dark Matter (Phase II) - Alinen... | ecosystem: Environmental > Aquatic > Freshwater >... | reverse complement strand
GGGCCAGCCTGCAGCCAGGCGAGAGCCGAGGCGAGTTCGTGGCGGAAGTGGTGGCGAGTGCAGTGTCCGGTGTTCTTCCCGGACTTGGCCCAGAGCGTGCCGCGCCGGCTTTCGTCGCCGGCCACGAGCATGGCTTCGAAAGCGGCGTGCGCTTTGCCGATGTCATGCCAGCGTGCGGCGGTGCGGAGTGCGCTGGCGCAGAGCTCTTTCAGCAGCGCGGAGGCGGCGAGTGCATTCAGCAGCGCATCAGTTTGTTCCTCGACATGGCGGGTATGGTCCGCGAGCGAAACCCAAAAGCGCAGGAAGCTCCCTTCATTGCCGTCATAGCCGCGGGCCGGTGCGTTGCGCGTCTCGTCTGACAATGGCTTCACCCAGCTCGCTTCCGGCTTCGGGTCGGCCACCACGCCTGTCCAGCCGAGTTCGGAGGAGTAGCCGCCCGCCCGGATGTCCAGCAGGTAGGTGCCGCCCGCGTGAACGCGCGTGGCAGTGGCAGGGTCCCATCGTTCTTCGAGTGGGTCCCAGGTGTAGGCGGTAAGGGCAGCGGACAGGCCCTTCTGCTTGTCGCGCGCCTTCTTGAGGTCGCCGACAAAGTCGCGGAAGCGCGGGAGTGAGACGCGGCAAAGCTCTGGCCGGCTGGCCTCCGGCTCGTCGCGGCTGGGTTTTTCCCCTCGCAGATTGCGCCAGAACACCTGCACGTCGGTGTCGTCGCCGTCGCGGATGTAGCGCGAAATGTCGAGGTCGTGGCCGGCGAGGTCTGGCGTGGTGTCGAAAAGGTCGAGCAGGTCTTTGCGGCGCAGGACGGGGCGGACGACGCTGCGTGGGGGAACCGTGATGGATTGAAGCAACTCGGGGCTGGCATTGGCGAGTGGCTTGAGCGCCTCACGAGCCGCTTTCAATTCCGTGACGTCATACGGCAGGGCGAGATCGTCCTTCTCATCCTTGGGCTGCACATCAATCCAGACGATCTGGGCTTCGTCAGGGAATTCACCGCGGCGGTTGCAACGGCCAAACCGCTGAACCAGCGAGGACCATGGCGCGAGTTCGGTGACGAGCAGGCGGGCCGACACGTCCACGCCAGCCTCCACGGCCTGGGTGGCGACCACGATGCGGTCTCCCTCGGCCAGGAGCTTTGCTTGCTGGGTGGCGCGGTCTGCGGAACGAAATCGTGAGTGGACGAGCGCCAAGCGCTCTTTAGTAAGGCCCAGTTTCCGAAGGGCCGCAAAGACTTCCCGAGCCCGAGCCACAGTGTTGACCACCGCGAGGGTCAGTGTGTTGGGAACGTGTTTCTCCTTCACGAAGGCAGCGAGGTCATGGGCGTAGGCTTTGCTCGTTTCGCTGGTGAGTTTGATAGGCGCTTGAGCGAGGAGTTTTCGGGCGTGCAGGCGGGCACGAACCTCCAGTTGCGCCCGGTCGGCGTCTCCAAGCTGGATGTCCGGCCAACCCGTGCCGGGTTTGGGATGATCTACCGTAGTGAGACGCTCAGCGTCGAGCGTGGCACTCATCCACCAAGTCGGGCACTCTCCAACAACTGAATCTCCCGCCTTGTGCCGGAATCCGTCGAGTTGCGCGCTGGTCTCGAAGCCGACGCCCATTAACTGCGTCTCATCCAGGACCCACAAGGCATCGTTGTTGAGCAGCCCGAAATGCATGGGCCAGCGGTAGCGGCTCATGCCGTAGCCTCGATTAAGCGCGCGGGAAAGCAGCATGTCCTGCGTGCCGATGAGGATGCAGGGCCGCTCCGGATAGAGGTCCCACTCCCGCTTGGCTGGATCGAGCTCCTCGCCGCCCATGAGGATGACGGGCGAATGTTCCTCCAGCCATTCCAGCTCTGCATTGTCTGGGTATGCTTTGGCTAGGTTCTCCAGCCACTTGGCCACGTTGTCACGCGTCTGCTCAACCAGGGTTCGCATGGGCAGGCAATAGATCAGGCGGCGAGGCCAGGGTTGGTTGAGGGTAGAGGGTTGAGAGTTGCGGGGCGGAGCGACGCGGTTCCAGAGCCAGGCGAGGGCGACGGCGGCTGTCTTGCCGAGGCCGGTCGGGACGTGGATTAGTTGCGATTCACAAGGGCGGCCCGTACCGCCGACCGCCAGTCGCCGCTGGTAGTCGTAGGGCGCGTGCCCCGTTGCCGCCTTGAAGAATTCATCAAACGTCATCATCTGCCTCCGGCTTTATCCCATGGGGGCAGGCTCCAGAAACGACTCCGCCCTCTGAGTTGCTACGGACGGAAATAAGTATCCGCCAAAGCACGCAGCACTTACACAACAAACTGGGGCGTGTGGCAAGCGAATTCCTAGAGTTTGTTCAGAGCAAGAGCGACACGCGCTTACACAGGAATGCAGAAGGAAGAATGCAGAGTGCAGAAGTCCGGCCACCCGAGGCCACCCCGAGGCCACACTCAGGCCATCTGGTGGCCAACCGGTAGGCACCCGGAAGCCACCCTGAAGCCACCTTGAGGCTACCCCCAAGCCACCCTCAGGCTACCCGGAGGCTTGAAGCGCGGAGAGGGGGCCGGAGCGTCGGCATGTTGCCGGCTTACACGGCTCGATCAGGCTCTCGCGCTCGGTGCCGCTGATCCGCAGGCCGCAAGGGCGACGCGTTTCGAGTCCTTGGAAATGCCGTTTGGCAGCCTGACGCTCCATTGGGTCTCGCTGTCATCCACCCGGAGCAAAACGGATGCTTCGCAGGGCGGATGGTCCGACGGAGATTCCACCAGCACAAAATCCGGGCCCAGGTGTGTGATGCAAATCGAGGCTGCGGGAAGGACCAACCGCATCTTGACCTGCGCGGACTGTGCGCCGTAATTATGTTCCGCAGTCATGAACGACATCCTGATCTCGCTCTGGAAACAGGGCCAGCCAAAACACACCACATATAGGGGTGAGGCCATCATGAGAACCACCAGGGGTAGCGATCTTGCGGGCGTTTTTGGCGTTCCTGGCCTCCGTTCGCAACAGTTGTGCTCGCCAATGGGTTTCCCTCCAGGGATGCGAATGGCGACGACAAAGAAACTTGCCTGTATTCTGGTGACTTCCAACCATTTCACCAGATAAGCGATGGCGCGACTGATGAGGACTTTCCGGCCGTTGCTGCGAGGGCCAGCTTCGTCACGCATGACCAGTCGCAACAAGTGGTCCGGCGGGAAGGTGGTCGTTTTTTCAAGACGAATATAGCAGGAATTCACCACCAGAAGGTGGGTGACCCGGAGGCCGGGTCCGTGCTCGGAAGCATCGGGGATTTGAACCTCCGTCATTCAACGTGCCAATCCCGCATGGCGATATTGCCGCCAATCGGGCGACCACTAAGGAGAAAAGACGCTGGCACCCAGCGGACGCTTTTACCGGAGCCCGTACCGTACGTAGAAATCGCTAAGGACCATGAGGATCAAGCCGGCCGCCAATGCGTCCGTCGTCAAAGGCGGGTCATGTCATTTCTTCGGTCCGTAACCGGGCTGGATGCCACCCTGGTCATCCAGCCTGCCGCACGCCCAAAGCAATCCGCGCGTGACCAAGTCCAGATACCGAGCGTCCGCCACCGTGGAATTGTTGTGGCCAATGGTCGTGCTAAACACGCGGGTGCCTTGGTAGTCGTTGATCCAGGTGACGACCGATTCGGTTTCCTGCGCGACCCCCTCCTTATTCTTCACGGTCTGCGTGCCCCGGGACAAGGCCGTAACCGCGGGCCGGATTTGGATGTTGTTGTAAAGCTCTTCGTTCACGGTGGTCCAGCCGCTCAAACCCTGGAGGATCGCATGGTTCGTTTCCGTGAGGCGAATCGCGATCGGCATCTGGGCGCCGTGCCCGCTGGATTGCAGGCCCAGGTAATCAAACCACATCGCCCGCTCGCTGCCCGGCGTGGCCGCCTCGCCGGGATTGCCGATGCGATAACAGTGGATGGCACAATGCAGGTTGACCCCAGGTATGCCTGCCCGGTGGGGGGCGAGGATCCCCTTGATGAGCGTCGGGTCATTAATGTCCGCCGCGCACTCGTCGTGGATAATGACATCGTAGCCCTTGGCGTAATCCGGGTTGCCCAGAATGGCCAGCGGCGGCTTGGTGCTCCCATCGTCGGTATGGATTTGGGTCACGACCAGGTTGGCCCGCTGTTCCAACCCCCGCTTGAGAATGTCCTTCTGCTGGGCGTAGTCGTGGCAACAACCGCCGGTGATCAATAACACGCGGAGCGGTGGCACCTCTGCGGCTTGGGTGCTGCTTAAAAGGAACGCGCATAAGCTCAGATTGGAGGCAAACCAGGAGAATGAATGTTTCATGCCATTATCAATAGCCCACATCCAGGGGTTGCGGTAGGCCGGAAATAGTAAATAGTGCTTTGGAGCCAGTCGGGGATTCCGTCCGGTGATTTATCCGTTCTCACTTCGCCAGGCCGCGCTGCCCCAACGGAGGCAACGTGGGGAATGGGGAGTGGGGTTCAGCCTGATACCAATAGGCGACCGATGCAATGTCATCGGACAGCAGCTTGTATTTCCCGTCGTCGCCCCAGCCCAAAGCCTGGATGGTGACCTTCAAGTCCTGGTCGAAACAGATCGGATCCATAACGTGCCACCGATATAGACTCCAATAATTCGGTGGTTGATGGTCCGCATCGGCGGGAAGTGTCGTTCCGGCGTAAGCAGTCGTAAATGGTTCCGCGAACCCGTAGCTGCCACAGAAATAGTCCTCCGTGCCCGTGCCGCAGATGGTCGGATACCGGCTGTCGCCGTCCATGAAGAACTTAATCTCGCCTTCCCCGAACCAACCCTTGCGGCGCTGGGTCCAGGCCAGAAAGGTGCCGGCATAGCGTCCCTTGCCTTTGACACCATCCAGGATGACGTAAGGATTCTGCTGGGAAGTATCGGCCCGGCGCCACTGGGCATGGAAATACCCGGTCTGCCTGGGCACCGCCGTCAGGGCATAGGTGATCTGGAAAGCGAGCAGGTCGAGGTCTTTTTGCGCTTCGTTTGTAAACGTCACGCGCGCATGGCGTTTGAATGGCATGGGCCAATAACAGTTCATGGCATTGGCCGGATTCACGATGACCACTTGCGAGTTCACCCGCGCGAACTTCTCATGCCCTATGGCAAAGAAATCCGGCGCCGGGACCTCCACCGAAGGGGTCGTTTCGCCATCCCAGTAAAACCGAAGCACGTGCGCCCGGCTCAGGCCTTCAACCATCCAAATATGCTGGATCAGGCCAGGCCCGTCCACGTCCATCAGGGTAACGGTCTCGCCCGCGTTCACCCGCAGAAATGGTTTCACCTTCCAACCTTCTCCGAGATTGTCGGCAGCCCGGGCGCTAGCCGCAGGCTTCGGTTCGCTCGGGTTTGGAATGGCCATGCCCCCCTGCCCTTTCGCGCCATTGAGATTCTCGGCCGAGATCGAGCGCGTCCGCGCCTCGTTAAGCAGGGGCAAACTGCCGAGCCCGCCGACCAGAGCCGGCGATGATTGGCAAGCCGCGGATCTTTGCGAAGGACTGCTGCAGCCTGACAAACAAGCGATAAGAGTGGCAGATAATACCAGGAATGCCTTGTGCGGATTCATGAGCGCCATTCTCCGGCGTCGCGCGAAGGGCGCAACCAAAATCGCTTTATCACAAGAAGTAGCGTAAGCCTCCGGCTTGCGTTGTCCGAACAAGCCTCCGTCTTGTTGGGCTGCCAACCCGGAGAGATGGAGAACCTGGCAAGCCGGAGGCTTACCCTACTACAAGGTGGTCGCGCAACCGGAGCCGGACCGAGCGCCAACGCGGGCTTGACCCCACAAGAGTTCCCAAGGATGCTGCGAGCCCTTATCCAGCTCGGTCGGGACAGAGACGAAAGCTCGCCTGGTTGGAGCAAGGAAACTCAAATGAAGCAATCATTCTGGTATTTCAGTTCTTGGCTGGTTGTAGGGGCGACCATGGCGCTGGGGACGAGAAACTTGCACGCGAGCGAGCAGGCATCTACCGCCACGGCCACGCGCGCACCGGCTCCCCGCATCCCACGGTTCTCGACCGAGCACATGGATAAGTCGGTCGAACCGGGCGTGGACTTTTACCGCTATGCGGACGGCAACTGGGTCAAAAACAATCCGGTGCCGGCCGACAAGTCGCGCTGGGGCGCCTTTATTGAGCTGCAAGAGCGGAACTGGTTCCTCATTCACCAGATCCTCGACGACATTACGGCAGCTCAAGTGCTACCTAATTCGCAGGGGCAAAAAGTAGCTGATTTATACCGGTCAGCTCTGGACACCAACAAATTGGAGCAACTCCGATTCAAACCGCTGGAGCCGGACCTGCGGCGCATCCAAGACCTGCACGATACCCAGGAACTGGTGCGCTTGCTGGCGGATTTCCATGCCCGCGGCGTCGATGCCGGGTTCGGGCGTTCGGCGTCACCAGATGCGAAGAACAGCGCCGTTTACGCGTTTTATCTCAGCCAGGGCGGCCTCGGGTTGCCCGACCGCGATTATTACCTCAGCGACCGATTTGCCAAGCAGCGCGAGGCTTATAAGGCCCACATTGCCAAAATGTTCGTCCTGCTAGGCGAGCTCCCGCCGGTGGCCAAGTCCCAGGCGGCGATAGTCCTGGAACTGGAAACGGCTCTGGCCAAAGTGAGCAAATCGCGTGTCGAACTGCGCGACCCGATTGCCAATTATCACAAGTTTTCAGTGGATGAAGTCATGCAGGCTTACCCGGGGTCGCCACTAAAAACGTACCTGGGCGCGGCCGGACTGGAATCGTTGCCAGAGCTGATCATTCGGCAACCGGAGTTCTTTCAGGCCCTGTATGCGATGCTCCAGGAAAGACCGCTTGAGGATTGGAAGGCGTACCTGCGCTGGCACCTGCTGCGCGCCTCCGCGCCCTATCTTCACGCCGCCGCCGAGGATGAAGCGTTCGACTTCTACGGCCGGATGCTTCGGGACCAGCAAGCGCAGGAGCCGAGGTGGCAACGCGCCGCACGGGTCATTGATGGTGAGCTCGGCGAAGCCCTCGGACAACTTTTCGTGGAGAAGCATTTTCCGCCGGCAGCCCGAGCGCGCATGCTCGACCTCGTGGAGAATATCAAAGTCGTCTTCCGCGACCGGCTGCTGAAGCTGGATTGGATGACCGACGCTACCAAGGCCAAGGCGCTGACCAAGTTCGGCCGGTTCACCCAGAAGATCGGCCATCCGGATAAGTGGCGTGACTATTCGAGTGTCGAAATTCGAGTTGACGATTACCTGGGCAATGTGCAGCGGGCACGGCTGTTCGAAACCCAGCGCCAGCTCCGGCGCGTCGGCCAACCCGTTGACCGGACCGAGTGGCGGATGACGCCCCAGACGGTCAATGCCTATTTCAGTCCGCCACTCAACGAGATCGTTTTCCCGGCCGGCATCCTCCAGCCACCGTTTTTCGATACCGAGATGGATGACGCGGTGAACTATGGCGGCATTGGCGTAGTGATTGGCCATGAGATCACTCATGGCTACGACGACCAGGGACGCAAATACGACGCTGATGGCAACCTGAACGACTGGTGGTCGGAGGCGGACGCGAAGGCCTTCGAGGCGCGGGCGCAAAAGGTGGTTGATCAGTACAACGCATACGAGCCTCTGCCTGGATTGCACGTCAACGGCCAGTTGACCCTGGGGGAGAATATCGCCGACTTGGGAGGCGACAGCATCGCGTACGAGGCGCTCGAACGGGCTCTGGTGAAGGACCCGGCCAAGCGTAAGCAGATTGACGGGTTTACCCCCGAACAACGATTCTTCCTCTCGATGTCGCAGGTCTGGCGCTCGAACTGCAAAGAAGCGGAGGCGCGGCGGTTAATAACGGTGGACCCGCACAGCCCGGGCCAATACCGGGCGATTGGCGCCCACGTCAATGTGCCTGAATTCTATGAAGCGTTCGGGATCAAGGCTGGCTCGCCGATGTGGCGGGCGCCTGATTTGAGGGCCAAGATTTGGTAGTGCGCATCTTGGAGTTACCATCTTCCTAAGCGGGCACAAATCCGAAACCCTAAAACCGAAATCCGAAACAAACTCAAATACCCAATGCTTCAATGCTCGAAACTCGTCAGGGGGACGGTTTGAGCATTTGTGTTTGCAGCTTTGGATTTGTTTCGGATTTGGAAGACACTACTCCACCTTGCTTCGCTTTTAACCGGCTTGCAATCAGCCTCCAGTCTCGTATCATCAGCGTATGCGCCATCATCTGGTATTGGCTTCTTTGCTTGTTAGTCTTCTAAATGCTGTCCCATCTGGCCTGGGGGCCGAGACGCTGCCGGACGGGTTTTATCGCTACCCAACCATCGGCGGCGGTACCATCGTCTTCGCCGCCGAAGACGATCTATGGAGGGTCCCGGTCAATGGCGGCGTGGCCCTCCGGCTCACGGCATACGAAGGCGAGGAAGCCTTTCCGAAGCTTTCCCCGGACGGCAAGCTCATCGCCTTCACAGCCCAATACGAAGGCAATAACGATGTGTATGTCATGAGCGCCACCGGCGGAGAACCGAAGCGGCTCACCTTTCATCCCGCGCCCGACCAGGCCCTGGGCTGGACCTCCGACGGCAAGATTCTCTTCCGCAGCCGCCGCGACACCCCGCATAGTGATTTTCGCATTTACCAAATCTCCCCGGAAGGCGGCATCCCAGAACTGATTCCCCTCGAACCGGCGGCCTGGATCAGCTTCGAGCCCAACGGCAAACGCCTTGCGCTCCAGAAAATTGGCCTCGAATTCCATAACTGGAAACGTTACCAGGGCGGCGAAGCGGAGAAGATCTATATCGGCACGCTCACGCCCCTCGAGTTCAGCGAAGTCTGCCATTACGACGGCAAGAGTGCCTTCCCAATGTGGGCCCCGGACGGGCGCATTTACTTTGTAACCGATCGCTGGGGCAGGCCCAACCTGGCCTCGATGAAACCCGACGGGACAGAGGTCAAGCGGCTCACCAGTTTCGAGGATTACGACGTCCGCTGGCCCGCCATGGGCGACGGCAAAATCGTCTATCAGCACAAGATGGATATCTGGGTCTATGACCTGGCCAGCGGGCAGAATCAGATGGTGCCCATACAGCTTCCGAGCGACCGGTTGCAGGTCCGGGAGAAATTTGTGGACCCAAAAGCCAATCTGAAAAGCTGGGCTCTCTCCAAGGATGGCGAGCGAATCGTGCTCGAGAGCCGCGGCGATATCTTCGTGACTCGGACGAAGAAGAAGGGCTTGGTTCGCCGGATTACAGAAAGCAGCGCAGCGCGCACGAAGTTCCCCGCATTCTCGCCCGACGGCCAGCAGATTGCGGCCTGGACGGAGGTGAACGGCGAGGAACAACTGCTCTTACACGCCGCGGACAACTCACAACCACCGAAGCAGGTTGGAAGTCTCCCGCCCGGCTGGCATTTCGCCCCAGCCTGGTCCTCGGATGGCAAACATATCGCGTGGGGTGACGAGAAATACCAAATCCGCGTGACGGAAGTAGCCAGCGGCCAAACCATAGTTGTGGATCACGGCGATTGGGAGATCAGTCACTATGTCTGGTCACCCGACAGCCGTTACTTGGCTTATGAGCTCACGCAATCAAACCTCTTCACCCAAATCCGCATCTGGGACAGCGATTCCAAAACGGCCTACCCTGCCACCGAACCCGCCTACAATTCCTCATCCCCGGCGTGGGACCGCAAAGGCAAGTATCTCTTCTTCCTTTCGGACCGGTATATCAACCCGTACCTCGACCGATTTGAAGCGCGTTTCATCGTGAACGACGCCACGCTGCCATGCGTTCTATCCTTGCAAGCGGAGGCTCCCCTTCCCTTCGCGCCCCGCAGCGATATTGACCCTGAGAAGAAGGACAAAGATAAGAAGGACGAAAAAGACAAGAAGAATGAGAAAGAGGGCAAAGACGAGGAAAAGGCCAAGGAGAAGGAAGAGAAGATCGAGCCGATCAAGATTGACTTCGATGGCATGATGGATCGCTTCGTCCAGGTCCCCGTTGAACCGGGAAATTACTCGGACCTGGCGGCGGTGGAAGGCAAGCTGCATTGGCTGAAATCTCCCAATCGCGGCATGATGCCCTACAGTCCGGAGGACGAAAAAGACCCGCCGGAGGCCGATCTCCAGACTTACGAGATCGAAAAGGAAAAACTCTCAACCGTCACCTCGGGCGTGAAGGCCTACGCGGTCTCGCGCAATGGAAAGGTGTTGGTCTATCAAACCAAGGATGGATTCACGCGCATCGAGGCCGGCGCCAAGGCCGCGCCCAAGGATGACGAAGCCAAAGAGGCAAAGGTGGACCTCTCAGGTTGGTCTTTAAGCGTCAATCCACGTGAGGAATGGAAGCAAATGCTGCACGAGGCCTGGCGGCTCCAGCGCGATTTTTTCTACGATCCCAAAATGCACGGCGTGGATTGGGAAGGGGTATGGAAGCAGTATGGCTCCCTAGCCGATCGCATCGCCAGCCGCGGCGACCTGGCGGATTGCCTGGGCGAGATGTTCGGCGAATTGAACGTCGGCCACGCCTACCACGGCGGCGGCGACATTCGCCAGGGCAAAAAGGTGGGCACCGGTCTGCTCGCCGCTGACCTGAATTACGATCCAAATAGCGGTTTCTGGCAAATCCAGAAGATCTATCGCGGCGATTACCCGCTGCCGGACTGGACTTCCCCGCTCGCCCGCGCCGACCTCAGGATCAAGCCCGGCCAATGGCTGGTCGCGATTGACGGCAAGCCGCTCGTCAAAGGACAAGATTACCTACAGCGTTTAGCCAATCGTGCGGGCGAGGAAGTCGAGCTTTCTATTGGCGAGAAGCCCGAACTCAAGGATGCTCGCCGCGTGGTCGTCAAAACGGCCAGCAGCGACACGCAGATCCGCTACGCCGACTGGGTGCGGGAGACTCGCGAGTACGTGGATAAGAAGAGCAAGGGAGCCATTGGCTACATTCACCTCTACGACATGAGTGAGCGTGGCCTGAGGGAATTCGCCCGGGATTATCCCTCTCAATGGCGCCGCCACGGCATGATTATTGATGATCGCTGGAATCACGGCGGTTCCGTCGCCCCGATGATCCTCGCGCACCTGGACCGGAAGATCCTGGCGATTGGCGGCACACGCTATGGCAACGTGGATACCGTGCCGTCCCATGCCTTCAGTGGCCACCTGGCGGCACTGATCAACCGCCAGGGCGGGAGCGATTGCGAGACTCTGGCACTGGGCTTCAAGCAATTCAAGCTGGGCCCTGTCATCGGCACGCGGACCTGGGGCGGTTGGGTCGGCATCCGCGGCGACAAACCGCTGCGGGACGGCGGCATGATCACTCAACCTGAGTTCGGCGGCTGGGACCCCAAAGGCCGCGATTGGATCATCGAAGGCCACGGCGTAGACCCAGATGTCGAACTTGATCTCAACCCGGACGGCCTGATCC
>Ga0073936_10010460_pt1 | contig 11368 bp, 9 predicted proteins | sample AliMusrvi5mmetaG_FD_87041 | JGI IMG/M metagenome (GOLD analysis project Ga0073936, IMG submission 87041) | Freshwater lake bacterial and archeal communities from Alinen Mustajarvi, Finland, to study Microbial Dark Matter (Phase II) - Alinen... | ecosystem: Environmental > Aquatic > Freshwater >... | reverse complement strand
GAACTACATGTCGCCCGAGCAGGTGCAGGGTCTCGCCGTGGACGGGCGTTCCGATCAGTTCTCGCTGGCCGTGATCGCCTGGGAGATCCTGACGGGCGAGCGGCCGTTCGCGGGCGAACATCTGAGCACGGTGGTCTACAAAATCGTCGCGGAAGAACCGCCGCCGGCGCACCGGATCAACGGCACGCTGACCCCGCGTATTGACGAAGTATTGCGCAAGGCGCTGTCGAAGAATCCCGGGGACCGGTTTCCGAACTGCTCGAATTTCGTGGGCGCGCTGGAGTTGGCGTGCGCGGAATCGCGTGGTTGGCAGACGTTGGCCGCGGGCGCAGCAGCCGAACAGCCGACCATCGCCGTGGAGCATCCGCTGCATGCCGCCCCGGCTGCGGCACTCGCCCGGCCGGAGAGGGCTCCAGTGGCCAAAAAGCGCGGGGGCCTGGTTCCGGTGCTGCTGAGTTTGCTGGTGGTGTGTGGCGCCGGCGGAATTCTGGTGTACGAATCCGGTCTGACCGGAAACAGCACGGAAGCCACGCCGGACCGGCCGGTGCAAAACCGTCCCGAGCAAACGCCGGGAGCCGTGGCGGCGCCGGATCCTCTTTCGAAACCGGAGCAGCCGACACCCGAAGCCCCGAAACCGGAAGCACCGAAGACGGAGACCCCGCGGCCGGAGACCCCGAAGACGGAAACGACCGCTCCGGAAACCACGGCTCCTGAACGGGGGATCGCGGCAAAACCGTCCGCGCCCGATTCCGTCCGCGCCCGATTCGAAGAACCGCCACCGGTGACGCGGCGGAACCCGGCCTCCCGCCTCCAGGACGTCTGGATCGCCACCACTCCGTCCGGCGCGCGCGTCGTGCTCGACGAGAACGACGGCTTCTCCTGCCTTACCCCCTGCCAGTTCCACGCGATGCCGGGAGTGCACCGGCTGGCGATCTCCCTGCCCGGTTATCTCAACGAAACCCGCGAGATTCACCTCGGCGATTCGGCTCTGGACATGGGCCTGATCTCTCTTCGCCAGCCCGTCGGCACGCTGATGCTGGCCAGCAGCCCGGCGGGCGCGAGCATCCGGATCAACGGGGAACTGCTTCCGAAAGTCACACCCGCCGAACTGCCCCTCAAGCCAGGCGCTTATGCCGTCACCGTCGAGAAGGACGGTATTTCGCGCACCGAGCGCATTCAGCTGCGCGAGAGCCCGTTTTATCTGCGAATCCCGCTTTCCCGATAAAACCTGCATTCTCTCCGGCCGCTCGTCCGTAATAGCGAGTGTGGGGCTTGATTTTCCGGAGATCGTCCGGGACAACCAGTCGATGGTCTTCAGCCTGGCGTTGCGCTTTGTCCGCGACCGCGCCGGGGCGGAGGAACTTGCGCAGGATGTCTTCCTGCAGCTCTATCGGCAGTTGAGCCGGATCGAGAGCCCGGCGCACGCGACCTGGTGGCTGCGTCGCGCCGTGTGCCACCGCTCCATCGACGAAGTTCGAAAGCGGAAGCTGCGGCCCCGCGTGGGCCTTGAAAGCGCGCCGGAACCGGCGGACAAAACAGCCACGCCGGACCTGCTGCTGCAGGACCGCCTGCGCAAACTGGTGGGCCTGCTGCCGGAGAAGGCCCGCATGGTGGTGTTGCTGCGCTATCAGGAAGATCTGGATCCGTCGGAGATCGCGGAGACGCTGGCCATGCCCGTCAGCACGGTGAAGAGTCACCTGCATCGCTCGCTCACGCTGCTGCGGGGCAAGCTGCAGAAACAGGAGGTTTGTTCGTGAAGATTCACGAGGAAGATTTTGAGAGCGAGTTGCGGGCAGCGCTCCGGGCAGAGGCCCCGCCGGAAGATTTCGCGGCAAAGGTTCTGGCCCGTGCCGCTGCGCTTTCGCCAAAGCCCCAGGTGATCGCGATTCCGTTGTGGCGCAAACCGGCGGCATGGGCATTGGCTGCGGGCCTGGCGGTGGCCGCGGTGATTCCGCCGGCGGCTTCCGAATACCAGCGGAGAAGGGAACTGCGGGCGCTCGAAGCCAGGCGCGAACTTCTGCTGGCGCTCTCCATCACGCGGGCGAAACTGAGGCAAACCCGGGAACGGGTGCAAAAAAATACGAGACGCATTCTATGAAAAAGATTTGGCTTTTGCTCACACTGGTTCTGTCTTTAGCGCCACTGCCTCTGGCGGCACAAGACGGGTTTGACTTCAAAACCCTGGACAAACTGGGCGTTAACGCGAAAAACAGGACGAATATCACCCTCGACAGCAACATGCTCAAAATGGCCGCGGGCTTTCTGGGTGACGACAAAGAAAGCGAACCCCTCCGGTCGCTGGTAGACGGACTGAAGGGCATCTATGTCCGTTCCTACGAGTTCACCAAAACCGGCCAGTACAACGAAAGCGATCTGGAACCGCTCCGGGCATATCTGAAGCAGGCGCAGTGGAACCGCATCGTGGAATCGAAGTCCGATGAAGAGTCCTCCGAGGTCTATCTGCAGCCCGCCGGCGCGAACCGTCTCGGCGGAGTCGCGATCATCTCTTCCGAACCGAGAGAAGTCACGGTCGTCTACATCAGCGGCAACCTGAAGCCGGAGGATATCGCGAAGCTCAGCGGCAACATGGGTATCCCAGACATCGGGTCCGGGCGGAAAGACCGGAAAGCAAAAGCAAAGAAAGACGACGAGTAAGGAGCGAACCATGATCTGTGCCGTGCCCTTCCTGATGTTGCTCCCGGTTCTGCCGGGAACCACTCCCACCGCGGAAGAAATCATGTGCCGGGTCGCGGAAAACCAGAAGCGCGCACGGATGGAGCGCACCGCCTACGTGTACGACATGAACGTCTTCGTCCGGTTGAAGAAAGCGAACGGCAAACCCGCCCGCGAGGAGTCCCGGGATTACGTGGTGGCGCCGGGCGCGCGGGGCTCCGAGCGGAAACTGCTCAAAGTCGAAGGCAAAGTGCAGGAAGGCGGCAAGGTAATTCCTTACACGGATCCGAAGTTCCGCGTCAACAAACTCGATGCGGACGGCGCCATCACCGAATCTCTCGCCAACGACCTTCTCTGGAAAATAAATGGAAACGGCCCCATCGTGGACTGGTTTCCTCTCACCGCGGAAGGCCAGAAAGATTCCAGCGTCGAACTGGCGGGTGAAGAGCGCTATCGCGATTTCGACGTTTACAAGGTCAACTGGGTGTGGCGCGACGGCGACGAGGAGTGCTGGACCGGTGAAGCGCTGATCGAGAAAAACGAGTTTCAGCCGGTGCTGGTCACAACCTCCTGGGACTGCAAAATTCCAGGGGCGGTAAAGATGCTGCTCGGCACCAACGTGTCGCAGGTAGGCGCGAAAATCACCTACCAGCGCTTTGCCAAAGATGTCTGGTTTCCGGTCACCTGCGGCGGCGAACTGAAGTTCCGCGTGCTTTTCCTGTACGCCCGAACGGTGGCGTTCAGCGCGCGGAATTCCGGCTTCCATAAGGCCGACGTCACCACCCGCGTGGACTTCGATTCCGTTGGAAATTAACGGACGCGATTCAGCACATCGCGGGCGGCGGCGATAATCCGCTCTTCCGTGTCATCGGCCCAGGGCGCCGGCAGCCCGTAATAATACATGGAATCCAGCACCTCATACCCGCCCTCTTTCGACGCGCGCAGCGTCGGGATGTACGCCATCACATCGTTCGAATATCCGGCTACGAAGAAGAGCTTCCTGCCAGGCGACTCGCGCTTGAGCCGCAGCGCATAATCCACCAGCACTTCGCCGCCCAGCGTGACGATCGTGAAATCGCCCCCGAAAGAGATGGCCTGCACCGGATACGGATAACGACGCACCGTCTGTCCCCGATCCATCGCCCGCAGCATGGCCTCGGCATGAAGCCCCCGCGCGGAGGTGCGCACCTGCGGATTGGGGTCGTTCACAATCGCTTCGAAACCGGCGCGGTCATTGGGCCGAAACTCCAGTTCCACGATGCGGAACGCAGTCCGGATACGGCCCTTCACCGGCGTCATGCCGCCCGCGAGCACGCGGTTCACTGCGGCCGCCAGGGCTTCACCGTGCCGGCGCGCCAGTTCCACCGTGCCACGCGGATTCGGATTCTGATCCGCGCCGCACAACATAACGAACATCGCCACCGCGCCAGGATTCGCCGCCTGCGCCGCTTTCTCGATGGCTTCCTGCGCGAAACCCGCATAATCGCCGCTGATCACGTTGAATTCGCCCGTCAGTGTGGTGTTGTGGCAGGCATAGCCGAAAAGGATCGCCAGCGTCTTGCCGTCAGCGCCGGTGACGCGCAGCACAGGAACGTCGAAGTCCACGGGTCCAGCCGGATTCAGGCCGATCTTCATCGTTCCCCCCGCTGCTTCCCGGCGATTGATGGCGAAATTCGCCTCCCCGTGCGCGATCCCCAGGCTGGCCGGTTGCATCGCGCTCAGGGCTTCCCCGATCACGCCGGTCAGCGCCGCTTGCAACCGCCCGGCATAAGCGTCCACCGCGGTCTGGTCCTCGGCGCTCAACTGAAACAGCAACGGCAGGTTGCCTTTGATGTAAGGCCCGGTGTGGGTATGAGAAGAGTTGAACCAAAGTGCTGACCGCTCCAGCCCGTACTGCTGCAGCACCCGCGCGGCCACCACATCCGTGATGCTGCGAGGCAGACCGATCAGGTCCGTCGTGACGATCACGACGCGTTCCTGTTTCCCGCGCGAAATCGCCAGCGCTTTGGCATGCAGACGGGTGAGCACGCCTTCCGAAGGTTTCGTCCGGCTGCCGTAGCCGGAGAGACGAATCGGACTCTCCGGCGTGATATCCGCGACAGCGGTCCCCGCCCGGTATTCGGGGGACGCGCCCAGGGCCGCGGAGATCGGCAGCAAGATGAGAATGAGGGCTCGCAGAGTCAGGCCCCAGCCTATCACCAAACCAGTTAGGCTACCGCGAAAGCATGTTGTTTCCGGTGATGCGGGCCATCGTGCTCATTGGTGGATTTGAATGTCTCATACCGCCCGTCGCCCGCTTCTTCCCGAACCGAATGCAGCAGCGCGTCCTGTTCGGCGTCCGGCATGGGCACGAAATCCCGCGCCACCGCCACCGCCGCCCGCAGTTGCTCCATATTCTTAATTCCCACCACCTGGCTCACCACCGGCTGACTGAGATTGAATCGCAACAGCGTAGCGGGATCGATCCCCGGGCGGTCGCCCATGCGCTCCAGAATCCGGCCGTTCGGCCAGCCGCCGCCGAAACCCTTCATGCCGATGGGCGCCGCGCCCAGTTCATGACAAACCGGCACCACTTCGTTGAGAAAGCTCCGGTAATGCGCGTCCATCAGATTGATCGGCATCAGCGACGCATCCCACGCGTGCGGCTTGCGCAGCATTTTCGTGTGGATCCGCGGGTCTTTATGCCCGGTGAAGCCGATATAACGAACCTTGCCGGCCTGCTGCGCTTCGATGGCCGCGCGAATCGCCCCGCGCTCGAAGATCCAGTCCGGATCGTTGTCGTAATTGCACTCGTGGAACATCCAGAGATCCAGCCGGTCGGTTTGCAGGCGGCGCAGACTGTCGTCGAGATTCCGCAGGGAACCGGCGTAGTCCCGTTCGCAGTTCTTGGTCATGAGGAAGACCTGGTTGCGCTTGCCATCCATCGCGAGCGCCTTGCCCATCACCTCTTCCGCATACCCGTCGTGATAATCCCACGCATTATCGAAGAAATTGATGCCTTCGTCGAGGGCCGCATGCATCAGGCGGATGGAGTCGTTTTCGTCGCCCTTCTCCATCGCGGCCGTGGCAACCGAGTGCCAGCCGCCAAGAACGAGAATGGACACCGGATCGCCCGCGCGACCGAACGGGCGCCGCGGCAGCCCCTGTCCCGGAGTGCCGGTCTGCAGCGGCAAATAGCTCTTCGCGATTTTCTGAATTTGTTCTGATCTCACCTCTCTACTCTACCGACCGCTAATCTGAAGAGAGGGGTGAAACGTCTGGATACCGAGCAACGCAGTTTTGTCTTTCACGATCCGTCCGGCCGGCGCTGGGCACGGCTGCTCCGTCTGGCCCAAACCGGGGGCCTGGTGGCGGCGCTGATTCTGACGCTGCTGATTCTGGTCGCCCTGTCCGCCCCCCGGCTGCCCGGCCTCGGTCTTCCCGAAGTGGCGCCGGTGGTGGGAACGTCGGAACTGCGGGGCATCGTTCGGGGCGACAAGCTGGAGAAGAACATCCCTTACCGGGACCCGAAACACCCGAAGATTCAGTACGTCCGCTCGGCTTCTCCCGTGCTGCGGCCACGGCCCGCCGCGAAAGCGGTCGAGGGCGCCCCGCTCGTCTGGGGATTTTTCGTTAACTGGGATCCGGGCAGCATCGTTTCTCTCCGGCTGCACCTTTCGCGTCTCACGCATCTGGTGCCGGAGTGGCTCACCCTGCAGAATGCGCAGGGGGACATCGCCGACCAGACCGATCAGACCGTCGTCGCGATCGCCCACCAGGCCAATCTCCCCATCCTGGCGCTGCTGACCAACTTCCGCGACGGCTGGCAGCCAGGCGACGTGCACCGCGTCATCAACGACCCGGATCTGCGCCGGGACCTGATCGGCAACATTCGTTCCAACCTGGCCGAGCACAAATTCGCCGGCGTCAATATCGATTTCGAAAACCTGGCCGTACGTGACCGCGCCTCCCTGGTACGGTTCATGCGCGAACTCACTCTGGACCTGCACCAGTCCGGCTACATCGTTTCCGAAGACGTGCCCGTGGGCGATCCCGCCTATGACATCAAAGAGCTGGCCGCGGCTGTCGACTACCTGGTGCCGATGGTCTACGACGAGCACTACCAGTCGGGCGAGCCCGGGCCGGTCGCTTCGGAGACCTTCTTCGAAGGCAAGCTGGACGAACTGGCGAAACTGGCGCCTCCGTCGAAGATGGTGGTCGGTTTCGGCAGCTACGGTTACGACTGGGAGATCGGCGGCAAGGGCGGTTCCGAAGTCACGTTTGACGACGTGATGGCCGCGGCCGCCGCGACTCGCGGGTCCATCGAATGGGACGCGGCCGCCGAAAATCCGGTTCTGCGTTTCACCGCCGGCGGCAAGCAGCATGAAGCCTGGTTCCTCGACGCGGTGACGTCGCTCAACCAGATCAGCGCTGTGCAGGATGGCGGGTTCCGCGGCGTGGGCCTCTGGCGTCTGGGCGCCGAAGATCCAGGCCTCTGGAAAGTGCTGCGGCACGAGGCCTGGCCCGAGGACAATCTCAAAGGCTCCGTGCTGAACGCCATGGAGGCCACACAGCAGGCGCCGCGCCAGTACGGAAAAGGCGAGATCCTGCACGTCAGCCAGATACCGCACGCGGGCACCCGCGTGGTCACCGATCCGCCCACCCCCGAAGGCGACTACAGCGAGCGCTACACAAGTTATCCGACGCCCTACGTGATCGATCATGCCGGCGCCTCCGAGTCGGCGAATCAGAAAATTCTGTGCCTGACCTTTGACGACGGCCCGGACCCCACCTTCACGCCCCGCGTTCTGGATATTCTGAAGGCCCGGCACGTTCCGGCAACCTTTTTCGTCGTCGGACTCAATGCGGAAAACTATCCGGCGCTGATCCGGCGGGAGTATGCCGAGGGTCACGAACTCGGCAACCATACCTACCTGCATCCGAATATCGCCATCGCTTCTCCCCGGCGGATCGATCTGGAACTCTCCACCACGCAGCGAATCATGGAGAACCTGCTGGGCGTCTCGACCACCTTCTTCCGCCCACCCTATAACGCCGACAGCGACCCGCAGACGCCTGAAGAAATTCTGCCGCTGCTGCGCGTCCAGGCATCCGGTTATATGACGATCGGGGAATCCATCGACCCGCGCGACTGGGCGCCGGGCGTGACTGCCGCGGCCATTGTCCAGGAAGTGCAGAATGAACGGGCCAACGGCCACATCATTCTGCTGCACGATGCGGGCGGGGACCGCAACGCCACGGTGGAAGCGCTGCCGGGCATCATTGACCAGGCGCAGGCGGCCGGTTACCGCTTCGCGCTGGTCAGCGACCTGATCGGCCAGACGCGTGCGCAGGTCATGCCGCCGCCGAACCCGGATGAGCTGCGCATGGCACAGATCGAAGGCCGCGCGCTCGGGCTGCAGGCGCGTTCGCTGCAAACCCTCGGCATCCTCTTCCTCGCGGCGATCTACCTCACCCTGGCCAGATCGGTCCTGTTCGGCGTTCTGGCCATCCTGCAGAAGCGTAAAGAAGGCCGCCGGACGTACGGTGCCTTCTTCCAGCCCCCGGTCTCCGTCATCATCGCCGCCTACAACGAGGAGACCGTGATTCTGCGGACCATCGACTCCATCCTTCGTAACGGTTATCCGCACATGGAAATCCTGGTGGTGGACGACGGTTCGAAGGACGACACGCTTCGTGTTCTCCGTGAGGGCTACGGGGACCACCCCTCGGTGAAGATTCTGTCGCAGCCGAACGCCGGGAAATCGGCCGCGCTCAACAACGCCATCGGGCACGCCGCCTACGACATTCTGGTGGCGGTGGATGCCGACACGCTGTTCCGCACCGGCACGATCGGCAAACTGGTCCGGCATTTCAGCGATCCCCGGATCGGGGCGGTGAGCGGCAATGCCAGGGTTGGCAACCGCAAAAAGTGGATCACGCGTTTCCAGTCCATCGAGTACATCTACGGCTTCAATCTGGACCGGCGAGCGCTCGATTATCTGAACGCGATCACAGTAGTGCCCGGCGCGGTGGGCGCGTGGCGCAAAGATCTGGTGATCCAGAAAGGCGGCTTCGGTCACGACACCCTGGCCGAGGACGCGGATCTCACGCTCTCCATTCGCCGCGACGGCTACGTGATTCGTTACGACGAACAGGCCATCGCCTACACGGAGGCTCCCGAGGACGGCAAGAGCCTGACGAAACAGCGTTTTCGCTGGTCGTTCGGCACCTTGCAGGCGGCCTGGAAACACCGCGACGCCCTGTTCGTGCCGCGCTACGGGACGCTCGGCTTTATCGCGCTGCCCAGCATCTGGCTCTTCCAGGTGCTGCTTTCCTCGCTCTCGCCCTTTGCCGAAATCGCGATGCTGGTGGCGCTGTGGGCGGGTAACTGGCGCACGGTGCTGCTGTACTATTTCGGTTTCTTTTTCCTCGAAGTGCTGACGGGGTTGCTGGCCTACTCGCTCGAAGGAGTTCCGGCCTGGGATCTTCTGCTTCTCTTCTTCCAGCGAATCTACTACCGCCAGATGATGCTGTTCGTCCTCGCGAAAACCCTGGTGTTCGCCATGCGCGGCAGGCTGGTCGGCTGGGGCAAACTGGAAAGAAAGGCCTCGGTGTCGGTGGTCAACTGAGCCCCGGTTTCGGAGAAAAACTGCGTAACGTTCGGGTTCGTTTCCGCACTACCAGTTTCAATCCGAGACTATGTCTTCCTATTCAGACGATTTTTCCCCGGAAACTCGTTCCGTTCTCATCGTGGAACAGGAACCGGCCGTGCTGGTGATTCTGAGCTCCCTGTTTCGCAGGAGCGGCTTCCGCACGCTGCTGGCGCGTAGCGCGGCCGAAGCGGTCGAAATTGCATCCCGACCCTACGTTCCGGTGGATTCCGTGCTGACGGACGTGGAAGTGATGGGAGAACCCGGCCCTCAACTCGTCGAAGGACTGCAGCGAACCCGGCCCGATGTGCCGGTGTTATTCATGTCGGCGGTAACGGATTCCGGCGCCGTTCGCATCAATCTGATGCGGCAGCTCGGGCCGAAATACTTCGTGCGCGCAGCTGATACCAGTCTGGCCAGCACCAGTCTCGCGAACACCAGTCTGGCCAACACCAGTCTCGTGGATGCCGTTCGCTCGTCGATGCTGACAGCCGGCTTTCAGTCCTGCGTCTGAATCGCCGCCGGCCGATGGCGCCGGTTGCGGAATAGCCACTCCGATTCGCTATTCTCATTAGTACGGTGACCTCCAGTACTCTGGCGTGCGGATTCTTTGCGTTGGCGAGTCTCTGTCTCCTTCGCGCCCAGACGGGCGAACCGGACGAGGCCTGGAAAAACCTCGTCATGCAGGCGCTTTCCGCATCCAGCGCCAACGATTATCAGAAATCGGAACAGATTTTTCAGAAAGCGCTGCATGAGGCCGAGCGTTTCGGCGCCGGCGATCCCCGTGTCGGCGCCACGCTGAACAGTCTCGGTCTGGTTTACAAAGCGGAGAAGCGCCATGCCGAAGCCGAGGCCGCTTTTCGCCGCGCCCTCGCCGTTCTGGAAAAGGCCTACGGCCGCGAGAGTATCGACGTCGCCAACATCGATTACAATCTTGCCACCGTGCTTGCCGACCAGGGTAAACTGCCGTCCGCGCTGCCTTTCCTCGAAAACAGCCTCATCGGTTACCAGAGCCACCTCGGCCCCCAAAGCCTGAAGGCCGCCGATGTATTGTGCATGATCGGCGATGCCCGGCGGCTGACGCGGGACTGGGCGCGCGCGGAAGCGCCCCTGAAACAGTGCGCCGAAATCCGGGAAGCGAGTGGAGGAATCTACAGCACGGAACTCAGTGACGCCCTGTTCAGTCTCGCGATCGTTTATCAGAACCAGGGGAAATTCGCGCTTGCCGACCCCCGGTTCCACCTCGCGGAAAAGATCCGGGAAAAGATGCAGGGCATCATGAGCCCGGGCTTTGCCGATGTTCTCGAAGCGCACGCCGCGATGCTGCGCTCCATGGGACGCGAGGCCGACGCCAATAAAGACGCCTCGCTCGCGACGGCGATCCGCAGAAATGAGAGAAAAGAGCGTTAGTTTCGATGCCGCGCTTTTCCTGCAGTTCCTTCCTCAGTCTGATCCGGCTTGTGGTTCCCGCACTGGCTGCCATGGGCACCGCCGGCGCGCAGGATGTGGACGCGGCCTGGAAAGAGCTGTATATCAAGGCCCAGCGCGCCGCCGTCGACCACGATTTTCCCGCCGCGCAGACCGCCTTCGAAAGCGCCCTGCATGAGGCCGAAAGATTCGGTCCGGCCGACACCCGTGTAGCCAACACCCTGAACAGCCTTGGCATCGCCCAGCGCGACGCGAAGCACCTGTCCGAAGCCGAAACCAGTTTCCGCCGCGCGCTCGCAATTCTGGAAGCGGGCCCTCCCGGCCCCTCGCAGGACATGGCGGATGTCTCGTTCAATCTGGCCGGCGTTCTGATCGCGACCGGCAAGCCGCAGCCCGCAATCGCCCTGTTATCCCGCAGCTTATCCATTAACGAGCAACTCAGCGGCGGCCAAAGCGTTCGCGCCGCCGATGTGCACTGCGCCCTGGGCGATGCCTACGTCGCCATGAAACTGTATTCGGATGCCGAAGGTCCCCTGAAACGCTGCGCGGCCATTCGCGAACAGGACGGGGGAATGCTGAACCCTGGCTTCGGCGACGTGCAGATCAGCCTTGCGTTCGTCTACACCAAACAAGGG
>Ga0073936_10010459_pt1 | contig 11368 bp, 10 predicted proteins | sample AliMusrvi5mmetaG_FD_87041 | JGI IMG/M metagenome (GOLD analysis project Ga0073936, IMG submission 87041) | Freshwater lake bacterial and archeal communities from Alinen Mustajarvi, Finland, to study Microbial Dark Matter (Phase II) - Alinen... | ecosystem: Environmental > Aquatic > Freshwater >... | reverse complement strand
CCTCACTTCTCTACCGTAGCGGGTCATAATAGCCTTGAGTTCCAGTTTTGCCGCGATGGGATCCGAAAGTCGCTTTTCCTTGCACACGGTTTTGAGCTCAGCGGCTATGGAAAGTGAAAGGGTTGCCCCAAGATCGCCCTCAATTAACACATCCGCCAGTTCCTCGAAAAGCGTCTCCTTGAAGGTTCCGAAGCGGAAAATCTGTCGAAGGTGGTCTGCGAAACTCATTTTGGAAGTTCTCCTCTCGACTCAATGCGCTGCTTTAAGATACTTGATGAGCCGGATAATCATGACTGTCGCGGTCACCCCAGTGGCGATGATTGAGGTTGTGAGCGCTGCCACTGCAATATTGCGTGAATCATATATGGAAGAAGCTCCTGAGCGCACATAGGCCTCGTCATAGCCTCCAAACACCCCAGCGGTCAAGGTTGTAGCCGGAATACAAAGCACAAACCAACCTAAAGATGAGTAGAAAAGATCCTTTGCCACTCCAATTCTGCCCGAGGGCCCAAGGCCGTCTGATGGAAGGAGATTGATATTCAATTCCGACTCGCCGGAACTTGGCAGCACGATGTTCTGAGACTCATGATCTTGTGCGGTCGCATTTGCGATACCTCTACCACCGTCCAGTTTTATTGATATCGGGGATCGGCCCAGTGGCACTGAATCAAGACTGATCGCCGTGTCGGGTGGATCTGTGGTTAAATGCACAATTCCTGTCTCAAGTGGTTCGAGAACAATATCAATGGATTTCCTGTCACCAAGGATTAGGTCGACATTGATGTTGCGAGTCGCATATCCAGAAGCCGTCGTTTCTAGATTCACCCTTCCATTTTCGTAGGTGTAAAGCACCAGTGATTTTCCGGAAAACAGTTCACCATTGACCCTTAAATCCGCGCTGGAAGGATTCAAACTCAATCCGATGCGGGCAAAAGCTCTCCCCGCGACCCAAAGCTCAAGTCGTCTGGCGATGTCGGCAGCCAACGGGGCAGGATCATCGATCGAACAAAAAGTTTTCCATACGAATACATCTCGCTCGAGGGTTGCGTCGAATCCCCTTACAACGACCATGGCATACCCTGATTGGCGGGTAATGGAACCGTTTACAAGTAGATCCACACCAACAGCTTTTGCTGCTGGTGAAAGTCCGGACACCGTAATGTCGATTAGCTGTCCGTTGGCATTCCCATCCCAGAGTTTAGCCACCCTATCAATTGGCATGATCCTTGAAGCGGTCGTTGCCAAATCAAGCTCAGTCATTTTTTGTGATGCAGACGCTATTTGTTTTTCCGCCAACCGAATACTGTCCTTTTTCGCATACTGATCAAGGGAAGGTTCAAAGAAAAAGGCAGATCGGGCATCAAGTTTTGACGCCAGATCAACACCCGCGGAGAAATACGCGCGTAAGACTGAGAGTTTCGCTGTTTCCGCCGCCGCTGCGTCAGGTATACGCCGTATAGGAAGTGATATTAGGTCAGCAGCAATAAGCCGAGGCAGTGTTTCCTGTAGAACAGACAACGGTTCTCCAGCAGTAACCTGGCCAAACCGTGCGAGACCAAGCGTCCAGACAGTAGCCGCCGCTGGTGTACTGGAGTTTACGGCAACCTGTCCCGTCAGGTGTAGGCCGATCACCACCATCATGGTGATCGTCGAAATCATGGGCCATTGCAACGTGCCTCTACCTCGCTCCTTTAGAGTTCATTATCATCAATTTCCTCATCCGAATCAGTTCCCGCTGCTCCGCCTTGCCAACGCCAGCGCATAAAGGATTCGATGAACGGATCGATTTCACCATCCATGACCGCCTGCACATTTCCAACCGAGAATTTATTCCGGTGATCCTTGACAAGTGTATACGGTTGGAATACATACGAGCGTATCTGGGAGCCCCAGGTGATCACCTTTTTCTCAGAGGCGAACTTAGAGTTTTCCTTTCCCTTTTCCTGTTTGTAGAATTCATAAAGTCGCGACTTGAGCACGCTCATCGCGACATCCTTGTTCTTATATTGACTTCGTTCATTTTGACACGTAACCACGATTCCGGTAGGTAGATGCGTCATCCGGACAGCGGAATCGGTTTTGTTGACCTTCTGTCCCCCAGCCCCACCGGATCGATATGTGTCGATCCTGAGATCTTCGGGACGGATATCCAATACGATTGAATCGTCAAGCACCGGGAAAATATACACGGAAGCAAACGAGGTATGCCTTCGTGCGTTTGCATCGAAGGGCGAAATCCTGACTAAACGGTGAACACCAGATTCCCCTTTAAGAAAACCGTACGCATACTCGCCTTCGATCTGTAGAGTCGCTGACTTGACTCCACCTTCGACCTCTTGAAGATCAATTACTTCCGACTTGAAATTTCGGCGTTCAGACCAGCGCAAATACATGCGGAGAAGCATCGAGGCCCAATCGCAAGCTTCGGTGCCCCCAGTTCCAGCATGGATTGTAAGAAAAGTGGCGGATCTGTCTGCCTCACCGGAAAGGAGTTCGAGTATTGTAGCTTTATTGAACCTTTCTGATACGTCCTTGAAGGAGGCGCGAAGATCGCCTTCCATGGACTCATCCCCTTCGGCTTTGGCCATCCTGAGTACATCATCAAGTGCCTCGGAATCAGTTTTCAACCGTGTCCATGTATCTAATCGATCCCGGAGCTGTTTGATTTCAGTCATAATCCGCCCGGCTCGCCCACCATCGTTCCAAAAGCCAGGTTCAGCTGTCAGTGCTTCCTTGTCAGCGATTCGCTTCTCGATCACCACGGCGTCAAAGACGCCCCCAGATATCTCTGATTTCCACACGAAGCGAATAGACATGGGTTGCGATGTCATCGAGCATAATTTCCTCCAAGAAAGACCCCGTTACTCACGGGATCGCGACGGATCACGGACTATTATCCTTCGCCATTTATTGTCCTTTAGGACCGTCATGGCCAGGGTCCCATCGACCGGGAACTGATAAAGGCGAATTGTATCATAGGAATCAGTCACCTTATCTATATCGCGCTTTAGGGCAGAGAGCAGCTTTTCAGAGATCGACGAACACTCGAAACAAGCTTTTTGAACTCGCTCGAACCCATATTGTGGCAATAAATTGTAGAGTGCCGCACGAGAATCATCGTTTCCCATATCACAGACAACCGAAACGAACATTTGCCAATGTTACATGAAAACATCCTCGGCGTCAATTAAAGGCCCCATGCGCAGAAATGTTCTGGAACTCCAGCCTGGATTCCGATAATATCAATGATATGAGAATCAATAAGCGGACCATACCGTTGGTTTTCCTTATAACTATCCTACTCGCTGCAGTTTTCACCAGTATACAAGGGGCGACCGCCCAATCCAAAACGCTGCCCTACCCGTCCCATCTCCGGGCTTCCATAAAAGAAAACCTCGTCATCCTTTCATGGACAGACTCGCCCGATACAAGAGGGAAATACATTGTCTATCGTTACGACAAGGCCATAAATGCAGGAAATCTCGCTGCTTCAACGAGATTGGGTGACATTCCCTCAGGTTCTCAAACTTACACCGATACACCCCCGGACTCAAAACCCTATTTTTATGCCGTTTTTGCGCTCGCAAACGACGGAATGCCGTATCCAATCTATGTTCCGATGAGTACTACTACTTCGATTGGTATTTCCGTTGGCCAAACATCACCAATAGTACCTCCCCCCCCATCGGCCCCTTCTCCAAAGACGGCGAGTGGCAACATTTATTTACAAACACCAACTTCCACGGCTCACCCAGCATTCGTTTCAACTATTTCAGCAAAAATAAAAGGTGATGCCATTGTCATATCGTACGAGGCATCCCCAAAATCGCGGTTGGTGCTTTACCGCGGGACAACGCCTTTGATTGGGGCTGCCGATCTCCTCAATGCGAGCCTCATCTCAGCATTCACCGATAAAGATGGCAGTTTCGCGGATTACCCGGTTCCTGGAGTCGATTATTTTTATGCCATTCTCGGGGAGGAAGATCTAAAGGCTGGACGAATAAGCATAATACCAGGAGTTAACTCCTTGATAATTCCGGCTCAAGTCCGTGCGGCTGCCATATCCTCAGGATTCTCCGAGACCCCCCCCGCATCCAGAACCACCCCCCTGCCATATTTCCTGATGGAGGATGGGGTTTCTGGAAATACCGTACTGTCGCAGAACGGTGGGCCAACAACGTCCCACCCCGTTTCATCTGAGACCGAAAAAGCAATAACTGCGCTATTGTCGAAATCTCCACTTGTAATTACCGCAATGCCCGCAACCAGAATCCTTCCTGAGGAACTATCCATTCCATCAGGAGGAGAGGACTATTCCTTATCGCTGATTGTCTCGGAACGAATTGTTGCGAAAGATTGGCCTGCGGCAATAGATCAATTGCGCAAATACCTTTCACTTAATCGAAGCCCTAAAGCATCCGCACGAGCGCGGTTCTACCTTGGAGAGGCTTTGGCATCTTCTGGATCCTCACGAGATTCCTTTTTCGAGTTTCTTTTCGCTCGTGAGTTCTACCCAATCGAGACGAAGCCCTGGATAGAGTATGTACTGTCGATACTCCAGAAGGGCTAGTGCTCCGTCTGGGTAATTCGCACGCATGGCTGCCTTGATTGGCCAAGGGTCGACTTAGCAGGCCCAGTCCATGAAAAGAACTTGCATGCTTGTTTCATGTTCAATAAATATTCATCACTGACATTTAACGCTTTTTCGCCTCAAACCCGACCAGCTACCATATTCATATTTTGATTCTTTCAACGCTCGGATTGTTGATGGAACATTGTTTTACAAATCATGTATTAACTAAAAACATTCGCTTGACACAAGTACAAACGTCGGGGTATAGGGGCCCATGCTGAAGAAAACTTTGGGAATTCCTGCCAGTGCGGCGCTCTCATGTCTCTTCTCAGCACTCTGTTGCGCAGGGGCATACATTTCGTTACCCCTCCCTATCGGTCCGATACCGCTGGTGTTGACGAATTTTTTTGCTGTTTTGGGTGGGCTTCTCCTCGGACCGATATGGGGAACTCTTTCATCCATCACTTATTTAGGTATTGGAGCACTGGGCTTTCCCGTCTTTTCGGGAGGCCGGGGTGGACTAGCCCATTTCGCGGGTCCAACCGCAGGTTACTTGGTTGGCTATATTCTAGGTGCGGGGTTGGCAGGTTTATTTTCACGAAACCGAAAAATCTGGGCCATATTGCTAGGAGCGACTTTGGGATTTGCATCAATATTGGCCCTCGGTGCGGTTGGGTTGAAATTTTTCAGTGCCATTTCATGGGAGCGTGCATTTGTAGTCGGTGTTCTCCCTTTTTTGCCTGGTGATTGCATAAAGGTGATCTTAGCTGCATTAATCACTCGCCGCCTCGGTCCATTTGTCGATTCTCTCATCGATGGAAAACATGTCCACAACTGACCATGTTTCACCTAATCCCGTGCTCAAGGCGACGGGGCTTGGCTACCAGTTCACAGATGGAGTGTGGGCATTCCGCACAGTCAATTACTCGCTTTTTCCTGGTGAAATCGCGGTATTGGCTGGCCGAAATGGGGCAGGGAAAACTTTCCTCGCCAAGCACTTGGCGGGACTCATTGAGCCAACCGAAGGTACTGTGCATGTTTCGGGACTCGATATTCGACTTACCAGAGGCAGTCGGGCAGAAAAAGTGGGTTATTTATTCCAAGATGTGCGATTACAAATCGTAGGGGATACAATCCTCGATGATGCTCTTTTCGGCCCGACAAACCTTGGCCTTTCCCCAACGGAGTCAATGTCCAGGGCTAAAAATGCGCTCTTTGCCTGTGGCCTTGCCGATCGGGAAAATGACTTTGTCCACAAACTTTCCGGAGGAGAAACCCGGCGCTTGGCAATGGCAGGATTACTCGCAATGATGCCAAAAGTGGTAATCCTTGATGAACCCTTCGCCAACTTGGACCTGAGTGGTGTCAGGTCTATCCTCGATGGCATACGTCGCATGGCATCGGATGACATCGCGGTCCTCATAGTTACCCACGAAATAGAAAAAGTTCTTGGCCTAGCGAATTTTTTCTCCATTTTGGACAATGGCAGAATAGTTCTTTCTGGCAAGCCCGATGAGGTGCTTGCACAGGGTATCGAAGCCTTTGGCCTCCGCAACCCCTTTCATAACCATCGAGAGGTACAGGATCTCACATGGCTCGACTAGGTCTTGTATCATCGCTTGATCCAAGCAACAGGCTCATTTGCCTTTCGGTTTTGTCCTCATTCTCTCTTTTTTCAGGAGCGGTCTACGCGATCTTCATGTCATTGATGGCTATCCTCCTATTATTGCGAGCAGGATTGCGATTGACCAAAATATTCCGTGAATCGGCTTTTATCGTTGGTTTCGCTCTTTTCACCGTAATTCTCCACTATACTAACATTCCTGAAATTTTCAGTCAGGGTTTTTCCATGCATGTTATTCAAAATAAGGCTCTGATTTTGATTCAAGAAACCGGAACATACGGAGTTAGACTGCTTGCCGCATTCCTGTTGGGCAGGCTTTTCTATATTTCGACAACTTCATCTGAGCTTCGAGATGCAACGACCCGTATCGTTCGTTTCGTTCCTTTTATTCGGCGTTTTGATGTCGGGCTAATCCTTTCCATGGTCATACTCTTTATCCCCCTCATTTTTGAGGAATGGGGCAACTCTCTTGAGGCAGTTCGATCGAGGGGAATGCCACGGCGACCTGGCATCTCCAAACAGGGTATCTTCTTAGCGGCATTCCTGGGCAGGCTAATGACACGGGCAATAGAAGTGCCAGCAGCACTCGTCGCACGAGGTTGGACGAAGGATCGTGGGATTCCTCCCTCACATTTGAAAATACAGGATTATGTGGCCATGGTTGCCTGTGGTTGCCTAGTCATCATTTCCCTGCTTCGCATTGTATGAATATTTGACCTAATGTCCGTTCATTTCTTTGCTGTCAAGTTTTTGGTTTCTTTCTGTTTGCGCCATTGACGGCTGACACTACAATGTTTGCGATTGCGTCAGGCGTCCACAATTCGGTGTTCACCACCAAATCCGAGGCTGACAGATCATCGTTATCGATTCCGTAGATCTTAAGGTAGCGATTATGGTCACTGGCATCACGCTCTCTTGTGAACGCCAGTTGTTCCTGGAAATTGTCACCTTCGCGGACATGTATTCTAGCTGCGCGGACTTCGAGACTTCCCGTCAGGTAAAGCCTTAGGGTGGCATCAGGTAGAAGCCACAACGCTAGACGAGATCCAATTACGCAATCGCCCTCGCGTGCAAGCTCCACCTGTCTGGCATCGAGTGCACGATCATAGGAGTAGTCAGGATCCTCATTGGCGAGTCGAAGCATTTCTTCAAAGCAAATACCTTTTTCAATCGCCATGGCCCGAAACGTGTAGTTGATAAGCCGCAGGCCGAGTCGCTCGGATATGATGCGGCTTACCGTAGAGTTGCCACACCCGCTCTTGCCCGAAATAGCAATGATACGCGGAGCCATGTAAACTCCTATTCAATATTCCGAAGTTGCTCGCGAATATTTTCGAGAGCATCCTTGAGTTCGACAACAGATTGGCTGACAACAATCAGCATGCTCTTGGATCCAATGGTATTTATTTCACGTCCAATTTCTTGGCACAGAAAATCAAGTTTTTTCCCGGGGGCATTATCGTTTTCCAGTATTCGGACAAAAGATTCGATATGTGAAGAGATCCGCGAAAGTTCCTCATTAATAGTGTATTTCATGAGCGCCGAGGCGATTTCCGCAAGGACTCGCCCTTCATCAAATGCATCCCCCATCACTTCCTTGAACTTGAATGATAGCTGAGTTCTGACCGTCCGGTCAATTTCGGGTACTTGCTCCCTGATGAGGAGAAGGGAAGCCGATAGCCGCGCGAGTTGCACTTCGATGTCGGTCCGAGTGGATAGGCCCTCTTGCAATCGGGAGCGTTCATAGTCCGCAAAGCAGGTATCGAGTTCCGGATAGACCCGTGACCAAATTCCCTCGTCGTCCACTTCCCTATCGAAAGTCACAACCCCGTCAAATACTAGAATTGAAGCAAGGCTCAATGGGCCAGTGATATCACAGGCCGTGGCTATTTTGCTGAGAACCGAGGCCACGGCTTGGGCGGCGGGGATATCTGCGATCACCTCAATCGGTGTATCAAACTCGCGGACACGGAGCCAAACTTCAACCTTGCCATGGATGATTTTCTCTGAGAAGAAAGCTCGGAAGCGCGGTTCGATCCTGGAAAGGTAGGGAGGCAGGGATATGGAAAGATCAAAATAGCGATTATTATAGGATTTAATCTCCAAGCTGCCGCGAAAGCCCGGTTGAGCGATTACACGGTGGCCAAAGCCGGTCATGCTTTTAATCATCATCCCTCTCAGCGTCAAGGAAATGAGCGAGAAGCGCCTCGCCGAGTTTCCAATTATCACCCGCGCCCATTGTGAGAAACAAATCCCCAGGCTTCACTACCACAGCCAGGTCTTCGATGCCCTCCAGGACTCCCTCGAAATAATAACTTGGCCTGGATGCGCACCGCCCCCTAACCTCCTCAAATAGTGCACGACCGGAGATTTCCGGGTCTGGACTCTCGCGCGCAGACGTGTATATGCCATGCATCACCACAACGTCGGATTCATCCAGACTCTTTGCAAAGTCATTGAAAAGAGCCTTGGTCCTTGAGTAGGTATGCGACATAAAATCGACAACCAAACGCTTTTCTGGCCAGAATTCCTTGATGCCATGGATCGTCTCGCGAATAGCCGTAGGATGATGCCCATAATCATCCATGAAAAGAACCCCTCCCGCCTCCCCGAGAATCTCGGATCGGCGCTTGGATCCCGCAAATTGAGCCAAGGCATTTTGTGCTTCTGACAGGTCAGCCATGGTGGGTTTCAGAGAAGTGAAATTGCACTGACGCCTTTCATTTTCCAGCAGGGAAAATGAGAGGGCAAGCGCTGCCACCGCATCGAGGGCAATGTGTTTGCCGGGCACATGAAGGAGGAACTCGGCTTCGAAGCCGAAAAGTTGAAAGCGGGCCACTCCGTTGCCAGACATATAATTCGTGAGACGATAAGGCCCACCAGCATTCTCACCATAGGGTGTAAGCCGGATATCGGGGCGTTCCGCCGCAATCTCACGAGCGGCAGCAGAGGCTCCCGCATCGTCGGTACAGTAGATAAGTTCTCCGCCCTCAGGTAGGAGACGGAGATAGTCCATGAAGGCATCATAGATGTCCTTGAAAGCCGGAAAACAATCCTGATGATCGCTTTCAATACTTGTAAGTACGATGCGTGAGGGGCTGAAAGCGAGGAAATGGCGTCTGTACTCGCAGGTTTCCGCTATAAAATAGTGATCACCTCGTATCATCGTAGATCTATTGTCAAAACTTGAAACCGCCGATCCCGCTAAAACAGTGGCCGGTAAACCCAAGGCCCCTATAACACTTCCAGCCAAGGCGGTAGTAGTCGTTTTTCCGTGGACACCCGCGATTCCGGAAGAATCTGATCGTCGGGAAAAGGCGCCAAGAGCCTCTGGGTAATTCATTGTTGGCAAGTTACGTCTGGCCGATTCCAAAAGTTCCGGGTTGCTGTTGCGGTTGTAGGCTGCGGAATGGATGACAAGCCCAGTCTTTTCGGGAATATGGGAAGCGTCAAAACCTACCCGCATCTCCACACCAAGTACCCGAAGAATCGAGTCCGTGTAGAAAACATCTGCGACATCACTTCCTGTTAGTCTTGCTCCCCTTGCTGAAAGTATTTCCGCGAGAGCTGTCATTCCAGTCCCTTTTGCCCCCACCAAATGGATGCAGAATCCCTCAAGACGTTCGGGAAGCATCGCCTCAGCAAACATCATTGCATTCCAGTGGCAAGTGATGTTCCCCACAAGATCGGGATCGGCTTGATATTCTCATCAGGTTCGCAATTCCAAGGTTATCGAGAGCATCCGCGCGGAATTGGCTGGTATTTCGAGATCCCAGCCGAGTGTGAGGGCACACCCCTGATAGGAATCAAGGAGAGAGCCGGCGATGGCTTCGGTAAGTATGGGCATATGCGAAAGTATGAATGGATTGTCAGAGCGGATCTCGATCCTCTCATTCTTGGCCTGATTTGAAAGTCTGAGCCCGTTGATGTCGGAAACAAGGTACTCTCGACTTGTATCGACTGCAAGATCCTCCCGTCCACGGATACCAACAAGGGTCACCAAGTCCGGGCTGAACCCAGCGGCAAGATTAAACTCTACCCCGAGGCGCATTGCGAGGGAGACAGGCTCCTTATTGGATATTTCATAGTCGACTGACAGGCCTCCCTTCCGGAAGGAGTAGGTCTTCCTTACCACAAGCGAGCGCTTCTTGCCACCGAGCTCAACTTTCCCTTCGCAGAAAAGCGATGCGACACTTGCTGGTCGCTCGGCCTCGACAAGAACATAACGATCATCGGTGAATCCGCCTTTTTCAAAACTGAATTTTCCTTTTTCAGAATAGCGATCGCGGAAACACAGCCTGCGCAGTCCTTCAGTCTGTCCATCCATCACATTGACATAATTTGTGCGCGTTCTAAACGAGTCAAGCTCGCAAAGACAGGCTCCATTAAGCTGGACGTAGGCATTGAGATCGACACCCTGGTACATGATTTCCTTGACACCATCGAAGTCCATGTCCGCCGAGATGATTCCAGGAGAAAAAGACCCACGTTGTCGTGTGATCTTCTCTGATTCGATGAGAGCCGAGTAGGCCGCGGCCCGCACCGACAGTCTGGAAATGCCACCTTCGGGCCCCTTCCAATATGCGCCTCCACACTGTCCCTTCCAGAGTTCTTCCTGAGCGGTTTTTTTTCGCGACTTATCACCACGGAGTTGGCCCACAAGTATTCGCACATAGTGCATCTTCGCGTAAAGGGCGAGACTCTCCGTATGGCGAAGGAGGAGTCTGCGAGGGCTTCCAGCGAAAAGAGAAGGTGAATCCTTGGTTTTTGGTGGATTCGCTGGCATACTCCTTTCCATGAGGAGATTTGATCCGCAGACAGGGAAATAGGCCCTGCCAAAACCACGCGATCCTTTGAGAAAACGCGAGGGAGTTGTGGTCTCGAACTGGAGGTCCAGTCGTTGGAGAGCCGAAAAAGAATGCTCAAAAAAAACATCAGGTGATTCAAGCCTGGATGCATTCCAGAGAGTTCTTGCGGACTCACCCGGGAAAAAAAGAGTGTAAAGCTGTTGAACTCCAACACGGCTCACGAGGTTGGCCAGGGACTCCACGATCGGAATTGGCGCGGGAAAACTTTCAAGGGCATCAAAAACCGGGAAAACCAATAAACTTCGCCCCTGATCCTCCGTCATGGCAGGGGAACCTAAATCAGGGGACGCCACTCCACCAAGT
>Ga0073936_10010458_pt1 | contig 11368 bp, 5 predicted proteins | sample AliMusrvi5mmetaG_FD_87041 | JGI IMG/M metagenome (GOLD analysis project Ga0073936, IMG submission 87041) | Freshwater lake bacterial and archeal communities from Alinen Mustajarvi, Finland, to study Microbial Dark Matter (Phase II) - Alinen... | ecosystem: Environmental > Aquatic > Freshwater >... | reverse complement strand
GCCCTGAAGGTTCACAATCAAACCGTGGTAATTGTGGGTGCCGATCTGTTAATTATGCCCCCCAACATTATTGATGCCGTAAGTCAGATCCTTGCCCAAAAAGGGATTCGAAGGGAGCAGGTGTTTTTTTCCGCCACGCATAGCCATTCGAGTCTTGGAGGTTGGGGACCAGGATTTATCGGAGAACAATTTGCCGGCAAAGAGAATAAAAATCTCACCAGTTGGCTCGTGCAACAGATCTCACAGGCCGTAACATCTGCAATTGAAGATCTGCATCCTGCACGAATCGGCTCGGGATATTTTAATGCTTCGACTTATACGAGAAACCGTCTTATTGGAGAATCAGGTACTAAAAATTCCGATTTTAGTTATTTCAGTATCGAACAAACAGGGAGAAAGAGGGCCATTATAGGTTCATTCGGAGCTCATTCAACAACACTTGGATCTGGAAATATGGAAGTTAGCGCCGATTATCCTGGTTATTGGGAACGTAAAATGGAGAAAACCTCAGCCGATCTGGCCATTTTTTGTGGCGGATCTGTCGGGAGTCAAAGTCCTTCAGGAGAGGGTAAAGGGTTCGACAAACCAAAATTGATCGGTGAAGCACTGGCCGATAGTCTGATCAAGCGACTTCCCAATGTTACAACCTCCGGTAAAGTTACTTTTTCAGCTGTTTCATTAAAAATACAATTACCTCCTTACCATTTCAGGTTGACAACAAAGGTTAACCTTTCGACTTATTTAAGCACAAAACTGATGCCATTCCCCGAAAACGTTTTTCTGCAGGCGGTAAGAATCGGAAATATGGTGTGGATTACTACTCCCGGTGATTTTAGCGGTGAATATGCGCTCCAGATAAAGAATAGTCTGGCAGCCAAAGGATTTAACGCAAATGTCACCAGTTTCAATGGCAGTTATGTGGGTTATATTATTCCTGGCCGATATTTTTATCTTGATGAATACGAATCGAAACTGATGGGCTGGTTTGGTCCCAATATGGGAGAATATACTGTGGATCTGATCCGCCAGATCACTGAAATCGTTACCAAAAAAGAGCAGATATGATTGAAAAAATATTCAAATATCTGATTTATTTTATTCCGGGATTAATCCTGTTCACATTGATTGTAATGTTTTCTCCTGCCATATGGCATCACTGGGTGACCTATCCGAAGCTCGAAAAGGAGGTGAATGAATTCCAAAAACTCAGGAAAGAATCCGCACCGATCGCTAAATTGAATCCCTATCGGGGATTAATGCACGCTCATAGCTACCTGTCGCACGATAGCAAAGGGACATTAGACGATCTCCTGACGGCTGCAAAAAGTGATGGCATTGATTTTATCTTCCTGACCGATCACCCTCGTGGTAACATTGATACAATCCCCAAAGGATATCATGGTAATTATGATGGTGTTTTAATTGAATCGGGAACTGAGAAAGACGGATTTGACTGCTGGCCACTCCATCCAACCATCATTGACTGGAGATTGGATAAGGACACTGTTGCAAAAGATATTGTTTCCAAAGGGGGAATCATCTTTTATGCCCATACCGAAGAGATGCATAACTGGGCCAATCCCGATTTCCAGGGGATGGAGATCTACAATTTTCATACAGATACAAAGGATGAATCGCCTATTCCACATATCTTCAATTTTATTGTCAACGGAAATAAGTACCGTCCCTGGACGCTGCGCGAATTTTTCGATGAGCAGACAACGATTCTTGCCCGATGGGATTCCCTGAACATGAAAAGAAAAATCGTGGGGTTTTCAGCTGTCGATTCTCATGAAAATCAGAATTTTCGTGCCCGGTATTTAACGGATGGCCGCATCCAGTGGTATGGACCCAATGCTCGTGTAATCGATACCATGGAGGTGAGATTCTGGAATAAATGGCTTTTTAGTGAACCTGACAAAAGCGGATGGGTCTTCAAATGGATGGTTGATACCTATTTGGATGGATTCAACTATATCACTAACTATGTAATTGCTGATTCCTTATCTGTGCCATCCCTGGCAGAAAACATGAAAAAAGGGCATATTTATACTGCGTTTAAAAGTCTTGGCGACGCAAAAGGATTTATGTATTATGCAACCGATAAAGAAGATCATTTAAATGGCATTCTCGGTGACTCTGTTAAAATTGAACAGATAAAATCACTTAAAGCTCTTTCCCCGTTGCCGGGTCAGTTTCGGCTCGTACATGACGGAAAGATAATTAAGATTACGTCGCGCAGCGAGTACCAGTTCACCTGGGCAGAGCCGATCAGTAAAGGAGCCTACCGGATAGAAATGCATATTAAGTTACAGGGAAAACTTATACCATGGCTTTATTCTAATCCGATTTACGTCTATTAATTTATTTAACTATTTATTAATCAATAGAATTATGAGATTTAAAGTTTCAACTATAGCTTTTCTGCTTTTTATTTTCTGGGCGAACGCCAACGGACAGATATTTAAGGCAGGGGCTGCCATGAGAAATATTACGCCAAAAAGTCTGATCCCAATATCCGGAGGCATGGGTACTCCCGAGATGCCAACAGGCAAACAGGGTGAGTTGACTGTCCGTGCCTTCGTACTGGAAAAAGGGGCAACCAAAATTGCCATTATAAGTGTTGACAATATTGGATGGCCTGCCTATCTTGGTGACCGTTCACGAAAATTGATCAAAGGAATTGCTCCTGAAAATATTCTTATTGGCGCGACCCATGCCCATAGTTGTCCCGATGCATACGGTTTTACAGATGAAAAGGGGAACACGGGAGCAGACCTCAAATACCTCGACTGGTGTGTTACACAAATAGCTGATGCTGTAAACGAAGCCATCTCAAAACTTGAACCTGCCACACTTAAAACTGCCGTTGGTCAGGCAAAAGGGAAAATCGCCTATAACTATTATGCTGAAAAACTATACGATCCGCGGATGGGTGTTATTCAGGCAATTGCCACATCCGGAAAAAACGCTGGAAAACCGGTCGCAACACTGGTCAATTATGCTACACATCCCGAGATTCTTGGCACTGATCGTAAGTTAATCAGTCCCGACTTATGTGGTCCCCTTTATGACCGGATTGAATCAAAAGTTGGTGGGATGGCTATTTTCATGAATAGCGCCCAGGGTGGAATGGTTACCGCTGACACAAGACTTGAAAACGGGAAAGAGGCAAACGATTGGAATGAATGCATCCGGATTGGAAACCTTATGGCTGATGAAGCCTTGCGAATTGTCGGGCCTGCACCCGTCCAGGAGAATCCTGAGATCTACTGTGCTTCAAAAATAATCCGTTTTCCGATCGATTCAGAGAAAATGCGCTATGTGTTCAAACATTCGCCACTTGCAGCCGAAGCAGCTAAAAACAGTGATTTTTCTTCTGTTACCACGCGGCTTAACCTGCTGAATATTGGCAAAGCACAAGTCGTAACAATTCCCGGCGAAGCACTGCCAAATATCGGTTTCTATTTGAAAAGGAAAATGAAAAGCGATCAGCCTTTTCTTTTCGGTCTGACCAATGATGCGTTTGGGTATATGCTTACCAAGGAAGACTTTGGCGGATTCGAGCGTTATAACTATATCAGCCGCACTTCACTGGGTGAAATGACCGGTTGTATTTATGAGGATGAGGCAATCAAATTTATTAATGAGAGTCCGGCTCCAATGAAATAGGAATAGAATTGAATTTTACCTGTTGCATTAATTCATATTTTTATCCTAAAATCCCCCGGACCTCTAAACTGGAAAGGGGGATTTTTTCCAGTTAGCCAAATATTTCTTTAAATTTACGTGAGCTTATTAAAGAAATAGTTAAAATATAATATCGTATTTAATTTCTAATACATAGATATTGATCACATTAAGATGTCTCCCTCGTTTTAAAGGTAATCGCAACTAATTCAAGACCATAATGAAAAAATATCTGTCAAACAGCGGCTTTCATTTCGTTAACTATCTGGTTTTATCGGGCTCACTGATCTTCCTGTTTTCCCTTCATATTTCTGCACAACCCCCAATAACCGCCAGCAATGAACCATCAATTGCCACACCTTCCTTATTACTTGACAATCAAAAGCCTCTGGCAAACTGGATCTGGGATTCAGGAGAAGATAACCCGAGGAATTATTACCTTTTAGTCCGAAAAACAGTCGATCTGGATCAGATCCCCAACGTTGCTACTGCCTTTATATCTGCCTTTGCTTACGCAGATGTGTATATCAACGGAAAATTAGTCGACCGTTGCCCAATGAACTGCGATCCCGAATATCAGGTCTACGAGAAATTCGATCTGACCAGCTACTTTCGGAAAGGCAAAAATACCATTGCTGCTATAGTCTATAATTTTGGCACAGGTATGCACCACCGCATCAATGGTCGGGGAGGTTTTTTCTTTCAGGCTGAATTAACTTCAGATAAAAGTGTGCTGAAAATTAATACCGACGATTCATGGCGTGTTTGTAAAGCCGAAGCGTGGGATAATCTGACGGAGACAAGGACGCTCACCTCCAATCTGATCGGGTTTGTCGAGAGATTCGATGCCCGTCGCATGCCCGAAAACTGGAAAGAGTGCAATTTTGACGACACCCGATGGAAGCCGGCCCGGATATTGGGTATTCCTCCGCTGGCGCCATGGAACCATATTGTCGAAATCAACCGACCTCCGCTGTTCCGCGAAAAGGTCTTTCCCGTTAAACATTGGTTCGCTGGAGATAAGGTGATCTACGATTTCGGAAAAGAGATTGCCGGAACTCCAATCCTTGAACTGTTTTCAAGTCAGGACGGAGTTACATTGGAGATGGGAACCGGCGAGCGTTTATTACCGGACAGTGCGGTCCTTTACACAAAACGAGTTAATTATACAGACTATTACATCAGCAAAAAGGGGTTTCAATCATGGAGCCCGTTAACCTGGCGCGGTTTTCGTTACCTAAGCATTTCGCAAAAAGAGAGCTTGATCATCAAAGGAATCTCGGCAATAAACCGCCATTTTGATTTAAAAAGGGAGGGTTCTTTCGAATGTTCCGATCCGCTGCTGGACCGGATCTGGGAAGTTGGAAACCAAACACTGCTTCTTTGTGCTCAGGACACTTACATGGATACCCCATGGCGCGAACAAACGCACTATATTGCCGGTGACAGCCGTTTTTTGCAGAAATATGCCTTTTACCCATTCGGGATGAGTTCCGAATTCCTGATCCATTACAATATATTATCCGGCGCCTGGTCGCAGCGCTGGAAAGATGACGGCTCAATCCGCTCGCGTTATCCCACCGACTGGTTACTGGGGAAAGGGACTTCGGCCTACCTTGCCGATTACGAACTGGAATGGGTCATCATGTTGGGGGAATATTACCAGTACTTTGGGAAGAAAGATCTGATCAGACAGGTCTATCCCAACCTGAAAAAACTGATGACCCTTTTTGATGGCTATCTGGGTAAGGAGCATGGACTTTTATCCAAAGTCCCCGGATGGATCGTTCTTGACCATCCCGATACCTATCCGATGGATCAGCGCGAAGAGATCACAGGATTGAATTGTCTCTATTATGAAGCGCTGAAACAAGCGTCTGCAATTGCTCAAAACATTACTAATGATCCTGAACAAGCGGCACAATGGAGGAACAAAGCTGATTTGATTAAAGTGAATATCCGGAAATGGCTGTGGCTGCCGAAGAAGCGCCTCTTTATGGACAGTTTCGGTGGCACGCAATGCAGTCAGCAAACCCAGGTTTATGCCCTGCTTTACGGATTAGTGGAAGACAAAAATAAAGAGCATCTTATCAATACAACTACAGCTGGAAACAGAAGCAGTGAACAATCCTTTTCCTTCTATGTGGTCAACTCAGTATTCGACAGCAAGCCACAATGGGCCCTCGATTTTATCAGAAAAAACTGGGGAGATCAAATGAAATCACCCTTTTTTAACGGAGCATGGCACGAATGCTGGGATATTGCAAACTTCACTACTGATCTGATGACCACTTCACACGCCTGGTGCTCCGGACCCACAGCTCTCCTGCCGCAAAAAGTGCTAGGAGTGGAACCCATCTCTGCCGGTTGGAAAACATTCTCGGTACGTCCCAATCCTTGCGATCTGAAGTGGGCAAAAGGTGTGGTAACCTCCCCTTTTGGACCGGTCTGCGTTGAATGGCACATTGACAAAAATAAAATTTTCAATCTATACTTAGTTGTTCCTCAAAATACCATAGCAGAAATAGCCCTTCCCGGAACAAATCGGGATAAGATTAAGGTCAACGATCAGCCTGCAGGAAGCAATCCTGACATTAAAATCAAAGGGATGATAAATGGCAGATTGACATTGGAGGCTATGCCAGGAGAATACCGGTTTATTTCGTCAAATTAGATGGAACGATTATTTCAATTTACTGATCAAATGTACCATCATGAGAATGTACTGTTTTTTATCAATATTGTTAATTTTCATCATTTTAAGCTCCTGCAAATTCCAAAAAGACTATGCCTTGCTGGATGCAAAAGATGAATGGTCGCACCACTTTGCCTTTGGCAGCCCATCGTGGGACACTTTTGAACGGTTTCCAAACAACCCTGTTATTCAGGGGCGCGATGGGATGGAATGGCCTGTGAACGGATTCCTGTTCAGCGATCCGGTGAGCAAAAACTGGTATCTGTATATCGGGGAATACAGGCGAAATTATGCAATTGCCAAAGATTCGACCGCAAAGAATTTCAATTGTGCAATCTACAAGTCAACAGACAGGGGAAAATCGTGGGAGAAGAAGGGTGATCTGTTTCCCTTAAATATGACATGTTACGATTCACTTCATATCCAGGCACCAGATGTAATGGTCGTTTATGATCATGGAAAATATCACCTGGTTTTCGATTGGGTCTCAGGCAAGGCATCGTGGCAGGAGATGGGACAAACAGGTATCGGGTATGCGGTTTCTGACCGGCCGGAAGGACCATATAAAGTTTCAGAAAAACCTCTGAAAATTAATTCCCGGTACCGGAAAAATCCACTTTTGAACCGCTACTGGCGAATGTATGCACAGATGCTGGTAAAACGTAAGGATGACTGGGTATTGCTATATATGGTGGATACGGCTCCGGCACGAAGCTGGGCATTAGCGGTATCGACAGCACCACACCCTGAAGGTCCTTACAGCGACCCCGTACTGATCAGAAATGTCGAAGGGAAAACCAGCTATCCACCACTTATGGAATACTTCCCGGCTTTCGAACACAAGGGATATATTTATTTTCCGGCTACATCTGTTGCAACAAATCGCAATTATCAGCTAATCTCAAGAGTAAAGACCGAAGATGTTACCAATCGGGATAAGTGGGAAATATTCAGTGCCGGTACTTTTTGGCATTCTGAAAATACAGAAAACGAATACGCCGGTATCTGGGGGCAGACGCTCACCGGATTTGTGGATGATTCAGATTCGATTGTTGTGATGTATCCTTCAAAAAATAAGATGAATTATGGAACCATTAATCTGGCAAAGGCATCGTGGAACCAACCCGACAGAAAGAGGGGGTTCGCCCTCTCAGCCTGCGAATCGTGTTCATTCACTTATATAAAACGGGGAATCGATCTTGATGATCTGAATATGGATTTCGACCTTTCCGGGACAATGCGAATTGTATGGGACTTCCATAAATCACTTGATATTCAGATTACCTGGGGTAAGTTTTCGTTTAACCAGGATGAAGGTGAATATAAGGAGATCGAATTATCTGGAAATAGATGGAGCGTTAACCTGATCAGTAAGAGCAATATTCAGAGGCTTGATTCAGGCGAAGTTCTGAATTTAAAAGGTACAGGAAACCATCTGCACCTCGGAAGGGTGAATGGTTTATATTCATTGAGTATCGATGACCGGAAATTGTGGGAAGGGCATTTGACTGACAATCCCGGTGTAATTGGGATCATGCTTGATCCGCATAGCAACCTTTTTGCAAGCCGTTTTGAGGTGAAAGGGAGACCAACTAAAGGCAAACTCTCACTGGGTTATTATGAGGCTTTGCTGAACGCCGGAAATCAGGATACCGATTGGGAATTTAAAAAAGATATCCTTTTCAGAAATGGCCGGGGTGCAATTTCAAAGGTGGATAACGCCTTCGCAAAATGGAACTTTGAAGGGACCAGATTCACAATCTATCTGCCCAAAGGTCCGACCTTCGGTACAGTAGCTATTTATGTTGATGGTCAGGCTGTCGGAAATGTAAACCTAAAAAGTGATACGCTCATTAACTCCAAGGTTGTATTCAAATCAGAATCTTTACAGAGGGGACCACATGCAGTGTATATTGAATCTTCGGGTGGACGACTCCCTTTAGATTGCATTGAGATTAGTTTTTGATATTCAAAATCCTATCTTTATCTACAATTAAAACGACCAATAAACGAATAACTATGACAACAAAAACATTACCAACCCTAAGAATTGGAGATCTTGAAATAAACCCTCCCATTATTCAGGGGGGGATGGGAGTAAGAGTATCCGGATCCGGATTGGCATCCGCAGTTGCAAACGAGGGGTGTGCCGGTATCATTGCCAGTGTAGGGTTAGGAGCATTTGAAGATCTCTCTGCCTCAAAATTTGTGGAGGTAAACAACAACGCCCTAAGGTCAGAAATCAGAAGAGCCCGTTCGCTTTCGAATGGTGTAATTGGGGTGAATGTGATGGTGGTTTTATCTAATTACGAAGAACTTATCAAGGTTTGTGTCGAAGAGAAAGTGGATATGATTATTTGCGGATCGGGCCTTCCACTGGATCTACCCCGTCTAACTGCAGGATCAAACATCAAACTAATTCCTATCGTTTCATCCGCCAGGGCTTTAAATATCATTTACCGGAAGTGGAAACAAAACTATAATAAGATTCCTGATGCAGTAATATTGGAAGGGCCATTGGCCGGTGGTCACCTTGGCTTTAATCACAATGATATTGTGAACGGGACAGCCCCAATACTCGAAGATCTGGTGAAGGAACTGGTCGATTTTGTTAGCACTCTTGAGGAGGATATTCCGGTGATTGCAGCCGGAGGGATCTGGGATGGAGCAGATATCGCCAAATTCCTGAAAATAGGGGCTTCAGGTGTTCAGATGGCAACCAGGTTCGTCTGCACCACCGAATGCGATGTTCATAACGACTTTAAGCAGGCATATATTCATGCTAAAGAGGAGGATATTTCCATCATTCACAGCCCTGTAGGATTACCTGGCAGGGTGATCCACAACGAGTTTACCGAAAGAGTCAACAGGGGTGAAACAATCCCGTTCAAATGTCCCCATCATTGTTTAAGATCGTGCAATCCACGCGTGGCACCTTATTGCATTGCCAAAGTGCTCGTCGAAGCCTCGAAAGGGTATTTGCTCAGTTCTTTTGCATTTGCAGGAGCCAATGCCTACCGCTGTACCGAGATTGTATCGGTGAAAACACTTATCGATCAATTGAAGGAAGAGCTGAGCGAAGCATTGTAGTTTTTAGATCAAGGCTATTAGGCTGTTAGGCAATCAAACCTTAGGCAGAATAGAACTTAGAGGTTATAGGATGATTTAGCTTTATAAAGGAGAGAGCATGATAAAGATATAAATTACAAAACGGGAGACTGAATAAATTGTAGAAGTCACAAAGGTGCCGATTAGCGAAGGTCTAAATGTTAGGCTGGTACGATATATCCCGTCCAAGCCGGGACAAAACCCCACTCCCCGGCCCTCCTTTCTATTGTACTATTATTGAATCACTTTGCGAATCTTTGCATTTCCCCTTTGCGGCTCTTTGCGTTTAAGTTTTTCCCTACTGATACAGCCAGATTTGGTGAGTTTATTCCACTTTTACAGTTATCATATTTTTATCCCCTGAACAACCAAAATTGAGATTCCCCTTTTGATCCGGCAGAGATACTTTAACCGGAATATTATTGACGCGTATGGTGTATTTTTTCACCGGATTTAATCCATTCAGGACATATTCCACATTTGTTTTTCTACTTCCTGAGGTTTGCTTCCAACTGATTTCTGAACCATTCTTCGCTACCAGTTCAAGATTGCAGAGACCAGTCGATATGGCTTTAAAAGTCTCTTTCGGCTCATTTTCAAAGAAAACAGCTATTTCGTTTCTACCCGGATTAAGCCCGAACGGTTTTGAAGAGGATACCGTAAAGTTGTCCGTCTTCACCGTTGATTTGCCTGTATTAAGCCCGATTAAATAATTCTTATCCCGTAAATTGTATTTTATTTCAGTACCATCCAACTCCGGGGTGATATGGGGCTCAAGATATAGCCTGTTATATTGCGGACGGATACCATAGATATTCCGGTACAAACCCACTATTGCCATGGCATTATTGGCCAGGATATCATCACCTGCCCCAGTCTGCGATTTCCTAAGATATCGCTGGTGAGCAAGGCCATCCTGATCGTATTTTGCGATGACATTTTGAATATATTTGACCGCAATTTCGGGATTCTTTTCTGAATAGCATCGGATACCTAATTCGGCCCAGCCTAAAAACAGATCTCCGTTTTCGTAGTTTGGCCAGGGATAGTTTACATTCTTAAGCCCTGCATTTTCTTCGTAAGGGAAATAACAGGCAGGCCAGATGAACAGATTCTCTTTGCTGTTCATCTCCTCCATCTTCGATAAAACAGCCTTCTTACGGATCGGATCATCACATATACCGTAGCCGATCGCCATAAAATTTACAACGCTTACAAGGTTATTGCCATAGACCGATCCGTCCTTTTCGCGCCAGTGGATGTACCACTGTTTTTCAGGATTCCAGAATCCGCCATCTGCAATGTTTTTGTTGTAGGCTGTTTTTAATTTCAGGGCCAGTGACGAGTATCGATCAGCCATTTTTTGATCGCCAAGCAGGTTCTCCAATTCCGACCACCGGGTCAACGCTTTATACATCAAGGCATTTATGGATGCCACCTCGTATGATGCCCAGACGACGTCAAGCCAGTCGGTCCCTTTTCCTTCAAGGTGGGAATTCTGAATCACCTCATAGAGCCCGTTCCCGTCAGAGTCGCGCCGGATCATATATTCCAGGGCGCTTTCACAACTACTTTTAAATTTCTTCAACCATACCTTATCGCCTGTCATGTCGAACTGCTCGGCTACATCAATCGCAAAGGCGGGTTGCGAATCGAGCATATAACCCCACTGACATTCGTAATAACCATCTTTTGTAAAAGTATTGGGCATTCCATCTCCGGCATCATGGTGCCATCTGGGCAACACCCTTCCGTCAGGCAAAATAGCGTGCTCTTTTTCGTATTCGAGTGTTTGCGAATAACCTCTGACATATTCGGGATCATCGATTGCCAGACCAAAGAGCGCAAGCCACTGTTCCTGGAGAACTGCATATC
>Ga0073936_10010453_pt1 | contig 11369 bp, 9 predicted proteins | sample AliMusrvi5mmetaG_FD_87041 | JGI IMG/M metagenome (GOLD analysis project Ga0073936, IMG submission 87041) | Freshwater lake bacterial and archeal communities from Alinen Mustajarvi, Finland, to study Microbial Dark Matter (Phase II) - Alinen... | ecosystem: Environmental > Aquatic > Freshwater >... | reverse complement strand
TCAGCGGCCCCACCGCGCCGGCGACGAAGCGCGGACGCCCGGTTTTGTTCGCGATGCGGTCGGCCCATTCGCGGCATTGCTTCGCGGATTGTTCGTTGATTTCCCAGGCAAGGCCGCGCAGGAAGGAATCTTCGATGATGTTCTGATAAAACGCGGGGTCTTTGCGGCCGCCGTGTTCGCGCGGATCGTCGACGAAGAACTCGCTCTGCGTGATGGTGGTGGCGCCGAAAGTGTTGGTTTCAATGATGTCCGCGCCGGCTTCGAGGAACCGGCGGTGGATGTCGCAGATCATCTCCGGCTGCGTGAGGGAGAACAGGTCACCGTTATTCAGCAGGTCTTTGGTCGAGTTTTTGAAGCGTTCCCCGCGGATGTGCGCTTCCGTCATGCCGTAGGTGCGGATGGTGGTGCCCATCGCGCCGTCGATGATGGCGATACGGTTCTCGAGGATCTTCTGAAGAGGATGCGGTTGGGTTGTCGTCATTGCTCCCTGTTGAATCGGCGGCGCTGGCGGTGTCGTTGCCCGGCTACGGTCGTGTTACAGCAGACGGCAGGGCATATGTGACACGCCTTACCCATGATAGCGAGCGTGTCAACTCTGAGGTACGCTGGAAATGCTTTGACACGACTGACTCCGCTCGTTTTCTCGCTGGCTCTGACCGCGTTCGCGCAGCAACAGGCCTTTCGGCCGCCGGCCGTGCCGCTGGTGGCGCACGATCCGTATCTGAGCATCTGGTCGATGTCCGACCGTCTGACCGACGAGAACACGAAGCACTGGACAGGCACGGAGCAGGCGCTCGGGTCGCTGATCCGGATCGACGGGGTGACGTTTCGGGTGATGGGGCGCGACCCGCGCGCTTTCGCCGCACTGCCGCAGCAGAGCGTGGAAGTGCTGCCGACGCGGACCATCTATAACTTCGAGGGCAGCGGCGTGCATCTGCAGTTCACCTTCCTGACGCCGGCTCTGCCGCGCGATCTGGAGATTCTGTCGCGCCCGGTCACCTACCTGATCTGGACGGCCAATGCGGTGGATGGCAAGCCGCACGACGTGGCGGTTTACCTGGAAGCGGCGGCATCGCTCGCGGTCAACACGGCGGACCAGCCGGTGGAGTGGTCGCGATTCCGGCTCGATGGCATGGATGCCTTGCGGCTGGGTTCGCAGCAGCAGCCCGTGCTTGAAAAAGACGGCGACAATCTGCGGATCGATTGGGGCTATCTGTATCTGGCGGCCCCGGCCGACGCGCATGCGGGTGAAGCCGCGGCCGGTCTGAACGGCCTGCGGACGGCTTTCGCGGCTTCCGGCAAGGTGCCGGTGGTGGATGACACGGAAACCAATCGTCCGGCCGGCGCGCGCGGGGCGGCGGGGCTGGCGGTCTCGGTTCCGATGGGGAACGTCGGCGCCACGCCGGTCTCACGGCATCTGTTGCTGGCGTATGACGATCTCTGGTCGCTGACCTATCTGGAGCGGCGTGTGCGCCCGTACTGGCGTCGCAACGGCGCGACCGCGGCGGACCTGCTGCTGTCGGCCGAGCACGATTTTACTTCCCTGCTGCAGCGCTCCGAGGCGTTCGACCGGGATCTGATGGCCGATCTGCGCAAGGCCGGCGGGGAGCATTTCGCGCAGATGACGGCGCTCTCTTATCGGCAGTCCATCGCCGCTCATAAGCTGGCGGTGGATGCGGACGGCACGCTGCTCTTCTTCCCCAAGGAGAATTTTTCGAATGGCTGCATCGACACGGTGGACGTGTTTTATCCCAGCGCGCCGCTCTTTCTGCTGCTGAATCCGAAACTGCTGGCGGGGTCGGTGGAGCCGGTGATGGCGTATGCGTCGATGCCGAGATGGCGGTTCGATTTCGCGCCGCACGATCTGGGCCGGTATCCGAAAGCCAACGGCCAGGTGTACGGTGGCGGGGAGAAGACCGAAGAGAATCAGATGCCGGTGGAGGAATCGAGCAATATGATTATCCTGACGGCGGCGATGGCGCGGGCGGAGGGGAACACGACGCTTGCGCAGCGCTACTGGCCGGCGCTGACGAAGTGGGCGGCGTATTTGAAGGACAAGGGCCTCGATCCGGAAAATCAGCTTTCCACGGACGATTTCGCGGGGCACCTGGCGCACAACTCGAATCTTTCCATTAAGGCGATTGTGGCGCTCGGGGCCTATGCGCAACTGGCGAAGGCAACGGGGCATGCGGCGGAAGCGGCGACTTACCGGAAGACCGCGCAGGAGTTCGCGAAACGCTGGGTGGAGATGGCGGCGGATGGCGACCACTATGTGCTGGCGTTCGATAAGAAGGGCACGTGGAGCCAGAAATACAATCTGGTGTGGGACAAGGCGCTTGGCCTGGATTTGTTCCCGCCGAGCGTGGCGCAGAAGGAAATCGCGTATTACCTGACGCACCAGAATAAGTACGGGCTGCCGCTGGATAATCGCTCCGAATATACGAAACTGGACTGGATTTACTGGACGGCGTCACTGGCGGGGTCGCAGAAGGATTTCGACGCGCTGATCGAGCCTACGTGGAAGTTCGCGCAGGATTCGCCGTCGCGAGTGCCGCTGACGGACTGGTACTGGACGCAGGACGCGAAGCAGCGGGGCTTCCAGGCTCGGAGCGTGGTGGGCGGGCTGTTTATGAAGATGCTGACGGATGAGGGGCTGTGGAAGAAGTGGGCCGCGGCTACGTATTGAGAATGCGAGTTATTCTCATCGTGGCTCTGAGATTGTCTCTTACTACGGCACCGGCGCTCTCGCCTGTGGGAAACACCTATACCGTTCGCCTTCCCGCAGCCAGGGAAACCTGGTCTTCTTCCGTTGCTCCGGTTCGGGAGTTGATTTGGTCCTGTCTTCGGTCGGGGAAGCCCGGAAGAGTGGTTCTCAGAGTGATTTCAGTAGAAGGGGAGAGCACAACCACTACGTACTCCGTCCTGATGCTGAAAGGCCGTTGGGTCGTGCAAACGGAGGTCAGACGGGTCCGCGCCGATCGTGCCCGCCGGAGTGCGCCGAGAGAAGAGATTTCGAGGATCGTTTACGACAGAGTGGCCCGAAACGTTTCCCGCCCCGCTGACGGGCATCCGCCTCAGGAACAAGAGCCGGATGAGCGGCTTGCGGAAAATTTGTACGAACTGGTGCTCTCAAGGTCCCCGGAGCCCTCGGTTAGAGCCGTCTTATAGAACACAGGCCCACTCCTGAAAGCGCTGCCTGGCTGCAAGTGTAGCGAGCCACTGGTATCTGTGATTGTTTCCGCAAAACTCGCCGGGTTACCGGTCTTATTTCCGTAACGCTGAACCGAGTCGCTCAACTTTCTGACGTGGCACGAACATTCTTTCTCCGCGTTGAGAACTTCGGATCCGTTTGCTTTTCGGTACCGAAAGGCACGTCCGCGCGTCCGCTCCGCACGAATTCATGGCGGAAAGCCATTCCATCGCTCGCTGCAGCGAGTGAAGGAGAAAATATGAGACGCAGGTTAAATATTGGCGTTTTAACTGGAACGATTTTCCTGTTTGCCGGAATCGCCGCTGCACAAACCAAAACTATCGTGGCGCCACTCTCGGGCGGCGCTTTGGATGTCGGTGCCGATCTGGCCGGAAAACCGGATCCGCGCGCGATTCAGTGGCCTGGTAAGGTTTGGGGCAATGCCGATTACGACGACACCATCATCCGGTTTTATCCGCCGGCCGGTTATCAGGTGCACATCATTTCGGCGGCGGGCAGCTTGTCTTCGTTTGCGCGCGGCACGGTGCCGGAAGGAACCACCGCCGGCATCTCCTGGGGACTTGTCTCGAACGCCGTGACTGCCAAGCCTGGCGCGGATGTCAATCCGGCCTGCATGGCTTACGTGAAACAGTCCATCACGGCCCGGCACGACGCGGAAACGACGCCCTTTTCCTTCACGCAGATCGGGGAAAACGGTATTCTCGGTCCCGATAACGTGCTCATCAGCCGTACCGCGGTTTATCTGAATGAGACGGGACGCGTCATGCACATCGAGCAGGCACTGGTCCTGACCTATGAGATGATTCCGATTCCCGCCGCACCGGTGAGCCGTTAGGGCTCTTCAGCGTTGTTCACCCAGCCAGCGCAGGAAGCCGCAGACCTCCCGTACGCCCCGCACGCGGAACCGGGCCGCCGTCGGACAATCGTAGCCCACGCGAATGGTGATCGCGCCCGGGCCGAGTTCACGAAACGCCAGTTCATCGGTCGCGTCGTCACCGATGTAACAGACGCCGATTTCGTGGCCTTTCTCGTCGCGCAGGCGCCTTTCGATCCAGCGGATCGCCGAACCCTTGTTCCAGTGCACCCGCGGCAGGATCTCGAGAACTTTCTTGCCGTGGCGCACGCGGAATTGGCCGGCCTTCGGCTCTGTCGCGGCGTTCACCATCGCTTCCACCGCAGGCACGTCGGCGTCGGATACGTTGCGATAGTGCACGCTGGCGGTGAGGCCTTTGTCTTCGAGAAGCGCGCCTGGAATTTCCTGCACGCGCGGCCGCAGTTCCCGGCAAATCTCACGCAGCATCCGCTGCCATTGCGAGGACTGCGGATTCCGGAGGTCATAGCGATTTCCCGCTACTTCCAGCCCGTGATTGCCGGCCAGAATCATCTCGAATTCGATCCGGGTACGCAGGTCGGACACCGACCTGCCGCTGACAATCGCCAGAGTCATATCCGCCCGCCGGGACAGCGCCGCAAGCACCTGCTTCGTAGTTTCCGGAATCCGCGCGCGAGCCGGGTCCTCGACAATCGGCGCCAGCGTGCCGTCGAAATCGAGACAGAGTAAGAGATGCGGGGTGGCGCGGAGTTCTCGCGCGATGGTTTCGAGTTCTTCCGATGCCAGTTCGGTCACGAGTCACCGGACTCCGCGGAATCCATCCGCAGCAGCGTCATCAGAATCTTCGCGGCCCAGCGGTAAATGGTATTTTCCGCGATGGCGGTGCGCAGGCGCCGCATGCGACGGTGCCTCTCCTCCGGCGTCATGGTGACGGCGTGCAGAATGGCGTTGGCCATCTCATCGGTGGAAAAAGGGTTCACCATGAGAGCGTCGGTCAGTTCCTGCGCGGCGCCCGCGAAGCTGCTCAGAATCAGCACGCCGTCTTCGTCGAAACAACTGGCCACGTATTCCTTGGCCACCAGGTTCATGCCGTCATGCAGCGGCGTCACCATGCAGAAATTCGACAGACGATGCAGCGCCATCAGCTGCGTCTGTGAATACTCGCCGCGAAAGAAATGCAGCGGCTGGTAGTCGCCGCTGCCCCATTTTTCGTTCAGCCGGGAGGCTTCGCGATCGATTTCGTTGTTGATCTCCTGATAATCCCCGATTTCCATGCGGCTCGGTACGCCGACCTGCGCGAAGCCCACTCTACCGCGGTATTCGGGATTATTTTCGAAGAAGAGATCGAACGCGCGCAGGCGCTCCGGAATACCTTTGGTGTAATCCAGCCGGTCGATGCCGATGCCGAGGAATTCCGGCATCACGCCAATGCGTTGACGCCAGGCAGGGATCGCGCTTTCCACCTCCGGACCCTGTGAGGCGTCATTATGCCATTCGAAATCGATGCTGATGGGGAAGGGGCGAACCATGGTGGACTTGCCGCCGCGCGTAATCTCGGCGTGGGCACGATCCACCTTGGCTTCCACCTCCCGCTCGACGGCGTTCAGGAAATTCGCGCAGTGATAACGGAGATGAAAACCGAGTAAGTCATTACCCAGCATGCCGTCGAGAAGTTCTTCTTTCCACGGAAAAGCCCGCAGGGTCTCACGGTTGGGCCAGGGAATGTGCCAGAACTGAGCCACCAGCAGATTCGGCGCATCGTTCTTCAGCATGCGCGGCAGCAGGCCGAAATGGTAATCCTGGATGAAGACAAAAGCGGGTTCACCGGCGGCCTCTTCGAGAATCGCGTCGGCGAAAATTCTGTTTGCCCGCCGGTAGCTGTCCCAGTTGCGCTGCGTAAAGCGGGGACGATGATAGGCAATGTGACATAAAGGCCAAAGCCCCTCGTTCGACAAGCCGTAGTAATACTCGTCTTCGAGTTGCTTATCGAGCCATACCCGGCGCAGCGTGTAAGCAGGATCATCCGGCGGCACGGAAATCCGGCCATGCTCGTCGCTTACCTCGCGATCCGCATTGCCGCTGCCGTGCGCCACCCACACGCCGCCGCAGGCCCGCATCACGGGATCCAGCGCGGTGGCGAGGCCGCTGGCCGGCTGCATGCACTGAATTCCCGAGTCCGTGTGACGGTGGCTATAAGGCTCACGGTTGGAAACCACAATCAGGCGCACGCCTTTCATATTGGCCCCGATAAAGTCCAGTAAGTCCGCCTTGGTCCACACTTTCGCCAGTGGAGTGGTGAGCGTGCCGGTGCCGGTCATTAACGTCGGTTAAGGCAGAGGCGTGGCCACTGTGCCGATCCTTACTTCTCATCGGCCCGGCTTTTCGCGGCTTTGTCATGATAGGAAAGAAGGACGTTAACGGTTCCAACCGCCTACCGATGCCAGAAGTCAGCGTGCAGCAGCACACCGAAGAACAACTCAGGAATGCGGGCGCCGCCGATATTGTGGTGGGTATTCTCAGTTACAACAATGCCGGTAACATCGCCGGCGTAACGAAAGAAGCGCAGCGCGCTCTGGCCGCCTCTTTTCCCGCTCTTCGTTGTGTGATGGTGAATGCGGATGGCGGGTCGAAAGACGGCACAGCGGAACTGGCCGCTTCCGCGGTGGAGGACCGGAATGATTTCGTACAACTTACCTATCCGGTTTATCCCGCCCAGAAAATTTCTCCCGAGACGTGGGGAGTTCCGGGCAAGGCCAATGCAGTCAACGCGGTCTTTAAGATTGCGGCCGAACTGAACGCCGGCGCGTGCGCGATTGTGGATTCCAGCGCTGCCAGTCTGAGCGGAGACTGGGCGAGCATTCTGCTGCAGCCGGTTACCGAACAGGAGATCGATTTCGTCGCGCCCTCTTACGTGCGCCAGAAGTACGACGGCGCGCTGTTGCTGGGCGTGATTTATCCGCTGATTCGGGCGCTTTACGGCAGGAGAGTGCACCAGCCCGTGGGCGGCGAGTATGCGCTTTCGGGCAAACTGGTCCGCCATCTGATGAAGCAGCCGCAGCCGGAGGCGGACGCCACCAACACCGGCGTGGATGCCTGGATGACGATTCAGGCCATCACGGGAAATTTTACGGTGGCGGAAGCCTGCGTGGGGCCGCGAGTGCTGAACACAAAAGAGCCCGCGCCCGAAGTGAGCACGATCCTGTCGCAGGCGCTCAGCGCGGTGTTCACGGAGATGAATCGCAGCGCAACGGCCTGGCAGCGCACGCGCGGCTCGCTCGCGGTGCCCTGCTTCGGTCCGCGCTTCGAACCACTGCCCGAGCCCACTCCGGCGGACCCGGCGCCGATGCTGCAGTCCTTCCGGCTCGGCTATCAGAATCTGCAGGACGTTTACAGGTTGATTTTGCCGCCGGCTTCACTCATGGATCTCAAACGCCTGCTGTATTTGTCGCCTGAAGCGTATCTGTTCGACGACATGACCTGGGCGCGCGTGGTCTACGATTTCGCACTTGCCTGGAGAGCGCGTATTATCGATCGGGATCAGTTGCTGCGCGCTCTGACGCCCGTCTATCTCGGCTGGGTGGCGTCCTGGGTGCGTTCTATCCGCGATGCGGGCCCGAAGGAGGCGCAGGAACGCCTTGAAACGCTCTGTCTGGCTTATGAGGCGCAGAAGGGTTATCTGATTTCACGCTGGCGCTGGCCGGATACTTTTAATCCGTAAGCCGCCCCGCTAAGGAGTTTTGCATGAATACGGAAGTCAACGAGGTGCTGCGGCAGACCATTGCGAGAACCACCACGGCGCTGGCGAATCTGGTGCCGGGGCTGCTGGCATTTCTGGTGATACTGGTCCTCACGGCAATCCTGGCGATCGTGATGCGCGCCATTATCCGTCGTTCCCTGCTGCGCATCGGGTTCGATCATCACATGGAAGAGTGGGGGTTCTCGGCGGTCAACGACTGGTCGCCCGCGCGGAGTCCGAGTTTGCTGATTGCGCGCGCCTGTTTCCTGGTGATCCTGGTTTTCGGGGCGCTGATCGGCGTGAGCGCACTCGATTCGCGTCTTACTTCGCAATTGCTGCTGCGCCTTTTTAATTACCTGCCAAATGTCGCCGCAGCGCTGGTGATTCTCGCGGTAGGCGCGGTGGTTTCCCGCTTCCTTGCGCGCAATGTTCTTATCAGCGCAACGAATATGCAGATCCAGTCGGCGCGCCTGCTGAGCCTCGGCGTGAAGTGGCTGGTGATCGTGCTGACGGTGGCGATGGCGCTGGATCACCTGCAGATCGGCGGCATGGTGGTGCATCTTTCATTCGCGATTCTTTTCGGCGGGATTGTGCTGGCTCTGGCTCTCGCGGTGGGTCTGGGCTCGAAAGATATGGTGAGCCGCAACTGGGAGAAGCAGGAGCGGCAGACCGAAAGGCTGGAACGCGAAAGGGAAGAGCAGTTCCATCATTTGTAAGTGATGTTCTTAGTTGCCGTCCACCATGAGTTCGCGCAACCGGGGCAGAACTGTCAGTTTCGCGAGACCGGCGTCGGTTATCCCGGCGCAGGCATGGAAGGTGATTCGCTCCAGAGAAGTTATCGCGCTGAGAATTTCGAGACTGCGATCGGTGATTTCGGTCCGTCCCGCGTAATAGGTTTTCAGGCGGCGTAGTCCGGCAATGTGTTCCGTCGCAATGTCGCCGGTATCGCGGCAGTACATGCACCAGAGCGCTTCGAGTCGCTCGCAGCGTCCAACGTGGCGGAAACCGGCATCGGGGACATCGATCGGCATGAACTCGGTCAGGGCGGGGAACTCCGGCAGTTTTGCCAGTGCCTCGTCGTCTACGTTCCGGCAACTCACGGCAAGACCGCGCAGCGCGGGCATGCGCGAGAGCGCGAGAAAGCCACGGCCTGTGAGGTTGTAACAGCGGCGTCCCCAGATGTATTCGAGGCTTCGGCTCGCGCTGAGAGCTGTGAAGCCCTCGTCACCGGCGGTGGTGTCCTGGCAAATCAGGTGGCGCAGATGGGGCAGGGTGGCGATGGAGGCCATGGTTTCGTCCGTGGCCGCGAATCCCAGGCAGTTCAGGTGAGATAATTCCGCGAGCGGTTGCAGTCCGGCGTTCGTGATGTGAAGCCGCGAGTCATCCAGGTTGAGAGAGAACAGGCCGTGGAGACCTGCCAGACTTCGCAGGCCTTCATCGGTAATCGGTCCTCTGAGCAGCAGATGATTCGGTTTCGGGTCAAAAGTCATCAGCGAATATTCGGGCGCGCCGCCCTGCCATGTCTTATAAAAGGGAAATTCGTGCAGCAGCGCCAGGCCCGCGTCGGTCACCTGTTCTCCGGATGTGAAGTGCCGCAGTTTCGGTTTGCCGGTGAGCGCCCGGATCACGCCGTCACCGGCGCGGCAGCCCAGCAGATCCACGCGTTCGAGGTGAGGGCAGGCTGCCAGATGACTGAGGCCCAAATCGGAGACTTTGCGGTGGTGATAGAGGGCGAACTCACGGAGCGCCGGCAGTTCACGCAGCACGGCAAGTCCCCGGTCGGTAATATCGCACCCGGTGAGATTCAGGGATTCGAGTTGCGGCATTCCCGCCAGATGAGCGAGACCCTCATCCGTGACGTGCGCCGAACCTTCCAGGTGCAGCGCGGTGAGGTGATCGAGTCGCGCGACGCGCCGGAGCAGCGCATTCGTCATCTGTCCCGCGGCGCGCAGGCTGGTGAGACGCTGTTCCTGCACGGCGAGGAAGATCTGATCCCACATATTTTCGGAAACCGGCGGTGCCGGTTCAATGGATTGATCGCGCAGGCGGATCCGATAGGGATGAGCCAAACTCTCACCTGGCATGCTGCACCTCAACGGTTATACCATTCGAAGAGAGCAATGACCCCGGAATCGCCCCTGCCCGATTTTGAAATTCAGTATCACCGCGCGTTTGCGGACTTCCGGCTGCGGGCGCTTTGGAACGTGCGCGAACTCGAACATCCCACCGCGGAACAGGCATTGACGATCGCCAGGAACCTGCGGGTGGAGGGGGATTTAGACGCCCGACGTCTGGCCGAACAGATTGAGCGCGCCTGCCGTGCCGCTTTCTAAGATTCAGACCGAAGTATTGCGATTGCTGGCCGCTCATCGTGACCCCGAGAGCTATGTGGCGGACGCCACGCCGCTAAACCGGGCGGCACCGCGGTACTCCAGCGATATCGACGTCTTCCATGACCGACAGGAGCGAGTGGCGCAAGCTGCGCTGAACGATGCCTCAATCCTTCAGGCGGCGAATTTCAGCGTCGCGTGGCTTCGTCAACTTCCGATGATTTACACCGCCGGTGTGACCAAAGACGACGAAGGCACCCGCCTCGAATGGGTGGTGGACAGCGATTATCGGTTTTTCCCGACCATGCGGGATGACTTATTCGGCTACGTGCTGCACCCGGTGGACCTTGCGATGAACAAAGTGATGGCCGCTGCCGGGCGGCGCGAACTGCGGGACCTGGTCGACCTGGTCACGATCGATGAAACGATCCTGCCGCTGGGTCCACTCATCTGGGCGGCGGTGGAAAAATCACCCGGCTTCACGCCGGAAGGACTCATCGCGGAAATTCGCCGGAACTCGAACTATCCCATCGCCGAATGGCTGCAGCTCATCAGCAGCGAGCCGCTCGATCCGAAGGAGATCTCCCGCCGCTTGCGGACAGCTCTGGATGAAGCGGAGGCATTTGTTCTCAGAATGCCGACCGACAAAGCAGGACTTCTTTTTTTGAGGGACGGGCATGTCGTTCAGCCCGATCCGGACCGATTGCGGGACTACCAGACTCACGCAGGCCAACGTCGTGGCCAATGGCCCACGAACGCGGAAATTTCCACTGCGATGCTGGAGCGGTACAGAAATCCACCCGTGCCATAAGTGGTGATTCGGCGCGCAGCGACTGTTACCCACCGGGAATCGCGCTGCCGGGCAGCCGATCCCGGCGTGATAAAGTTGACAAAGTCCCAAAAAGTCTTCGGAGAGTCACAAATGAAATCCACCGTTTTGCGTACGGCGTGCGCCCTGATCGTGGCGACCATGTCGTGTTTCGGCCAGGCAGGCCTCGGCACTATCAACGGAAGCGTCGTCGATAAATCGGGCGCGACAATCGTCAACGCGCATCTCACGCTGGTGCAGCTCACCACGGGTTCCACTCGTGAAGTGAACACGAACGCTCAGGGTAACTTCAACCTGCCTTCGCTGGTTCCCGGCAAGTATTCGCTCTCGGTCCAGGCGCCGGGATTTCGCGAGAAGAAGCTGGACAACCTGGTGATCAACGGTTTTCAGGAGCTTTCGTTTCCGGAACTCGCGCTGGAGGTCGGTTCGGG
>Ga0073936_10010449_pt1 | contig 11371 bp, 6 predicted proteins | sample AliMusrvi5mmetaG_FD_87041 | JGI IMG/M metagenome (GOLD analysis project Ga0073936, IMG submission 87041) | Freshwater lake bacterial and archeal communities from Alinen Mustajarvi, Finland, to study Microbial Dark Matter (Phase II) - Alinen... | ecosystem: Environmental > Aquatic > Freshwater >... | reverse complement strand
TTTCTTTTCTTTTCCTATCTTTCGAAAATGTTAGTTCAAATAACCAATCCGAACCACCTTTAACAAGTTCTGTATTCCATGGTATTGAAAAATAAACGCTGAATTTGCTTGTTTTAGTTGAGTGAAGGATGGAATCAAATTGTCCGAAATTCGAAACATTGTTATTTTCTAAAAGATCGAAGAAGGAATTTTCCGAAAAGTTTTCTTTTAAAAAAATTAACGCATTAATAATTGAACTTTTCCCTGAATTATTACTTCCCGTAAATACGGTAAGCGGCGCAAAGTTCAAAACAGTCTGATCTTTGAAGACCCTAAAATTCTTTACCCCAAATCCTTTGATATGACCCATATCTCTTAGTTTAAATTATGCCGCCACTGCATTCTCATTAATCTTATTGATCGTCTGAATGATCTTCTGTGAAGCGTTTATATCGAAAATACCTGTTAATCCATTTGTATTAATATCCGTAAACGGCGACTCAAACAACATCCCTGGGTCAATGGATCCGTTGACTGATAAAAAGTTGATGACCGTATCAATGAACCTGATCTGCTGCGAATTGAGGGATGAGGCCTGAAGGAAATCGGAAAATGCGGTCTTGGCAGCATTGATGTCAAGGCCAAGGATTGATCGAATAAAAAGTCCTAAGGGTTGATCTCCGAATGCTTTGATAAGTTCTTCCTTTGTGCCGATGGTCCCCTGTGTATACAACATCTGTTCCAGTTGCTCTAACTCATGTTTTGTTATCGGCAGATTTGTTTTGAGCTTTTGAATTGTCAGGTGGTCCTGGTTATCTCTCAGGAATTTCTCTACCCGCTTTTTATAAGCCGACAGATCTCCATAGCTTATGTCTGTTTTCTCTTTTGAAACCCATGACCCTTCAAATTCGTCCTCGAAGTCGGTATAAACAATAGGCCGGCTTTCTTTTTCAAGGAACTTGATAAGATCCCGGATTTCAATTCTTAGTTTTTCAACAGCTGGTAAGGTTATCTCTTTCCAGTATTCTGGAGTTTGAATATTCAGCAATGTTTCCATCCTCTGAGCGACAAGTGGAATAGCGCTTTTCTTTGTTAACCGGGCCCCGATGCCTTTAACCTGGTTTATCAGGACTTCCTGCTTTTTATCAGTTAAAAAGATATACAACTGAAGATTCAACATGAGCAGATCAAACCGCTTAGCAAATTCGTCGGATTCGATATTTTCGATCAGGGGCGCGATATGATTGGTTAAATCTTTGATATCACGATCATTCAGGTCATTCCATTCTGCAGGATCCCTGTATTTTTCTACCAATCTCCATTGCTGACGAACTATAAAACTCTCCTGGTTTAATGAAGCTGTCTGGTCAATTAGTAAGTTGAAAAATGCATCACTGTATTCCTTAAGCTCCTTTTCTGATTCGGGTTTTAAAATAATTGCAAGTTTTAACCTTGCCTCAAATATCCGCCTGCTAAGACTCTTTGTCTCTTTCAGCTCAACTCCTTGAGGATTTATGCCAAAGTATTCGAAATTCCCGCAGAAATCGAAGATCAGGAATTCTGATTTATCAATTCCTGGGGCAAACAAATTTAGGCTTAAGCGGGTTCCCCGGCCAATCATCTGCCAGAACTTAATCGCTGATCTTACTGGTTTAAAGAATACCAGGTTCACGATCTCCGGGATGTCTATCCCGGTATCTAGCATATCCACTGAAACTGCTATTTGGGGTAAATCCCCGGGATCAGAAAACTTCATCAGTAAGTCATAGGCAAATTCTTCATAATTGTCGATAACCCTCAAGAAGTGACCTTTGTACTGTGGATATTGAATATTAAACCGCGCTTCGATAAATTGAGCATGCTTATGACTCCTGGCGAAGATTATAGTTTTACCTAAAGTGTCTCCTCCATTGATCTTAATTCCATTCTCCATCAGACCCCCGATCACCTTATCGACCGTATCGATATTAAACAGCCATTCATTTAGCGCTGTGGCATCAATCTCATCCGGAAATTCACCGGTTATCGGATCGGCAAACTCTTCCTCAAATTTTCTTTTCTCCTCTTCACTTAATTCTGCATATTTTATCCCTTGCCGTTGAAACTTTGTCGTTACAGTTGGAGCTTTATAATCCACAAGGAATTTGTCATCCACACCTTGTTTCAATTCATAGGCATAAGTCGGATTATGCGGTTCCAAACCGAATAATTCATAGGTGTCACGATCTCCCTGGGAGGAGGGGGTAGCAGTAAGACCGATCTTCAGGGCATCAAAGTACTTGAAAATAACCTTATACTTATTGTATACACTGCGGTGTATCTCGTCAAAAATGACGGTATCAAAATGACCGATTCCATAAAATCGCAAATCGCCCTGGAATTCGCCGTCAATTTTGTTGATCAGTGTCTGGTATGTTGAAAAAACAACCCGGGCGCTGTCATCTTCCTTTTCTTTGGTCAGATTGATGGCGGGTAAATGGGGGAGGTGCTTGTTAAATGCGTCTTTTGCCTGTCTCACCAATGCGTTCCGGTCGGCCAGGAACAGGGTTCTTTTATTCCAGCCGGCTTTATTCATCAAATCGATTAATGCAGCCGCGGTTCGTGTTTTTCCGGTGCCAGTTGCCATAACCAACAACACTTCCCGGGTTCCCTTTTCAAAGACTTCTGTACATGCCTTGATGGCTTCCAACTGGTAGTACCTGTCAGTTATTTCATGATTGACCTTTTCATTCCGGAGGTCCTTTTTGTTGTTCCTTCGGTTTATGATTGCCTGAAGTTCATCCTTTGTGTGAAAACCGAATATTCCGCGTGAAGGGTAGTTCAGGTCATCCCAAAACCAGGTTTCAAAACCATTGGAATAATAGATCAATGGACGGCGACGATACTCTTTTTCCAGGCAGTTTGCATATAGCATCGCCTGATGTTGACCTTTCTTGGCATCAACCATCGTTCTTTTCGCTTCGACAACAGCAAGCGGTTTCCCGTCATCCCCCCACAAAACATAATCAACATAACCATCTCCGGTGCTTCCGTCCACACGAGGCATTCCCGTTACAGGAAATTCAGGTACATTCGGACCGGTTGGATCCCATCCGGCTTCTTTCAACAGGATATTGATATAGAGTTTCCGGGTGAGGTCTTCATTCGGATCAACAGGGGGAGGAACAAACCGGCTGTTTTTCTCTTTTATAGCTTTTACTTCGTCCAGTTCTTCCTGAAGTTTTTTAACAAGAGTTTGTGTATCGAGATACGACTTCTCAAGCTCAAGTAAATCAACACGTGGTTTTTCCTGCGGCTTTTCCCTGGGTATGAGTGACTCATCGAAGGCTTTTATTTCCGGCTTTGTTTCACTGTAGAGTGAAACAACCCAGGAAATAAAACCATGAAGAAGCCTGAGACTGTCAAGCGCTTCTTGCTGGGATACTTTAGCATTTACATGAACAGCCTGGTTCCCGATTTTCCGGACCAGATTGATCCGCATGATCTGATTCTGACCTATAAGATTCTTAAAGGGTTCATGATAGATAAGGGAACTGAGAGTGGAATCATATGGGGATCCAAGTTCTTCATCGTTTTCATAGATCCAACGAACCCATTCTTCCAGGCTTTTCCGGCATAGCATAGCAGTGTATAGCGGAGCCCGGTAAACATTCCGTTCAGCCTCAATAGCATTTAATGCTAATGGTTGCCATTGGTGCACCAGAAATGAGAAGTTGCTGGTCATTTTCTGTTAATTTAATCCGCCCTGAAACGCTTGTACCAAAAGAGATTGAAAAAGATTTTCTGAATGTTCAATGGTTGTTATTTTTTTAATTGTATTAATATTTTTAATTTGATTCACAAATTTAATCTGTTCATCCATCTTGGGTAGTGGAATATCAAAATCTCGTATTTCAATTAAATGAAGATCGGGAACTCCTGCACCTCTAATCCTTCGATCAGCTTGTTTTATTACAAAATCAGAATTTAGAACAAAATGTAAATATTCTGGAAGTACGAATTTTTGTGATGGCTTAATTAATGCAAGGCTAACAAAAATGCTAAATTCTCTATCAGTATCGACCAAAGCTGCTCGGCCATAAGTTGCACCGACTTTTGTGTATAGGATGTCATTCTTTTGAGGATGACAACGCTTAATAAATCCTTGATGATCTTGCAAAGAAATGTATTTAACCTCACTAAAATCAAGATATTTTTTCGTGGCATTTTTTACTGATAAAAATGGAATGCCTTCGGCTTTATATATGGGTTTTGCATGAACTCCGTCCGTAATTTTTGTACAAATTTTATTCAGTTTTATCACATTTTGATACCCACCAAACATATCAATAAAGATAGCCTGTGCCAGTTCATCATACTTTTTAATGAGTGCCTGATCTTTACGGCGCAGGGCATGGGCTTTGTCGAGGATTTCGGCAATACGTTTCTGAGTGGGGATCGGAGGAAGAGGGATATCTAGGTCTTTCAAGGATGTTCCATTGACATGGGGTATCGTGGCACCAGTCCTTTGGGACTTTATAAAATTAAATTTTGAATCTAAAAACCAGAATAAAAACATCGAATCGATATCCTTAGTTATTGGGCTTAGCCTTGCTAAGGTGCTACCAATAACACCTTGGAGGCTAGCCCCCACCTTGCCAGCATTAGCCCCATCCCATGCAAGTATTACATCATTGTCATTTACAATAATTCCATCTTCATTAGTATATTTTTTTTCATTTCCACCATGTAAATCCTCAATATTAATATAGCGGAATTTGGCCTGTTCTAACGGTACTTCTGTGTGTTTTTTTCCTTTTGAGATTTTTACCAACTTACCAAGTTTCACCATTTCCCATTTCATATTCAGGCGTTTTGAATCAATCATAGTTTTCTTCTTTAAATCTCTTCAGTTCTGCCTTTACCTCCTTAACCAATTGTTTTTCGCTGGGAAGGTACAGCTGATATTGGCTGGCCAGGATTGTCTTATTTGATTCCGGCAAGGAATATTTCACAACGGCATTGTTTTTATCGGCACAAAGCAATATCCCGATGCAGGGATTTTCGTCCGATAATTTTTGATTACGGTCGTAATAATTGACGTACATCTGCAATTGCCCTAAATCCTGGTGTGATAGTTTATGGGTTTTTATCTCAATAATGACAAAGCAACGAAGAATCCGGTTATAGAAGACCAGGTCAATGAAAAAGTCATCGCCATCCAAGTGAATTCGTTGTTGCCTTGCCACAAATGTAAATCCATTACCTATTTCGAGTAAAAACTCCTGCAAATGCGTGATGATGGCTTGTTCGAGATCTTTTTCGTAGTATGCAGCCTCGCGTTTAAGGCCTAAAAATTCAAGCACCATAGGGTCTTTAATGATTTCCGTGGGATGTTCAGGTATCTTTTCTCCCCTCGCAACGGCCAGAACGCTTTCTTTATCATTGCTTATCAAAAGCCTTTCATACAATTGACTGTTGATCTGTCTCTCCAACTGACGGGCCGTCCAATTGTTTCGGGTGGCCTCAGCGATATAGTAATCTCGTTTATCCTTATCATCCAACCGGATCAGGAAGCGATATTGTGTCCAGTTCAATTGCGAATGCAGTGCGTTCGCAATTGGAAAAATGCGGTAAAACTGCCGACACAACTCCAATTGCCTGACTGAAAAGCCGCTGCCAAATTCAGGTTCAAGTTCCAATGCCAGGTTCTTGATAATAAACTCTCCGTAGGTGGCCCTTTCCTGTCCGTGCTGTTCTTCTTCAAAAATCGTTTTACCGATGTGCCAGTACATAACTACCCGTTGAAAATCAACAGACCGGACAGCGTTATCCCGGGCCTGGAAAATAATTTCCTTGATTTGATGTATAAACTCTTTGCGTATCAGCATTGATTCAGGTTGTTTTTAATAATTCACTCAGCTCTTTCATCAAATCACTTCTTTCTTGATCTAAGGCTTTAATCTGCTCAATAATTACCTGAGGCTTTTCATAGTTCTTTTCTTCATAAACGACCTCCTTGTACCGGTTGATGCTGAGGTCATATTTGTTGTCATGTATTTCCCTGACCGGAACAAAAAAGGATCTATCTGTTCTTAGCCGGGAGGATTCATCTTTCAATTTACCGAACCGGGTAACAATATCGGGAAGGTCGCTTTTTTCTATAGGTTGGCGTTTATCATCGAGGCTATAACCATCCGCATGCATATCGTAAAACCATACCTTGTCGGTTCCACCGCTATTGGTTTTCGTGAACAGCAACACAGCAGTGCTCACCCCGGCATAGGGTTTGAATACGCCACTCGGCATGGAAATGACCGCCTGTAATTTCTGGTGATCAATAAGTTCCTGTCTGATTTTGAGGTGTGCTTTGCTACCTCCAAACAATACTCCATCCGGTACAATTACAGCACACCGGCCGCCCAGTTTCAACCCTTTGATCATCAATCCCAGGAATAGTAGTTCCGTTTTCTTGGAATCGACAATCCGGATGATTTTTGGATCCACAGCTTCTCGGTCGAGGCTTCCTTTAAATGGCGGGTTAGCAAGTATCAGCGTAGCCTGCTCATCAAAGCCTGTATTGGCTTCACTCAGGGAATCCACGTCTGTGAGATTCGGATTTTCAATGCCATGGAGAATCATGTTCATGGCGCCGATACGGATCATGGTCGGGTCGAACTCCATCCCCATGAACATCTTCTCCTGGAAATGTTTCTTTATATCGTCTTTGAAAAGTTCCTGTTCGAAATGCTCGCGGATATACTCACCAGCCACCATGAGGAATCCGCAAGTGCCTGCAGCGGGATCGCAGATGATATCTTCCGGTGTAGGTTTTACAAGATCCACCATCATTCGGATAATGTGCCTCGGGGTACGGAATTGACCGTTATCACCGGAGGTTGCAATTTTGCTTAACAGGTATTCATATACATCCCCCTTTGTATCACGGTCCACCATGTCGATGTTGCTGAGCATCTCAACAACCTGGGCCAGCAACCTGGGCGTAGGTATCATGAATGTAGCCCCCTTCATAAATTTCGCAAAGGCCGCATTCCCATTTCCCAAGCTCAGCATGAAATCAAAAACCCCATTTTCCTTCTTGAAGAGTTTGAACATGATCTCGGGGTCAGCATTCTTAAACCGGCTCCAGCGAAGTTCATCCTGACCTGAATGATATATCGGATTCTCAACCGGCTTTTTCAGAAAGCTGGCCTTTTGTTCCTTTTGAGTATGAATTTCATCAAGCCGCTTGATAAACAGCAGGTAGGTCATCTGTTCAATGACGGTCAGTGGGTTGGATAGACCTCCTGTCCAGAAGGCATTCCATACTTTGTCGATTTGGGAGCGGAGGTCGCCGGTTATCATGTATTAATCTTTAATGGTTTGATTGATTGGTTCATATTCCAAAATTAGCCTTCGCATAGTCTTTGCACCAAACAAGTATTTCTGCCAATCCAAACAAAGTTGCTTTGTAGGCATTAATAGTGACTTCATCATTATAGGAATGAGATAGCATACTTGAATTGTGTTTTACCATTTCCATCGTTCGACTTACATGCTGAGGTAAAACGGAAATTACAGCCTGTATGATAGCGCCACCATTCTGCAAATTAACTGGAAGACCGGAAAGGTATCTATAAGACCATTCTAAATTTGGTCTTCCGTCTGGCTTTATACACGAATTAGGTAACAACCCTCTTGAATTTGTCCAAAGTAAAACATCCTCAAACAACTCTCTTAAGGTATTGAAGTCATTCTGCTGGAATACTCCATCCTCTGCTATTTTAAACAATTGATAAAGTGTAGCTCCTTTTGTTTCAGCAAGTAAACCTACCCTAAATGCATCAAATGCTTCTGGATTTTGTCTTCTTATTCGAAACTCATCTGAGTTATCCACATAGTTCTTGATTTTCTTAAAAAGACGATCCTTATCTTCTGTGGTCTTTAGGAAAATATCTTCATCCTTAAAATATTTTTTGATTTGATCATACTCTTTATCATCACCCGTAAGAATCATTCTTGGGAACTTCGCAAAGTTTTGATCAAGATATGTTATTGCACTCGTGATAAAACTTGGGTCTTCAATTTCCTGATCTTCAGTATGCAGGCATTTAATGTCTAGAATCACGCAAGCAATTTTATGCTGCACTGCTGGCATCAGTTCCTTTAATCCAGCGAGACTTCTTTTAAAATAAAGAGCATATCCCCTTGCAGTACAGTCTACAGTGAAAGCCTCAATAAAATCTCTACGGTCGTCAATCAATAATATACTATTCGTCATAATTAGATTTTTGGGTTATAGGTAATTCAATAGTTAAAGCAAATCCTTTTTTTAATTTCTCATTGATTAGTAAAGTTCCTCCATGTGTTTCAACAATTCGTTTGATGTAGTAACCACCAATACCGGAGCCATTACTATTCTGACTTTTTTGAAAAGGTGAAACGAATTGATCTAATGTTAGGTTAAAATCTTTACCATTATTGGAGTATTCAATAGTAACCACTGGTGCTTGCTTATTACGTCGGATCTGAAATTTAATAAGTTGGCTAGAGTTTGATTCATTAAACGCATGCGTCTGAGCATTATGAATTAATTGATCAATTAGCTCTCCCATTGACTCTTTATTAAACTCAACAGGGCATTCTTCGCCTGTAACTTCAACTTTAAATTTCAATTGCTTATTTATAAGGAATGCATTAACATGATTTTGGATAAACGCCTTAACTTCGGTTTCCTGAAAATCATCCTTGCCAAGATTGAAACCCATCACTTTATTTACGTACGTAAGTTTATCGTTGATATCCTTTGAATCTATCAATAATTTATTACAAATCTCTTGTAGGGAATGATTAGATGGTTTATTTGGAGCTATCCCAATAGCTAATAATTCCGGATCGCTAAAATCAGGAGCATCTTTAAACTCCGCGAAGTGCTCAAGCTTATTTTTCTCTACAATCCGTAGAATCGATTCAACCTGGCTATTTAGACTGAGGAATGTTGGTCTTAATTGGTGAACAAGGACCCTTACAATATCACTTTCTTTATCAGCTACTTCTTTTTCATAACCTAACATCTTTAAACGCTCCTCGATTTTTTCCCTTTCTAACTGGATTAGGTTAGCACGTTGAGTAGCAACAAGTTTATTCTGTTCAATTAAGTCAACAATTGGGATGACCAGCTTATAAAGATTGGAAATTGAAATATGCGGTATTGTTGCTCCGACCTGTGAGTTAATTAATTGTTGTTGAACATATGGTGAGTAAAATTGATAATATAAATACTCGACTGATATTTGTGAATTGACGTTTGGCACCAGAGCATAAACACCTCTATGAATGGCGATAGGCTTTTCAAAATCCGCTGGATCAAAAATTGTCGGTTTCGGATTGTCACCAATTCTGGCGATCAAGAGACACTTCTCTCGCAAAATTGACCTCTCTATACTTCCTTCCCACGCAACAAAACTAACAACATCTTCATTAGCTATTTTCAGGTCAAGAATATCCTTCTTAAGATTCTCAGCTTTAATGATTTGGATTCTGGAATCATCCCATAAAATTCTGGCGTCCTCTTCGAACTGTTCAGGCACGTTTTTGGAAGATGTGCCACTTTGTATTTTTACAAGGGAATCTAATTGTTGTGCATTACCCTCTTCAAGTAATCGACCGGTCTCTCGGTAAATTTCGTTGTACTGATCAACTGATAGGAGATATTCATTTCTGCGAATAGCGGATATAGGCATAACGGTGCTAATCCGTGTGTCTGAATCACTCCATTTGTAGGCTTTTATGATGTCATCTATACTCGATTCTCTAACTATTTCGTCAGGTTGGGTGAAGCTTCTTGCACCATTTATGAACTTAATCTGATTGGTACCACGAGAACTAAGACACAGAATGGAAACTTTAACAGATGTATATGGGCTTAATGCATTTGCTGGCAAACTAATCACTGCTTCCAGTAGCCCATTATCAATAATGAATTGTCTAGTGATCTCATCGTACCCTTTCTTAAAAAGAAATCCCTCGGGAACTGTAAGAAATGCTTTACCTCCAGCTCTAAGTTTGCTTAGAGCGTATAGAACCAGTGCCGCAGTTCCGCTCTTTCGCGTTGGGGCAGGAAGACCTAATTGATGAATGAAAGAAAAGTCAATAGAATCATTTATTCTTGAAATCAACGGTAAGTCACTGATGATTAAATCAAACTTTTGATCAAAGGGATCAGAAAGGCAGTCTGCATTTCTATAGTTAAAATCTCGAATCCCATTTAGAATCAGATTGAGTGAACCCAATGATGACACTCTTGTATTAAGGTCCGAAGCGAAATAATGGATAGAACCATTTCTGGTTTGCTTATTGATCTCAGTGAAGATACCACCAAGCCCGGCACATGGATCATAAACTTTAGAGACCTCTTCTAAGTCTACCAAGTTACCAAACAACTCAGCTATGGGCTGGGGGGTGAAGTAATATCCATCCTTACTGTCATTAAATGATTTTTGTATGAGGTACTCGAAAATTCTTCCAAATTTGCGATCCTCAAGTCTGCTCGTTTCGAAATGGCTAAGAACATTTATGATTTCGAAAATGTCATTCTCATCTAGAGTCCTAATTAATTCTACCTGTTGGTAGAAAAAGTCACGCATTTGAGGGAATTCCGTTTCTAAGTATTTTACTCCATACTTGAGGTCATCGAGAAGAGACGCAGACCCCGAGTGAGCAAAATTATTTCTTAGGAAATTGATTCTTCCTTGGGGTGGAAGTTGGTGTTCTTCCCCCAATTCTGATAAATCTGATATCCTCTTATAAAATAAGAGGAAGACCACCAGTGCCCCTTTGTCACCTCGCGAAAGATCTCTCAGCAAATTCTGCAGGTACTTATGACTTCGCAAGATTTCACTCCAAGAGGAGTTCTGTGCTAGAATAATTTCGCCTTGGATGTAATCAAATTCTTGAGGATGTTGGGAAATCCGAGCGGTAACTTGACTACGGGATAGCGGGGCTTTATCCCTTCTGAAGTATAAGCCCCGAGAATTTATTATTTCAGCTACCTCCCGTGCGGTCAATGGCCGATCTGCTTCAATTAGTGTCTGATAAATTGCTTCTTTTAGGGTCATCGCTGAAAGATTCACAAACGGTCAATAATATTCTATGTAAAATTATCAAAAGTCTCAATTAAAAACAGTAGTAGAAGATAATTTCCTTACATCTTCCTTCGCTCTAATATATACTGGATATTGTGTGGCAATCTCAAAATGATTCAGGTCGTCATTGATCATCTTCATCAGTCTTCTTCTGCCAATTTCCTCAATCACCTCAAGCTTAAACTCGTAATTAGACTTAGGCAAAGAAAGTTTTAGTATTACAACAATAAATTCAAGTGAAAAAAGTAATAATGTCACTGTTATATAGA
>Ga0073936_10010446_pt1 | contig 11375 bp, 5 predicted proteins | sample AliMusrvi5mmetaG_FD_87041 | JGI IMG/M metagenome (GOLD analysis project Ga0073936, IMG submission 87041) | Freshwater lake bacterial and archeal communities from Alinen Mustajarvi, Finland, to study Microbial Dark Matter (Phase II) - Alinen... | ecosystem: Environmental > Aquatic > Freshwater >... | reverse complement strand
CCCCTAACCCCTTGACTTTTTTCTAGTATCTGATAAGGTAGCCCCAACTTCGCAGATTGCGTTCTGCCCACTTAGCGGAGGATTATAGGCCGTTTTAGCCGTTATTTAGTCCTTATCCGTGTATATTCACTTGCAATAACTGCATGAATAGTAGCGTTCCTGTCCATGGGAGCGCCTTTTGTGTTGTTATGAGTGCGTTGGTTTGACTAAGAATTTGCTAAAAATAATTTCCGTAGTACGTAGATTAGCGCGCAAATTTTAATAATTAATTTTAATAATAAATAAAAAACATGTCGACCAACACAACACAGGAGATTTCAAACAAGACCTCAAATCAACACACAGCCGCTCGTCCACAGAAATTCTTTTCACGTTATCAGGCTCCACTCGTAGAGATGCCAAATTTGGTCGAGTCACAGATTGCTTCTTTCACTGGACTCATTGAGCACGGGCTTGCAAATCTTCTCAAGGAATTTTCGGATATTAAAGACTATGCAGAAAAGAAATTCGAGCTTTCATTCGGCAAAGTAGAACTCATTCGTCCTAAATATAATGAGCACTATGCCAAGACGAATAAGCTCAACTATGAGGGTCAGATCAAAGTTACAGTTACTCTCAAGAACAAATCTCTCAATGTTGTGAAAGAGCAGGAAATGTTTCTTGCTGATTTTCCATTGATGACAGACCACGGAACTTTCATCATCAATGGTGTTGAACGTGTTATTGCTCCACAACTCGCACGTTCTTTCGGTATTTTCTTCACAGCCAATGAAGTTAGAGGAAAAGTTTATTTTGGTGCCAAGGTAGTACCAGCTCGTGGTGCTTGGATGGAAATTGAGATGGATACAGATGGTACGATTTACTGCCGTATAGATCGCAAGAGAAAATTCCCAATTACTTCACTTATTCGTGTTCTTGGTGCAGATACTAACGCTGCTATTGAAGCTCTTTTTAAGGGAAATCCAGAGGCTAAGAAAGTTGTTGATATTACTTTGGCCAAAGATCATGCCAAGACTGCTGATGATGCATTTATAGAAATTCATAAGCGTCTTCGTGATGGTGACCTCGCTACTGCCGAAAATGCTCGTTCATTCATCAAGTCGGTTCTCTCCGCTGACCGTTATGATATTTCTCGTGTTGGTCGTTTCCGTTTCAACAAGCGTTTCGCAAAGCCTATGGATGAGAAGTCTCTAGAACGCCGTACGATTTCTCTTGACGATATTGTTACTACTATCGGTCACATTGTAGAGATGAATAATACGCCAGATATGTTGCCAGATGATATCGATCACCTTGGTTCACGTCGTGTACGTTATGTTGGGGAACTCTTAGAACAGCGCATTCGTCTTGGTCTTACACAGATGAAGAGAAATATTCAGGATAAGATGTCTACTATCGAACCTGATATTACTTTGCCAGTTTCATTTATTTATCCTCGTCCACTTCAAGCTCGTATTAAAGAATTTTTCACAACGAACCAGTTGTCACAATTCATGTTGCAAGAAAATGTTCTTTCAGAAATGTCTCACCTTAGAACTCTTACAGCACTCGGACCTGGTGGTCTTTCTCGTGAAAGAGCTGGATTCGAAGTTCGTGACGTTCACCCATCTCACTATGGAAGACTTTGTCCAATCGAAACTCCTGAAGGTCCAAACATTGGTCTAGTTTTGCGTCTTGCTACTTATTCAAAGGTCAACGAATTTGGCATGATTGAAACTCCTTATGCTCGTGTCAAAAACGGTAAGATCACAAAGGAAATTAGTTATATGAATGCTTTGGAGGAAGAGAATCACAACATTGCTCATGCTGCTACTCCTTATGATGCAACTACTGGTCTCATCAAAGCCGAAGAAGTCGAAGCCCGTCAGAATGGTCGTCCAGCCGTCGTGAAGCGTGAAGAAGTTGACTTCATAGACGTTGCTGCCAACCAAGCTTTCTCAGTCGCTGCTTCGCTTATTCCTTTCTTGAACCATGATGATGCAAACCGCGCATTGATGGGATCAAACATGCAGAAACAAGCTACACCTTGTCTTATTCCAGAAGCTCCAATAGTTGCTACAGGTATGGAAGCAAAGGCTGTTCTTGATACAGGTCGTATCGTTGTTGCTCCAGAAGATGGTGAAATTATCCATGTTGATGCTCAGAAGATTGTTTTCGAGTCAAAAGCTCATGGTAGTAAGCCAGCAAAGAAACACGAATATGATTTGATTCTTTTCTCACGTACAAATGGTTTTACAGCATTCCATCAGCGTCCAATAGTTTCTCTTGGTCAGAAAGTAAAGAAGGGTGATGTTTTGGCTGATACTTCTACTTCAGAAAATGGCCAGATCGCTCTTGGTCACAATGCACTCGTAGCCTTCATGTCATGGTCTGGTGCAAACTACGAAGATGCCATCATTTTGTCAGAGCGTGTTGTGAAAAATGCAAAGTGGTCTTCTATTCACATTGAGGAATTCGTAGTGAATGTTCGCGACACGAAGCTCGGTCCAGAAGTCACAACTTGCGATATTCCAAACGTTGGTGAAGCCAAGCTCAAAAATCTTACAGAAGAGGGAATAGTTCGCATTGGTGCAGAAGTTCGTCCAGGCGATATTCTCGTTGGTAAAATTTCTCCAAAAGGCGAGACACAACTTACTCCAGAAGAACGTTTGCTTCGTTCGATCTTCGGTGAAAAAGCTCGCGACGTTAAAGATACTTCAAAGCGCATGGAAAATGGTAAGCGCGGTCGTATTATTTCAGTCAAGATTTTCTCACGTGAGAATGGCGACAAGCTCGAGTCTGGTATCATCAAGAAAATTTATATAGAAGTTGCTCAGGTTCGTAACGTTTCAGTCGGTGACAAAATGGCCGGTCGTCACGGAAACAAAGGTGTTATTTCAAAGATTCTTCCAGAAGAAGATATGCCTTACATGGAAGATGGAACTCCAGTCGATGTTATTCTTACACCACTCGGTGTGCCATCACGTATGAACCTCGGACAGATTCTCGAATTGCACTTGGGTCTAGCTGCAAACACTCTCGGTTATCAAGCCGTCGTTCCTCCTTTCATGGGAGCCACCGATGCTGAAATCAAAGATGAGCTTGTCAAAGCTGGATTCGACAAATCTGGAAAAATGAAACTTCGCGATGGTCGCACCGGTGAACACTTCGACCAACCAATCGCAGTCGGTTACATGTATATCTTGAAGCTTCACCACATGGTGGAAGACAAGATCCACATGCGTTCTATTGGTCCTTACTCACTCATCACTCAACAGCCACTCGGAGGTAAAGCTCAAGGTGGAGGTCAGAGATTCGGAGAAATGGAAGTCTGGGCACTCTTAGGTCACGGCGCAGCACACACACTCCGCGAAATTCTTACAGTTAAGTCTGACGATATCGTCGGTCGTTCACAGACTTTTGATGCTATCGTTAAGGGTGAGCGCATGAAGGCTCCAAACTTGCCAGCTTCCTTCAACGTTTTGCTCAAAACTCTCCGCGGTTTGGCCTTGAATGTTGAGTTGGTCAAGAAGTCTAAGGTTGAGGAGGAATAAAAAAATCTGTACATAAATATTAAAAATATTATGAAAAATTTTACTCAAAAAGGTTTTGTTATTCCACTCATTCTCACTATTGTAGCTATTTTGGTGGCCGGTGGCGCTTATGTGGCATGGAGAAATGAGAATAAAGTAATAGGACCAGTAAATGGGGTGAATGTAAATTTGTCACCAGAACAGATTGATCAATATAATCGTTCAATTCAGCAAGCTCAATCAAATCACACCTCTGCTGCAACAGCTGGATCAAATCCATGCGCCAAGGATTTAAACGATCCTCTATGTGACTATTATGTTGTTAATAATGGTTCAACATCCACACCATTCATTACCGCTATCTCTCCTTCACATGGTTCAGTTGGTACTTTAGTTACTATTACTGGTACAAATTTAGCTGGTTTTGAAGGTGATCTTAATGCCTATATTCAAAATGATCAAGGCGATATAGCTTTTCTTCCAGGTATTGGTTCAGTTCCAAGAACAGATCAGACAATAAAGGTTAAGATCGATGCGCAACTTTGTAAACAGAATAACAGTTATTCAGGTGCACTATGTACTTCTTATATGACTATTACCCCAGGAACCTACAAGATTTATACTCAACCTTGGTCAGAAAAAAGTAATCCTATGCTGTTTACTGTTACAGCGCCAGTTTCAACTAGAATTCCGGTTTCAATTAATACGGTTGCTCTAACCGACACAACTGATTGGCAGTCATATTCAAATCCTGAATATGGTATTTCATTCCAATATCCAGTAGGGAGTAAGGTTACTGATTCATATTCTAAGTACGGAGGAATATACTTGAGCATCAATTCTATAGATGGAACTTATACTGATATTCAAATTCAAAATCAGAAAGATGCAATAAATTCCTCTCCTATTCAGACACCATGTAATGATAATGGCTACTATACATCTGGAATATTGGATACATATGGTGATATCGATTTTATTAAGTCAGATACTAGTAAACAATATTCTGAAGATACAACAAATGTCGCATATGCTGAGTCGTATTGCGTTGTACATAACAGCACAAGATATACAATTACACCAAGACTTAGTTGGAATATATCCACACCACCAGACAAGACCAAGAGCTTCATCACCTTCGACCAAGTTATGTCAGATTTACAATTTTACTTTACCAATTAACAGACCATTCATTAATAAAACCGCTTTAAATTAACATTAAAAACATGACTACAACAATAACAACAAAGAAAGTTACAGAACCACAGGATTTTGATGTCGTACGCCTGACGCTTTCTTCTCCAGAGAAGATTCTTGAATGGTCTTACGGTGAAATCACAAAACCAGAAACGATCAACTATCGCACACAAAGATCCGAGAAATCAGGTCTTTTCGATGAACGCATCTTTGGACCAGATCATGACTATGAATGTTACTGTGGAAAATATCGTGGCATTCGCTACAAAGGTATTGTCTGTGAAAAATGTGGAGTGGAAATCACACGCTCTATAGTTCGCCGTGATCGTATGGGTCACATTGAGCTCACGACTCCAGTCGCTCACATTTGGTTCCTTCGATCCGTTCCTTCACGTATCGGGCTTATTCTCGGTATGACAACCTCTGATCTCGAAAAGGTTGTTTACTTCGCTGGGCACATCATCACCAAGGTTCACCAGAGCGAACTAGATCAGTTTATCCGTGATCTTGATACAGAATATAAAACTAAGGTAAAAACTGCTCAGGATGACAAGACTAAGGAAGCTTTGAAAGAACTTTTCCTTACAGCAAAAACAGAAATCGACGAAATCGCTCTCGGTCATGTTATGGATGAACCTACTTATCACAAGTATGCCATGAAGTATGGTTCTGTTTTTGAGGCTTCGATTGGTGCAGAAGCTATTTATGATATTTTGAAAAAGATTGATCTTGCCAAGTTGAAGCCAGAACTTGAAAAGGCTTATGAAGAAGCTGGTTCTGCAGAACGTGAGAAACTTGCCAAGCGTCTTTCTTTGGTTAAGCAAATGATCAAATCCAAAGTTCGTCCAGAATGGATGTTCCTTACTCGTATTCCAGTTATTCCTCCAGGTTTGAGGCCGATGGTGGCTCTTGAAGGTGGCCGTTATGCTACATCAGATGTTAACGATCTTTACCGCCGTGTTATCAACCGCAATAACCGTTTGCTCAAGCTCAAAGAAATAAATGCTCCAGAAGTTATTCTTCGTAATGAGAAGCGTATTCTCCAAGAAGCCGTTGATGCTCTTATCGACAACTCTATTCGTCACTCATCATCAGCTGGTGCCGCCGCTATCGCCGCACAAAAGCGTGCTCTCAAATCTTTGTCCGACAGTCTCAAATCAAAGCGTGGTCTCTTCCGCCAAAACCTTCTTGGTAAGCGTGTAGACTATTCTGGTCGCTCAGTTATTATCGTTGGGCCAGAGCTCAAGCTTGATGAATGTGGATTACCAAAGCACATGGCTTTGGAACTTTTCCGTCCGTTCGTTATTTCCGGGATTTTGAAGAAAGAATTGGCTTACAATATTCGCAGTGCAAACCGTCTTATAGATGATGGTGCCAAAGAAGTTTGGGAAATTCTTGAAGAAGTTATCAAGGGTAAATACGTTCTCTTGAACCGTGCTCCTACTTTGCACCGCCTAGGTATTCAAGCCTTTCGTCCTCAGCTTATTGAAGGTAATGCTATCCAAGTTCATCCACTTGTTTGTACAGCTTTCAATGCTGACTTCGATGGTGACCAGATGGCTGTCCACGTACCACTTTCAGAAGAGGCACAGATGGAAGCAAAGGAAATCATGGCTGCTGACAAGAACATCTTGAAGCCAGGTAATAATGATCCTACAGTCGTCGCAAAAATGCTTGATATTGTGCTCGGATGTTTCTGGGTTACAAAGATCAAAGAAAAATCTTTGGGTGAAGGAAATATATTTGAAACTCCAGATGCTGCAGTGCTTGCACACAGCTTCAGTCATGTCGATCTACGTGCCAAAGTAAAAGTTCTCGCACCAGCAGGTTCTGGTAAAAAATACTCCGAATTCAAGGGTAGTGTCTTTGAGACAACTGTTGGTCGTATTCTCTTTAACAAAATTTTGCCAGATGATTATCCATTCATCAACAAGGAAATTGACCGTAAGCGTTTGGCTGCTATTATCGATGACATGATCATTATTCTCGGTGCTACTAACGTCGCTCCGATTCTTGATCGTATAAAATCATTCGGATTCGGATTCGCCACAGTTTCTGGTACAACATGGGGTATTGATGACATCATCATTCCAGCCGCCAAGGAAGATATCATAAAGAGAGCCAAAGCTCAGGCTGATACTGTTACAAAGCAGTTTGGTGACGGACTTCTTACAGAAGAAGAGCGTATCAGAAAGCATATTGAAGTTTGGCAACACGCCAAGGGTGAAGTTGAAAAAGCAATTCCAGCTTCTCTAGACAAAATGGGTTCAGTTTATGACATGGTTACATCTGGTGCTCGTGGATCACTTTCACAGATTACAGCCATGGCTGGTATGAAAGGTCTTATTGCATCAGTTTCTGGAGAAACTATCGAATTCCCAATTCTTTCTTGTGCAAAGGAAGGTTTGACTCCTATAGAATACTTCATTACTACACACGGTTCACGTAAAGGTCTTACTGACACAGCTCTTAACACCGCCAAGGCTGGTTATCTCACTCGTAAGCTTTTCGTCGTTGCTCAGGATGTGGTTGTTTCTGAAGAAGATTGTGGCACGAAGGAAGGTATTGTTATTTTGAAGCAAACAGCTTCTGGTATGGCTATTCCTTTGTCAAAGAACATTCGAGGTCGTATTCTTGCTGAGGATGTAAAAACAGTCGATAGTGCAAAGGTTCTGTTTGAAAAAGGTCATCTTATTTCAAAGGCGGATGCCACAGCTATTGAAGCCGCTGGTGTTAGTCATGTAAAAGTCCGTTCACCACTTTCTTGTAAGACAATGCGTGGTGTCTGTGCACAATGTTACGGGCTTGATCTTGGTAAAAATTCTCTCGTTGCTCTTGGTGAAGCTGTTGGTACAGTCGCCGCTCAAGCTATCGGTGAACCAGGAACACAGCTTACAATGCGTACATTCCACGCCGGAGGAGCCGCTTCTCAAGGTGGAGATATTACACAAGGTTTGCCACGTGTTGAAGAAATCTTCGAAAAGCGTCGTCCAAAGAATCCAGCCGTTGTTGCTACTGCAAACGGTATGATCACTGAGGTCAAAGATCTTGGAAAAGAAAAGTCTATTAAGCTTCTTCCAAATATAGAGGATAGAGATGCTTCGAAAGCAAAGGGTAAAGCTAGTAAGAATGGAGAAAAAGCTACTGAGGCAATCGAATACGTATTTCCATATCGCCGTACAGTTCTAGTAAAGGTTGGTGATCACGTAAAGAAAGGCGACCTTATTACAGACGGTTCTGCTGACATTGATGAAGTCTTCGGTAATGGTGGTGAAGAGCGTGCCAAGGAATATGTTATTAGTGAAGTTGGTAAGATTTATGAACTTCAAGGAGAAACTGTTTCTCGTAAGCACATTGAGCTCATTGTAAAGCAAATGTTCTCACGTCGCCGCATCACAGAAGGTGGTGACACGAACTTTACAGAAGGTATGGTTGTTGATGATGTACAGTTGTACGACGAAAATATCCTTGCTAAGGACGCTGGAGGTGCGGTAGCCAAAGTTGAGAAGATTGTGATGGGTATAACTGATACATCTTTGTCACGTAAGAGCTTCCTTTCTGCCGCTTCGTTCCAACACACAACTCGTGTTCTTATTGCCAATGCGGTTCGTGGTTCCGAAGATGATCTCTCAGGCCTCATGGAAAATATCATCATCGGTCGCCTTGTACCAGCTGGTTCAGGATTTGCAGGATCACCTAAGAAAGATATGATAGATGCAGTATCTGCTGCTAGTAGGGAAGCTGAGTATGAAGAATAATGACTTATCGCCAGTAGTTTTTAGCATCTTTAAGATGATATTTTCTGTGTGGATATTGATGTTTAAAATACTGCTAGTGTGGGTTATACTTATCCTTGTAGCAGGTCTAATATTTACCATATGGTACATTAGACACCAAAAATTAATAGCAGCTAATAATTTAAGTAAAAACATGCCTCCACAACAGCCACCAGTTCAGTCAGTGCCACCATCAGTTCAGCCAGCACCACAGGGTGAGACCAAGACATCAGGTTTTGCTATTACAAGTCTGGTATTAGGTATTATTGCAATATTTCCTAATCCATTTTCTTCAATTATTTTAGGTATTTTGGCTTTGATATTTGGTTTGATCGCAAAAAGTAAGATCAATAAAGGGTCAGTAGGTGGTAAGGGTATATCAATTGCTGGAATCATCTTGGGTATCATAGGTATTGTTATGGGTATCTTTATGATTGTCACATTCTTAATCTTTCTTAGAACATTTATGCAATCTGTTCCTAAAAATTTTAGGATTCAGCCATCAATGACTTACAGTACTTCGACCATGAATTACGGTGTACCCGCAGCAACAAACTAGTGCAAAAAAGTAAGTGTTATATGTAAAAAAGTGATTCAGGTCTAGAAGAATTATATAGTTATCAAAAACTTGAGGTCACAGTTTGTGACCTCAAGTTTTGTAGAGAAGGAAGATATCTTCTTCACTTCCTGTAAGTGTCCGTCCATTTTCACATTTTGGGAATATATAATAAGTATATGCTGGTACTAGATATAAATAATTATGTCAAAGTGTGAACGTTCAGCCTAAGTGCTCACATTAAAATTGCGCTATAATAGTCTTATGTCAACCATCGGAACTCCCATGAACCGTACATCAGTCGAACAGATCAAAGAGCGTCTACCTATAGATGTAGTCGTTGGGTCATATGTAAAACTAGAAAAAGCGGGGAAGTCATACAAAGCCAAATGTCCATTTCACAATGAGAAATCTGCGTCATTTTTCGTGTCTCCAGACCGTGGTGGATATTATTGTTTTGGTTGTGGCGCGAAAGGCGATATTTTTTCTTTTGTAGAACAATTTGAAGGTCTTGATTTTCGTGGCGCCCTCAAAGTTCTCGCCGAAAAAGCTGGTGTCAAACTTGTTTATGATAAAAAAGCTGACAGTGAGCGCGACCGGCTTTATCAGGTTATGGAATTAGCTACGGAATATTTTGAACAACAATTGGTCAAATCAAAAGAAGCTCAAGACTATGTAAAGTCTCGTGGAATTTCTCCAGCAACACAAAAAGATTTTCGTATCGGTTGGGCACCAGAAGGTTGGCGCAATTTGCAGACCTATCTTAAAGGTAAGGGCTGGAATGACGTCGTGTTGGATAAAGTTGGATTGGTGAAGCGCAAAGAAGAACCTGAACCATCGTCGATGAGGTCGAGGAATGTAGTTAGCGAAGCGCCCGCAGATCGAAGAGATGAAGGTTCAGGTTCTCATTACGATCGCTTCCGCGGACGTATCATGTTTCCTATTACCGATTCTTCTGGTCGCGTCATTGCTTTCTCTGGCAGAATCCTCAAAGACGATGGTAAGTCCGCCAAATACCTCAATAGTCCAGATACACCACTTTATGACAAGTCTATGGTCTTATATGGCCTAGATAAGGCCAAAAGTGAGATTAGACGCATGGGATACTCTATCTTCGTGGAAGGTCAGATGGACCTTGTTATGTCATACCAGGCGGGGATTAAGAACACGGTCGCCGCTTCCGGTACAGCTCTAGGAGATGAGACTTTGAATGAAAATGGCATAGTCAGCAATCTCGGTCTTGTCCGACGTCTTTCGCCAAATGTTATCATCGCTTTTGATTCTGATTCTGCTGGCAGAAAGGCGGCATTACGCGCAGCGGGAATTGCGTTGTCACTGGGAATGGATGTGAAGATAGCCGAAATCGTCGGCGGTAAAGATCCAGCTGATCTCGTCAAAGAAGATTTGGAAAAATGGAAAGAAGTACTACGTCACGCAAAACCAGTTGTAGAGTTTGAACTTCATAATGTAATTCGTGATTTGACTTCATCCCCTACTTCAAACGTGGCGAATGTTGCCCGTAAACTTCCACGTGCCATAAATGAAAGAGTTTTGCCACTCCTGGCTCGCATAGAAAGTGCTACCGATCAATCATATTTTGTCAGACTTATTTCAGAGAAGGCAAATATTCCTACCGATGCAATTTGGCAAGATTTGCGAATGATAGAAAGGAAGTTGAAAGAAAAAGAAAAAGAGTCAGTAACAGGTTCTGTTAAGTTTCCAACAAACGTTGATGGAAAATTTAACAATGTTAATGATCATAAAAATCGTATAGATTTGGTTGAACGTCAGATTTTTGGGATTATCTTTAGCATGGAAAAGGTTGGTATGGGAAAAACAGCTACAGAAAAAGTTTTTACTGACAAAGTAGAGGAGTATCGTGAGCGGATCAAGAAAATTGCTGGTGATTCTTATCCTGAACGTCTATCTCGTGCAGAGGCTTTGAAGAGCGATCTTATCTTTGAGGCTGAAGAATATTTTGGTGCAGATGAGAAGCAATGGGAAAGACATGTCAATGAACTACTGGTAAATTTTGAGGAAGATATTTTGAATGGAGAATTGTTCAAAGCAATGGGGGAGTTGCGTGTGGCAGAAAAAACTGGGAATCAGGACCTTGTCGTTGAGTTGGTCAAGAAATGTCAGGTGCTTTCCATAAGAAAAGCAGAGATTGCAAAGAAGAGGAAATAATTTATCCCCATCTCCCTCCATTACCCCCCCCCCAGTATCTATATGCTAAACTGTTAGCACTTAGTCTTTAACATACCTAAACATACTACACACATGTCTCTATTTACTAAAGCACATAAGCACTCCTCACTAAAGTCTCATTACCAT
>Ga0073936_10010440_pt1 | contig 11379 bp, 8 predicted proteins | sample AliMusrvi5mmetaG_FD_87041 | JGI IMG/M metagenome (GOLD analysis project Ga0073936, IMG submission 87041) | Freshwater lake bacterial and archeal communities from Alinen Mustajarvi, Finland, to study Microbial Dark Matter (Phase II) - Alinen... | ecosystem: Environmental > Aquatic > Freshwater >... | reverse complement strand
TCACCGCCACCCCCGAACAGCAACGCGCCCGCCTGCACCACTTCCGCCACTACACCCCCGCTGACGCCGACGCCCGCCTCGCCGCGCAATTGCCCCTGGCGGAAAAAGTTGCCCGCGCCGACTATGTCATCGACAACACCGGCAGCCCGCAAGCGACCCGCCGGCAGGTAGAGGTATTGGTGCAAATCCTGCGCAGGGGGTAACACTCCGCGTGTGTCACACGCGCCGATACACCAGCAGCGCCGCGGAACGCGGCGTGGGCAGTTCCACGGCTAATCCGGTCAGCAGGTCCGCACCGCCTATCTCCCGCGTGTCCCCGTTCGTCAGGTCGGTCACGGCATACGGCACGTCGGCACTCAGACCCCGCAGCGGAAATTGCGCCGCGGTATCGAGGCTGCTGCCGCGGCGGAAGACCTGTAGCAATCCTTCGTCCAAATCCGACCGGTGAAATTGCCAGGCGATCCAGCAGTCCTCAGCGAGCGAGTAACTCGTCAATGAAAAAAAATCACCCAGCAGAAACGGCGCCGCCCGGCGCCACTGGGCCAGCATGCTCCGGTATTGCGGCCAATCCGCCCGCGGGTCATCCGGGTCGATGCCCAGGCCCAGCATAGGGCACAGGAAGCTGTAGACCGCATAGGGATCACGGTAGTCGTATTTCGCCTCCTCCACCTCATTGAAGGGGAGGCCAGTGCCGTAGAACGGTACCCAGGACGACAGGCCGTAGGTGTGCCCCTGGTTGCCCACCAGGCATCGCTCGGGAGAATCCGCCGACCAGGGTGCAAAGGGGAACTGGTAGTCGCTGCGCAACAACGGCACCGCGCGCCGCAGGGTTTCCAGGTCATTGCGCCGTCCGCCACTGGCGCAGGTGTCGATGAGCATCTCCGGGAAGCGCGCGCGCAGTGCGTCCCAATACGCCAGGTAGCCTTCCACGTGCCGGATCTCGGTAATCCCCTGGCGAGTTGGTTCGTCGTGGGCCTGCCAGTAGGGTAATGGATCGACATTGTGATCCTGCCGGTAGAGGTCGACGCCGTGCTCTGCGATAAAGTGCCCGATGTGGGCGGTCAGCCATTGCCGGGCCGCGGGGTCGCCCAGGTTGAGCAGCAGGTCGCCGCCCTCCGGGCAGGACAACAACCATTCCGGGTGGGTCGCTGCCAGCCAGGTGCCGGGACGTACGCGTTCCGGCTCAAACCAGAGCACCAGTTTCATACCCCGCGCATGTGCGTGGTCGCTGACTGCCCGGATGCCATGTGGGAAGCGCTCGGGGTCCGGCTCCCAGGTGCCGACCTGTGTCCAATCCGGCGTACAGGGGTACCATCCGGCATCCATCCACCAGTAATCCAGGGCCACGCCGGCGCGCACGAAGGCCTCGATATAGCGTCGCTCACCCTCTTCATTTTGCTGCAACCCCATGCACACCGCGGTGAAGGGCGCCGGCAACGTGCCGCCCGGACGCGGCAGATTGTGCGCCAGCATCCAGCGTCGCCACAGATTTTGCCCGTCGATGGCGTCGCCGTGGTAGAAGAGCAGCACGGAGAGCGGGGTACGCACTTCCTCGCCGGGGTGCAATATGAAATGGGTGGTCTGCTGACCGCCGGTGATATGTAACGCGTGTTCACTGGCGGTGATGCGCGCCGCCCACTGTCCGGGCCAGCCAATCGCGGCGATAAGGCCCTCGTTCGCGGCAGGCGCGGCGATGTTGAAATAGGGCCAGGCGCCATTGGTCGGGCGTCCGCCCTGCGGGGAGAGCGACAGATCCATTTCCGGGGTGATCGGTTGCTGGAACGGTTGGAAGCTGTCGGCAGTACAGGAATCCCCGTGCATGTGGTGCAATACCATGCCGGTTTGCCGTGGCCGATGAAGGTCGAGGGTGCAAATATGCTCGATCAACGGGGTATCCGCGGCGCCGGTGTTGCAAAAATAGCCCACCCACTCCACTACCGGAAATGCCGTATAGGCGGTGATCTCCACGCGAAGGTGCAAACCGGTAGCGGGATCAGCAGCCACCAGCCGGTGACGCGTGGCGCCGTCGCTGGCGGGTAGCGTCTCGTGTCGCCAACGCCAGCGCGCCAGTTCCTCAGTCCAGCGCCGCCCGGCGTAGGTGAAGGTTATGCAGGGGTGATACGGCGTGTCGTCTACGGCCAGAATCGTGGTTAACCAGACCTGCGCTTCGTGCCGGCTTGCGGGAATGGCGGTCATGGGTTCAGTCCCTCGACATCCTTCAACACACCGGGGCGCAGCGCACTCGCCTTCGCGGGAGCATGGCGCACCCCCTATTCTGTCGCCGACCTTATCGCGTATAGACGATCTTCCCGTTGACGATGGTCATCGCCACCTGCAAGTCGGCATCGAGTACCACTAGATCGGCAAGCGCACCCTGGGCAATACGGCCGAGATCGTGGCGGCCAAGACTGTCGGCGGGGGTCGTGGCGGCCATGAATAGTGCTTCACCCAGATTCCACCCAAGGCGTTCGACCAGAATACGCACAATCGCGTCCATGGTCGCGACGCTGCCGGCGATCGTACCGCTGTCCAGCCGGGAGACGCCGTCCACCACGCGGACATGCTGGCCACCGAGGGTGAATTCGCTGCCGTTGGGCAGTCCCACCCCTTGCAAGCTGTCAGTGACCGGGATGAAGCGTTCCGCGCCTTTAGCGCTGATCGTTGCACTGATCACCGCCGGATGGATATGCTGCCCATCGCAGACCATCTCCACGAAGAGTTCGTCGCGTTCCAGCGCGGCGCCCACCAGGCCGGGGTTGCGGTGGTGCAGCGGCGACATGGCATTGAAGAGATGGGTAACCTGGGTGGCGCCGGCTTCCAGCCCGGCAATGGCGTCGTCATAGCTGGCGGCGGAATGACCTAAGGAGACGATGATGCCGCGGGCGGTTAACCAGGAAATGAGCGCCGGCGCGCCGGAGACTTCCGGAGCCACGGTGACGATGCGCACCAGGTCGCGATGGGTGTCCAGCAAGTCAAGGATCGCTTGCGCGCGGCTGTCGTCCGGCGGGAAAATCTGCTCAAGCGGCTGGGCGCCTTTGAATTCCGGGCTGATGAAGTTGCTTTCGGCATGCACACCCAACAGGCGTGCGCCGGGTAATGGTTCAGCACAGGCCTGGCGGAAATTTTCCAGTACCTGCCGCATTTCTTCCACCGGGCACGCCAGGGTGGTGGGCAACAGCGCGGTGGTGCCGAATTTGGCTGCCTCCGCCGACCAGCGCTGGAAATCCGCCACTCCGGCCTGATTGGTGTCGATGCCCAGCATGCCATGCGAGTGGATGTCGATGAACCCGGCAGCCAGACTCATGCCGGTCAGATCGATGAACGAAGCGCCATTGTGCGGGTCGGGCATCGCGAAGTTCAGCACTTCAACGATAGCGCCTTCGGCGATGACCACCGTGCCCGGTGAGAACACCTCTTCGGTCAGGTAGACCTCCGCGCCGGAGAGAATGGTCATCTGTTCGGGTTTCAGGTTGACCGAGCTGAGAACCTGCCAGGCGGCGCCGGCATCCGGTTCCGGCACCAGGAGATGTACCTCATCCGGTGAAGTTTCCAGCGGCGGATAGAGAAACAAACGGATGCCGGCGCTGTGCAGCCGTTGCGCCAGACCCAGGGCCGTTCCGGGGGGGTAGACGCCGAAATCGACCATATGCTCCTGCGCCACCGGGGAGGCAGCGGTCGGGTAGGGGTTGGCAAAATCGCCGGTGTCATACCCGTCACTTTCATCGTCATGGTCTTCATACGGCGCCGGCAGTTCAAAGCCGCACATAGGACAAATGGCATCGCCGATTCCATATGGAGCGCGGCAGCGCGGACAATTCTTCATCAGAGTGCTCTCCTTCTTCCGACAGGGCCGGCAGCAAACCCGCTGCAGGCGTACAGCGGAGAACGCCTCGGCAGGCTACCGCATAATGCCGGCGTCCAGGCATTATGCGGGATAAGTGGATCGCTGGTATAATAGCGCGGATTATTCAGCCCGGATTAGTCATGACCAGGACGTTCGCTTCCGCTGACTCCCCTCTCCTCGGGGAGAGGGGTTGGGGTGATGGCCAGACGCTCGCTAGCGATAGTCCTGTCTATACTTCGTGATATTGCGGCGGAATCCTTGGCCTTTCGGAGGTTTGCTTGGCTGCATTTTCAGAGACGGTGTTGGTGCAGGCGCCGATAGATACGGTGTGGGCGCTGGTGAGCGATATCCGCCGCACCGCGGGTCTGTTTTCGTATATGACGATCACCGATTACGTCACACTGGCCCCCGGCCATTGGCAATTCCAGCGTACCCTGGCCATTCCCAGTGTGGCGACGTTGTCTTGGTGCGAACAAGCGACAGTGAAAGCCGAGGGTGAGTTGCATTTCCATGCCATTGATGGTGATCTGCCGTATTTCGCCGGGTTGTGGCTGGTGGCGGCGGATGACGCCGGGACCCGCCTGACGTTGGCGCTGGATTATGAACCCCCGACCAATGTAGGACCGCGGGTACCCGCGTCGATGGCGCAATATGTCATCGGGGAAATCTTCAAATCCGTGTGCCGTCATATCAAAGAAGCGGCAGAGGAGACAGCCCGATGACCCCCGGCTACCTACTGTTGCCGTTGGATGATCGTCCGGTGAACCTCGATCTTCCCGTGCAATTGGCCGCCATCACCGGTGAGACGCTGGTCACCCCGTCGCAGCGCGACCTGGGTCGCTTCCTAACGCCCGGCGCGGTTGACCAACTGGCCGCGTGGTTGGTGCAGGCGGCGCCGGCGGCACATACGGCAATTCTCTCGTTGGATATGCTGGCCTATGGCGGGCTGGTCGCCTCGCGTACTCCGGAGGTGTCCGTCGCCGCGGCAGTGCAGCGCCTGGAAGTGCTGCGCGAGATTAAACGCCGACACCCGGCATTGCGCATCTATGCCTTCAACGTGATCATGCGCTTAACGATCACCGGGACGGACCCGGCGATGCGTGCCGCGGGCAAGGCGATTTTCCGCTATTCGATTCTGCGCGATCAGGTGGAGCGCTTGGGCGAAGTCGCTAAGGCGGCGGAGTTGACACAGGTGGCGACATCGATTCCCTCGCCGATATTGGACGCGTACCTGGCCGCGCGCGCGCGCAACCACGCGGTGAACCGCGCCGCGCTGGCATTACTTGCCGACGGCGTAGTGGATTTCCTGGCTCTGGTACAGGAGGATACCGCACCGGTCGGCTTGCACGTACCCGAACAACAGGCCCTGCGCGCCTACGCGGCAGAACACGCGTCGTCGTCGCGCTGGCGCCTCTATGCCGGCGCCGATGAAGCCGCGCAGACCCTGTTGGCGCGCGCTATACTGGAGCAGGATGGCCGGGCATTCCCGATGGAAACCGTCTTCCGCGATGCGCTTGCCGCGGAAACACCCGCATTATACGAAGACACGGCGCTCCGTGAGACGACGCGCCGGCAGCTCGACGCGGCGGGGGGGACTGAGGATTCCGCGGGGGTGCGGTTGGCAGTACATACCTTCACACCACCACAAGAGGATCTCTTTGAACGACCCCCATTGCGTGAACCCACCTGGCGTGCCGCGTTGTCGGCATATCCTGACCAGGGACCGGCGGCATGGTTGGCTAAGTTGGGAAGTGGTCCGGTGGCGCTGGCCGATGTGGCGTATTGCAACGGCGGCGATCCGCATCTGTTGGCGGCCGTCTTCGCCGCCGACCGGAGCGCTGACCTGTGGAGTTACGCGGGGTGGAATACCGCGGGAAATACTTTGGGGACGACCATCGCGCAGGCCGCACTCCGTTTTACCGCCCGCGCGCGCGGCATTACGACGGCGATGGAAGCGGCACAGCGTACAGCGCTGTTCACCCGTGTGCTGGATGATGTGCTCTTCCAGTCCATCGTCCGTCCGTGGGCCATCGGCGCCGTAGAGGAGTCCGGGGGGTCGGCGCTGAATTTAGGGAGTGGAGCGTTCGCGGTCGAACAACAGGTCGACCACGCGTTGCGTGCCGTATGGGGTGAGCTTTGTGCGCGATACCCGGCGGCAGCGCGACTCGACCAGCCGTTTCGCACCACCCTCCCCTGGGGACGATTGTTTGAGATACGCATCATCACGGAGCAGGCATGACCGAACCACAACATTTATTAGCGTCGGATGAACAACAGGAAGCCCCGGTGCAGTTGCACAGCGATGAGGCTATCGAGGGTGAACCGTATGGTCTGACGGCGCTGTTGGGCGGATTAGCGTTATTGTTGCTGGCGCATGGCGTGCTGCCGAACTGGGTGGTCTGGCAGCATGTCGATCGTTTCTGGCGCGTGTTCCTGCTGTATGACGGCGCGTTGCTGGCGGCGGCGGGCATCTATTTTACGCTGCTGATCACACGCACGCGGTTGCCGCTGGTCGGGTTATGCATCGCCAGCGGTATCCTTGGTCTGCTGGTGAGTCTGCCGGCGTCCAATTTGTATCTCGCCCCCTGGAAAGAGCTGGACAGCTTCACCACCCTGCTGGTGCAAATGCTCGGCGCCGGACTGGGTGGCTTTCTGCTGGCCAAATTCCTCCATGTTGAGGAGCGCCCGCAACTCGTCGCGATCATCTCCTTTCTCTTTATCTTTGTGTTGGTCAGCATCTACTTTATCCTTGGTGCATTATGGGCGGGAAAATAGCTCCCCTGATTTTCATCATCGCGATCGTGCTTTCCGGGTGTCGGCAAGCGCCGACCCCCACCACTCGACAGGAGGATCGCACCATGACCTTGACTGTCGCCAGTGCGGCGTTTGGCGTCGGACAGCCGATGCCCCCACGCTACACCGCCACCGCGGAGAACTGGTCGCCCCCACTCACCTGGAGTCGCCCGCCGGAGGGTACGAAAACTATCGCCGTTCTCTGTGAGGATCCGGATGCACCGCGCGGCCTGTGGGTGCACTGGGTTCTGTACAACCTGCCGCCGACAACGCGCGCGTTGCCGGAACACGTCCCAACCGCGGCGCTGTTGCCCGATCAGGCGCGACAAGGGGTGAACGGTTCCGGGACCACCGGTTATTCCGGTCCCTATCCTCCGCCGGGAACACCGCATCGTTACTTTTTTAAGGTCGTCGCATTGGATACCGTCCTCGAACTCCCCGCGAAAACCACCCGTGCCCAGTTACTGGAGGCCGTCGCGGGGCACATCCTGGCCGAAGGGGAAACCTACGGAACATTTCAGCGTTGAACGCTGCGCGGTTTCCTTGACACCGGACAATGGGCGCGGTATGCTCAGTTGTCCCCCGGTTGAAAGATGAACCCATGAGCGAACGGATTCTCAACAAACGATATGTGCTTGACAGCAAGGTGGGTGAAGGCGGTATGGCCATCACCTATCGTGCACACGACTTGTTGCTGAACCGCACGGTGGCGGTGAAGGTGATGCGCGAGCAGTTCACCTCGGACCCCCAATTCGTCGAGCGTTTCCGCCGGGAAGCACAGGCCGCCGCGCGCTTATCCCACGTCAATATCGCCGGCGTCTATGATACCGGTACGGATGACGGGACCTATTATATTGTGATGGAGTTGGTGGAAGGCACCGACCTTAAGCAGCGGTTGCGTCGTGAAGGCGCGCTGCCGGTGTTGCTGGTGCTGGACATCGGACGTCAAATCGCGGCCGCGCTGGACGCCGCACATCGCGGGGGCTTGATCCATCGCGACATCAAACCGCACAACATCCTGCTCACCAAAGATAACAAAGTCAAGGTGACCGACTTCGGCATTGCCAAGCTGGTCTCGGATGGCGACGACACCGGGGTGATCATCGGCTCGGTCCATTATCTCTCGCCGGAACAGGCCCGCGGTGAAGCCACCACGCCGGTGTCTGATTTGTATTCACTGGGTGCAGTGCTCTTCGAGGCGCTCACCGGGCGCACGGTCTATGAGGGTGAGAATCCCATGGCCGTGGCGCACAAGCAAAATTACGAACGACCGCCATTGCCGCGCACGTTGCGCCCGGATATTCCACCCGCGGTAGAAAGCGTCGTCCTGCGCTGCCTGGAGAAGGATCCGCGCGCGCGTTACCAGTCCGCCGCGGAGTTGCAGGCCGTGCTGACGCAACTCATCGAACAACTCTCCCAGGAACAGACCGTGGTCATCCCCGCGCCGCCGGTGCCCACGATGGACGCGACGATGATTTATAAACCGATCGTCGACCCGCAGAGCGCACCCCCTCCCAATCCTCCGCAACGGCAGCCGATGGCCAGCCAACCTGCACCGCCGGATCCACCAGTGGCCAGCGGGCGCAGTACCGGTTGGATCATCTTCATCCTCTTTTTAGTGCTTTGCGGCGTCGTGGGGTATGGCGCCTGGCTGATGGGCCAACATGTAGAAAAGCCGGTGCCCACGGATACCGGCAAGATCATGGTGCCCGACCTCGTGACGCAAGGGTTGACCAGCGGGCAGGCGAAGGAATTGCTGACCGTGCGCGGGTTTACCGATTTTCAGGAGGGAAAAGAGCAAAGCACCGTGGACGCCGGGAAGGTGTGCCGGCAGGATCCGCCCGCGGGCAGCGAAGTAGACCCGAACAATACAAAAATTCTCTATTGGATCAGCGATGGCCCCTCGGTGCTGATCATTCCCAGCAATATTGTCGGCATGTCCCGCGACGCGGCGGCACGAGAAATTCGCACCGCCGGTTTTACTGGCGTTTTTCAGAACAAGACGGAAAATAGTGATACCGTCAAAGGTATGCTGATCCGCACTGAGCCGGCAATGGGCGCGCAAATCAAACGTGACGCTGTCGTGACGCTGGTGCTGTCGTTGGGGCCGGCCACGGTGGCGGTGGTGAAGGAAACGTATAAACCGGGCAAAGCGCCGGATATCGGCGAAAGCACGGATTATATTCATATTGAATTTGAAAACCCCCAAGGCAGCGACCCGCAGGTGATCTGGGAGGGTCAGGTGGCGCCGGGCGACGAAATTCCGGAGCAACCGTTCGATCGCAAGGCGACGGACCGCGTGGTCGTGCGCCTGTTCGCGGGCAAGGATAAGGATACCCTCAAACAGGTGAGTGAGGATACCTTTGGTCCCGCGAAGAGTCTGGCAACACCCCCGAAACCACCCAGTGTTCCCAATTAAGTAGTTTAGCCTTTTTCAAGCATGCTGTTACAGACGAACATCCGGACACATCTGGCGCTCGCGCGCCAGATGTGTGCTTATATACATCAGTAACAGCATTTGTGAAAAGGGCTAAACTCCAGGGCGCGGGGTGAGGGAACACGACGGCAGGTCAGGATTCGCTGCCGTAAGCATGGTATCCAGCCCGAATGTTCGGCGTCCACTTGTCCCGGCAGGGACGACCGAAAATAGCCCCCCAATTTATTGGGGGGTTTCCAGACGAAAAAGAATGATTAGTCCCGTCAGGGACGGCCGAAACGCCTCGGTTACTACCCTTCGGTCGTCCCTCTCAGGACTTTGGGCACACCGAAACGGCTATTATCGCTTGTCCCGGTCGGGAAAATATTGGACTTCTCCCGGTGCATTGGACACCGCGCCAGTTCGGACTGAACCGGCATTCACCCGGCAGGAACGCCTCCTCGCCCCGGCGAACAGATACTCTATCAACCCATCCCTACCGCGGAGTCGTCAACTGTGACCACGCTGAATGCCGACGCGTCTCTTCCGCCGCCATTCCCGGCCTATCAGGGTCAGGAACCGTACATCTTCGTCTCCTATGCGCACAAAGACGTTGCAACCGTCTACCCGGAACTCCAGCGCCTGCACGAGCAGGGCTACCGTATCTGGTACGACCAGGGCATTGTGCCGGGCGAAGGGTGGGCGGCGCGCATTGAGGAGGCCATTGAGCAGTGTGCGTATTTCGTGGTCTTCCTCACCGCCAACGCCCTGGTGTCCGACAACGTCCTTGACGAGATCCATTGCGCACGCGAATTGCACAAGCCCACCATCGCGATCTACCAGGCGGCGGTAACGCTGCCAAAGGGCACGCATCTGCGCCTCTCGCGCATCCAGGCGATCATGCGCCACGAACTGTCCGCGGAGGACTACCGGCGCAAGCTGGACGTGGCGTTGCCTGATACGCTGCGCGAAAGCGCGGCGCCCGCCGGGGGGCCTGCCCCCCGCCTGCTCGACACCCGCGCCCGCCTGGCACTCGACACGACCCCGCCCGGCGCCGCCGTCTTCATCGATGACGCGGACACCGGCCTGTGCACGCCCTGCGAGTACACCGAGAACCTGAAGCGCCAGCCGGCGCGTACCGCCTTGCTGGAGATGAAGCGCGCCGGCTTCGAGGAGGCGTGCTACGAAGTGGAACTTCGCCGCGGCGAGCGCGTCCCCGTCTCCGTCACCCTCACCGCGCTTCCCAGTAGCCCACCCCCTGCGTCCAACGCCGATATTCGCCTCGTCGCGCCCCCTGACGACGATCTCCCCCCCTGGTTGCTCGCAGAAAACGACCCCCGCTATGTCGAGTTGGGAGAGAACGAGGGGTTGCTTCCAGCATCCCCGACTTTCCAGTCACCCGCATCGAAACACGACGAGATCACCCTTGTCTTTCCCCCCCGGGTAAAGCCTACCGGGGGCGCTATCCCGGCGCAACTGGGTATCGAATGGGTCACCATCCCCGCCGGCGACTTTCTCTATGGTAACGACAATGTGCGGAAGAGGTTACCCGCCTATCAGATGATGAAATATCCGGTCACCGTCGCGCAATACCGGCACTTCTGCACGGCGACCGGGCGGCAGATGCCCGACGCACCGAGTTGGGGCTGGCAGGACACGCACCCGGTAGTCAACGTGAACTGGGATGACGCGGCGGCCTTCGCGACATGGGCCGGATTGGCGTTGCCCACCGAGGAGGAATGGGAAAAAGCCGCACGCGGCACGGACGGACGCGCGTATCCGTGGGGAAATGCTTGGGATGCTGCCAAAGCGCACTGCTCAAAGAAAGAGTGGGGTGATGCCCAGCAGACCGCCCCCGTGGGCCGCTACCCGGCCGGCGCGAGCCCCTACGGGTGCCTGGATCTGGCGGGGAACGTGTGGGAATGGTGTGACAGTTGGTATGACAACAAGAAGGATACGCGGGTGGTGCGTGGTGGAGGCTGGGTCACCAATGATCCGGACTACTTCCGCGCTACCTACCGGCGCAGCTACGCTCCGACGAACTGGGGCCTCAACCGCGGGTTCCGGTGTGTGCTTCGTTCGCCAGGACCGTAATACCCTTGACCCTTGAGCCCTCGATCCCTTGGCACTTTCGCCGGCGCTAGGAACGCCGCACTGGCCAGGGAGGGCCAGATTGGGGAGCGCGCAGCGCTGAGCGACGCAAAAATGACCTAGCGGCGCGCGGCAGTTACCGGTTCGTGCTGTCCCGGTAGTATATGTCGGCGCTTGTCTGGCGCCGTCTCCCTCACCCTGGCCCTCTCCCAGCGGGAGAGGGCCAGGGTGAGGG
>Ga0073936_10010428_pt1 | contig 11388 bp, 10 predicted proteins | sample AliMusrvi5mmetaG_FD_87041 | JGI IMG/M metagenome (GOLD analysis project Ga0073936, IMG submission 87041) | Freshwater lake bacterial and archeal communities from Alinen Mustajarvi, Finland, to study Microbial Dark Matter (Phase II) - Alinen... | ecosystem: Environmental > Aquatic > Freshwater >... | reverse complement strand
GCCATCACCTTTCACCTCGATGACGGGAACGTGTTTTTCCTTGGCCGCATCGGTGGAGTTTTCGGCCAGGGCCCGCATGCTCTGGCCACAGCAGGAGGGATCACAATCCGAGACGTGGAGGGCTTCGACGATGCTTCCACAGGAATCACACTTGAACACTTGCAGTTTTTGCGACATTTGTTCTCCTTTTTTTACCAGTTCTCGCCAAGCCGCTCGAAATAGGCTTGGGGATGCGCACAGGCGGGGCAGGCTTTCGGAGCTTCAGTGCCTTCAAAAATGTACCCGCAATTGAGACAACGCCAAGTGAGGCTTTTATCAGCCGAGAACACCTTGCCGGCATCGATGTTGGCCGCAAGCTTCTCATAGCGCCTGGCATGCTGCTTTTCCGCAACCGCGATGGATTCAAAAACACTTCCCAGCGCGTCAAAGCCCTCCTCTCGGGCTATTTTCGCGAAAGAGGGATACATCTCCTTCCACTCGAAATTCTCCCCCGCGGCACCGGCGAGGAGGTTGTCCCTCGTTGGACCTACGATGCCGAACGGGAAGGCTCCGGTGATCGAGGTTTCCCCTCCTTCCATGAACTTGAACAGGCGCTTCGCGTGTTCCTTCTCCTGGTTTGCGGTCTCCTCGAAGACAAGGGAAATCTGGAAAAAACCATCTTCCCTGGCCTTGGAGGCATAATAGGTGTACCTGTTCCTCGCTTGCGACTCTCCGGCGAATGCAGCCATTAGGTTTTTTTCTGTCTTCGTTCCTTTCAGGCTCTTCATCCCCTTCCTCCTTCGCTGACGATAATGCCCGGCCGTTTTGGCAGGCGACTGTAAATATAGTCAATACTGGGTGACGGCGCAACGAATATTCCCGATCCCGTCGTTTTTTTATGCCCAGCCTCAATCAGCGGGGTGCCACCAGCGCGTATCCTATCGGAGGCATACGATGCCCAAGGATACACTGTATGACTCGGGACTTCATCTGATCCAGCCCAGGATCCGCGAGCGCCTTGCGCGGGAGGGGCCGGCGTCGCTCTCCGACGCCGATCTCCTGGCGGCCCTCCTCGGCACAGGGACACGCGGCAAAGGCGTGCATGAACTGGCCAGGGAAGTGCTCGACCTCCTCGACTCCGTGAGCGGAATACCCGAAGCCGATACGCTCAGCAGACTGGCTGGCATCGGACAGGCAAAGGCCAGCGCGGTGTGCGCCGCCCTCGAACTCGGACGCAGGCTCTATGGCGTCAGGGAAATGAAGATCGCCACGCCTGGCGATGTATGGCCAATCGTCGCACATTGGTCCGACCGCAAGCAGGAACGCTTCATCTGCTGCTCCCTCAACGGCGCGCACGAACTCATAGCAGCGCGAGTAGTGTCCATCGGCTTGGTCAACAGGACGGTCGTGCACCCACGGGAGGTTTACGCCGACCCGATAACTGACCGGGCGTGTGCGGTGATAGTCGCCCACAACCATCCCTCGGGCCGCCTGGAACCAAGCCCCGAGGACCGTGACATCACCTGCAGGCTCAAGGAGGCCGCCGATACCCTCGGCATTGCCCTCCTCGACCACGTTATTTTCTCGAGCACCGGGTATTTCAGCTTTGTGGAACACGGCATTCTCGAACCGCCGCTTCCCGACTGAAACCGTGTCCGCAGGTCAGATGACTCCGATCGTCTTGCCGGCCTTCGCGAAGATGTCGAGTGCGCGTTGCAACTGTTCCCGTGTGTGGGATGCCATGTAGCTTGTCCTCAGCAGGGCCATGCCATGGGGCACCGCGGGCGCGATGACCGGATTGACATACACGCCGTTCGTGAACAGCTCCTTCCAGAGCCGGAAACATTTCTCGTCATCGCCGACGATGATCGGAATGATGGGAGTCGCCGTGTTGCCGATGTTGAAGCCGAGGTCCCGGTAGCCTTTCATCATGAAATGGGCGTTCTCCCAGAGATGTTCGATGTGCTCGGGCTCGTTCTCCATGATGTCGAGTGCGGCCATCGCTGCCATGACATTTGGCGGCGGCAGGGACGCGGAGAAGATGAATGAGCGGGCGTGGTGCTTGATGTAGTTGATGACGTCTTCATCACCGACAATGAAGCCACCAAGTGAGGCGAAACTCTTGGAGAAGGTTCCCATCGTGATGTCGACATCCTTCACCAGATTGAAGTGGGCCGCCGTGCCCCTGCCTCCGCCGAGGACGCCGATCCCGTGCGCATCGTCCACATAGACGCGGGCACCGTGAGCCTTGCAGACCGCCACGAGCTTGGGAAGGTCGACGATGTCCCCCCCCATGGAAAACACGCCATCCACAACGACGAGGACAGCCTTTTCCGTGCCGATCTTGGCCAGGATCCGGTCGAGTTGGTCTAGGTCGCCATGCACGAAGCGTTTCACTTCACCATACCCGAGCCTGCATCCATCGACTATGCTCGCGTGGTCTTCCTTGTCCGTCACTACGATGTCGTCGCGCCCGATGAGCGCGGAGATGGCGCCGAGGTTGGTCTGCATTCCTGTGCTGAAGACCAGGGCGGATTCCTTGCCCATGAAGGCCGCGAGCCGTTTCTCGAGTTCCACGTGTATGGTCATCGTTCCATTTATCAAACGGCTTCCGGTGCAGCTCGTGCCAAAGGTGTCGATGGCCTTTTGCGCGGCAGCCCTGATCTTGGGATGGAAGGTGAGGCCCAGGTAATTGTTGGATCCGAGCATAAGGACCTTTCGGCCGTTCATCACGACCTCGGTGCCCTCGGTGCTTTCCAGAACCTGGAAGAAGGGGTACAGGCCCGCCTCCATCGCGATCTTGTCCCGGTCAAACTCGGAGCACTTCTTCAGAATATCCACCGCGGACTCCTTTTCAGACAAAGTTGGCTGCTTGCGCTCGCCAAGCGTCGCATGGTCGCGGGGATGGGTTGACCACCCCGTCGGCCGCCGCTCGGCCCAGAATTGATATATTTTACTCGACAACTTTGAATTTGACAAGCTGAGCCACTATGTCAGGCTGCGCAGCCCTCATCCACCCACGTGGTTCAGGGCCTGCCGCGCATTCCAGTTTTCATGCACCAGTCCGACCATCGCTTCCACCATGACCTTGGTCTTGCCATGCTGCCAGATGTTTCGGCCAATCGTGATTCCCTTCGCTCCGGCTTGCATTGCGTGGTACACATCATTGAAGACGGCTTCGAGCGTCACCGATGTTTCCCCGCCAAGAATCACGATCGGAACCGGACAACCCTCCACCACTTTCCTGAAACTGTCGGGGTCGCCCGTGTAGTAAGTCTTCACGATGTCCGCACCAATCTCTTGGGCTGCCCTTGCCGCCAGCAAGACACCGCGTGGATCGGAGGACTTCATCTCCTTGGTGCAGGCCATGGCTTCGATCATGAGCGGAAGTCCCCATCTTTCACAGGAATCCGCGACCATGGATGCCTGTCGGGTGAAACGGCCTTCCCGCTCGTGGCCAAACTTGACGGTGACCGCCGCTCCAGCTGCACCCAGGGCGAGGGCCGCCTTGGCACTCGAAATGACTTCCTCCTCGAATTTGCCGCCCAGGACAGTGAAACCGCCGGTCAGCCTCAGAATGACTGAAAGGCTTCGGTCCCACTGTCCCTCGGAGGCTTTGACTACGCCCCGGGTGGCGAGGATGGAATCCGCCCCGCCTTCACGGCATGCCCTGACAACCTCTGCCGGATTCTCGATTCCCGCGATTGGTCCCGCGATGCCACCATGGTCCATGGCCACAATGACGGTCTTCCCCGTCTCCCTGCGAAAGATCGCCGACAGCCTTATGGTCTTTCCGATGGTCATTGGCCGCTCCTTGGCGAAGAAAGCTTCGCGAACACTCCCCGAAGGCCCGCATAGGACTCCCGATAAAGACTGAACATTTCGTCGTAGGTCTGTCCCTTGGCGGTGTCTGGTTCGAAAACCTCACCCATTTCCACGATGGCTTCCGAAGCGGCGGCGGCGGAATCAAACTCACCCAGGCCGAACAAGGCGAGGCAAGCGTCACCCACAAGATCGGAGTCAGGCTGGGTTGGCACCAAAATCCGCCGCTTCGTGACATCCGCCTTGATCTGGTTCCATAGGGGGCTGCGGGACGGACTGCCGGTGATCCGCAGGTCCCGCACCGAAACACCGGCCTCTTCCATCACCTCGACGACGTCGCGCACCGCATATGCCACCGATTCTACCACCGCCCGGGCCATGTCCCGCAGGCCATGATTAAGGGACAGACCTATGAAGGCACCACGGGCGAGGGAATCCCAGATCGGCGCCCGTTCCCCCGCAAGGTAGGGAAGGAAAAGCAGACGGTTTGACCCAGCGGGCATGTCTTCGATGTCATTGAAGAGGCTTTCATAATCCCCGTCCGTCTTTCCAGTGGCATTTTTGAACCACTCCAGGGCCCTGCCAGAAGTGGAGATCACACCGGACACATTGAAAAAACCTGGGACAATGTGGCTGACACACAGGAGACGGCGGTCCTGGATCGCCGTTCGGGAACAGAGATTGATGCCCTCCGAGGTGCCGGATCGCATGCAGGCACGACCGGGCGCGACGGTGGCGGTTCCCAGAAGGGACACTATGAAATCCGGAGCGCCTGCGAAGACCGGCAACCCCTCGGGAATTCCGCTTGCCCTCGATCCGGCCTTGGTCACCCTGCCCACCGCACTTCCCGGAATGACGAACGGAGGGAACTTATCCGGATCCATGCCGAGGCTGCGCACCGCGTCTGAATCCCACATGATCGAACGCGAGTAGTCGGGCGTTGGAAGGAAGGTGACGGCGGATCCCGTCAGGATGAAGGTCAAATATTCCGGGCAGGAAAAAAAATAGCGCGTCCGCTCGTACAATTCGGGTTGATGGCGTGCCACCCAGAGTGCCTTGGGCAGATAAAAGGCCGCGTCCGTCGGAGTTCCGCGCCTTTCCGCGACGATGCTGGCCTCCTCGACACCACGCCTATCCATCCAGGTCATGGCATTGCTGAGGGGCTGTCCGTCCTGCGCGACCGGAACGAGGGTTGGACCGTTCCCACTGATGACGATCGCCCGTGGCCGCTGTGTTTCCACCAGCCTGAGTTTGGAGGCCAATAGACCCAACGCACGTATCCATTCCAAGGCATCAACCTCGTGACGGATGGGATCGGGATTGGGAAGGAGGCTGAGTGGCGCGTCAGCGCGGGACAAGACCGCGCCGCCCTCGTCGAAAAGGGCGGCCTTCACCACCGATGTCCCAACGTCCACGGCCAGTATCATCAGGCGCCCTCGTGTTCAAGCAGGACCCTGTAGGTGTCGCTCGTCATGGCGGCCTTGATGCCTGCCTCCAGACCCGGGAAACCAACGATTTTACTGATCAGTGGCTTCACGTCCACTTTGCCAAAGGACAATAGCCTCATCGACTGAAGGAAATCCTCCTGGGTCCTTCCTTCACTTCCCGTGACGGTGAGTTCGGACCTGTGCAAGGTGTTCGCGTCCACTGGCAGGGGCGTCTTGTCCGTATAGGAAGTGTAGATGTTCACCCGGCCATCCTTTCGCACCGCTTCGAAGGCCGAGCCGAGCGCTGCGTGTGCGATGCTCGTGACGACGCATGCATCCACGCCGCGGCCCTCGGTATGCTCCTTGACCACGAAGGAAAGGTCCTCGACACTCGGGTCGATGACGGCGAAGGCTCCCAGTTTCCTGGCCAACTCCAAACGTCCACGGTCCGGATCGGAGACGAAGACGCGTGCGCCCATGCACAGCGCGACCTGCAGGTGCATCTGCCCCATGGGGCCCGCTCCGATGATGAGCAGGTCCTCAGCAAGACCCAAGCCGACTTTTTTCAGCGACCGGATGCAACAGGAAAGGGGCTCGGAAAACGCGGCCTCCTGATATGACAGGGAATCCGGGATGGCGAAGGCCTGGGTGGAATTCACCGCGATGTACTCCCCGAAGCCGCCCAAAACCTTCTGTTCCCGCTTGAAGCGGTTGAGGCACATGTTGGACTGCCCAGTGCGGCAGTAGTAGCATTCTCCACAGCGCTCCACGAGGTCCAGGGCCACCCGCGCCCCGAGACCGATGTCTGAAAGCGCGGCGGGGCCGACCTCGATCACCTCACCGCTGGCTTCGTGACCTGGGATGAGCGGATACCGAATCCGGACAGCACCGGTGTACAGGCGCTGTTCCAAAGTGCAGATCCCGCAATTCTTCAGCTTCACAAGAAACTCGCTGCCAGACACTGAAGGCATCGCCACATCCTGGATCTCGATTCTTTCCGGACCAATGAGCACGGCTGCCTTCATGTGGTTCTCCTTCATGTGCCTCTCCGCGATTGGCGCCAGACAGAATAGAGGATCATTGCGACGATGGTTATCAAATATGGGAAAGCAAGGATGAAATCGGAGGGAATCCTGATCGTCCCCTGAGCGTAGTTGGAGAAACTTTCCGAAAGCCCAAAAATGAATGACGCCACAAGAATCCCCGCCGGGGTCCTGTTCCCGAGGTATATCGCCACAAGTGCGATCCAACCACGTCCGGCCGATATCTCAGGAACAAACGCGGCCAATTGAATCGTTAGCATCGATCCGGCAAGGGCGCAGGTAAACCCTGAAATGAGCATGCCAACAAGCTGATACCGCCCCGGGCTCAAACCCAGGGAAACGATTGTCTGCCTGTTCATGCCTGTCCCGCGCAGACGCATGCCAAAAGGCGTCCTGTAGATGACGACGGTGGCGATGGCCACGATGAGCCAGCTGAGGTAGACGATGACGTTGTGCCCGAACAGGATGTCGCCGACGAAGGGGATCCGCTGGAGGGAATCGGGCACCATGAGAACCGGCAGCCTCGGAATGTTCGGGAACTGGATCACCCCTTTTGTCCCGAACAACTGGAAGGCGAGCATGACGGTGAATCCAGAGGCGAAGAGATTCGTGGCAAGTCCGGTGATGAACACATTGGCCTTGAGGTAGATCGTTGTCATCCCGAAGAGCAGGGAAAGAAGCATGGTGCAGAGGATTCCGAGAAGTATCCCCAGAAAAAGGTTTCCCGTCGTCGCCGCGAAGGTGACACAGAAGAAAGCGCCCGCCAGCATCAAGCCCTCGAGGGCGATGTTGAGCATCCCTGATAATTCGGTGAAGAGGCCACCGATCGCCGCAAGCAGAAAGGGTGTCATGATCTCGATGGCGCTGTGGAGGAATGGAATCGCGAACTGGCTGTTCCTCACTTGACCCTTCTTGTCTTGCGCGCCAGGTCAGACAAGATCTGCGCAGTGATGAAAAAAAAGATTATCGATTGGGCGATCGATGCGATTTCGAAGGTGATGTCGCCATTGAGCATCGCGGCCTTTGCCCCCGCATCGAGATAGGCGAAGAGCAAGGCGGCGGGCACGACTCCCAAGGGATTGTTCCTGGCGATGAGCGCCACTGCGATTCCGTTCCATCCCATTCCAAAGCTGAAACCCTTATACAGGACCTGGTAGGTGCCGAGGACCATGAGTCCGCCCCCCAACCCGTGCAGGGCTCCGCCAATGATCATCGGGAGAACCAGATATCTCGAAACCTTGATCCCGCCATATCGGGAGAACTCCCGATTCAACCCACACATGCGCATCTCGTAACCGATATGGCTGCGGCTCATGAAAAGGAAAGTGAGAGCCGAGGCAGCGATCGCGAACAGGGCGCTGAGGTTCAGCTTCGATGGGGAAAACAACTTCATGAGGTTATACTGATGCGCAAGGGGAAGACTCGCCAGCATGTTGTTGCCTGGATCGTCCAAGGGGCCGGTGATGAAATAATTGACGACGAGTAAAACAATTGAGGAAATGAGGAAGGAGGATATCATCTCGTCGACATTCCATTTCACCTTGAAGAAACCAGACAGACCAGCGATCCCTCCGCCGAGAAGCAGGGCAGCCATGACCGCCAACAACCCTCCAAGGAAGCCATTGGCCGATGGAAGCCCAAGACAAACCAATGTCACGGCCAGGCCACCCGCATAGACCTGCCCTTCGCCTCCAAGGTTGAACACGGATGACTTGAAGGCGACTGCCATGCCCAGACCGGAAAAGACCAGAGGCACTGCGGCGTTCAACATGTTGCCGAGATAGTACGTGTTGGTGAAAGGACCTAAAAAGAAATAGTAGATCATCTTGCCAGGAGTCTTGCTCAGGATGAGGATGAGCGCGACCACAAGCCCAAAGGCAATAAGGAGAGTGATTGCCAGTCCGGTCAGGCTTGCCAGAAAATCACCCGGCTTTTTCTTCCCCTTCAAGGCTGCGTTTCCTTTTTTTCCGTACCAACGGATGCAAAATCATCCCTGAGGCCAAGCATGTATTCCCCGATATACTCCTTGAGTTGCCGTGACTGGTGCTGGTTATCCCGCACAATTCGGCCGTTCGCAAGGAATGCCACCATCTTGCCTCGATACAACACCATGATCGAGTCGGCGATTCCCAGAATCTCGTCCAGGGCCGAGGAGATGAATAGAACCCCGGCACCGGCGGCACGCATGGAAAAGATCTTTTCATACACGAACTGACTGCTCTCGACATCCAGGCCCCAGGTTGGCTCACAAACGACCACCATGTCAGCCGTGGAAGTGAGTTCTCGTGCGAGAATCGCCTTCTGGATGTTCCCTCCCGACAGGGTACCGATTTGAACCCGGGGCTTGCCGTGGATACCGAAACTCTTTATCAACTCCATGGAATATTCGAATATTTTGTTGTTCCTGAGAAAACCCGCACGCAGGAAACGGTGATGGTTGGAAACGATCAGGTTTTCCATCACTGACGCGTGCAGGCTCGCCCCGCGGCGCAGACGATTGGCTGGAACATAAGCCATTCCCCCCTCTCGCAATTTGCCAGTGTCTAGAAAGGAAACGTCATGGCCATTATGGAATATCTGTCCCGAACTGATGCGACGCAAACCCGACACGACGTCCTCAAGCTCGCCAAGGCCATTGCCACTCACTCCCGCCACTCCGATTATCTCACCGGAGTGGACAGTGAGATTTATCCTGTCCAATAGTGGCTGGCCCCTTCCACGCTGCGTGAGTGTCACATCCTTCAACTCCAGGATGGGACGGCCCCGTTTTTTTTCCATCCTCACAAGCGGGTACAGAACATCGCGGCCAACCATCAGGCGAGCCAACTCAGCGCGGTCAGCGATTTCCGCGGTCCTGCGAACGGCGACCACACGACCTTTACGCATCACCGTCAACCTGTCGGAGATCTCCAGGACTTCCTGAAGTTTATGGGTGATGATGACGCAGGTCCGTCCCCCCTTCTTCAGGCTGCGAAGGGTGCCGAACAGTTTTTCGATCTCCTGCTCGGTGAGCACGGATGTTGGTTCGTCCAGGATAAGAAGTTTGGAGTCTCGGTAAAGCATCTTCAGGATCTCAACCTGCTGCATTTGCCCCACAGTAAGATCGCGCACGGACGCATCGGGATCGATGCTGAATCCATGTCTGGACACTATTTCGAGGATGTTCGCCTTGGCGGCGGCACGGTCCACGAAAAGGCGGGCACGCACCGGTTCGATGCCAAGAACCACATTCTCAGCGACGGTGAAATCTGGTATCAGTTTGAAATGTTGGTGAACCATGCCAATCCCGAGGCGATTCGCATCCTGTGGATTGCGGATGGAAACACGGGCAGCATCAAGGATGATGGTTCCACTGTCACTGCGCGTCAAACCATAAAGGATATTCATCAATGTGGTTTTGCCGGCTCCATTCTCACCGACAATTGCATGTATCTCGTTTTCCTCCACAGAAAAATCCACCGCATCATTGGCACGAAGCCCATTTTCATAGAGCCTGGTTATGCCCTTCATCTCGAGGTATGGCATCACGTCCTGCTGGTTGATCCTACATCTGAGGAATGGGCAAAGAGAAACTGCCATTGCGGAATTTCTTCATCAACTCCGCCATTCTTGCGCGTACCGCGGTTGATACGTTGTTCGTATACAGGGGATTGGCATCGGCCAGATCGACAAACCCGTTTTTCGCGTTGACGAAGTCGGCTGTGCCGAAGGCGAGTTTCCCTAGAACCGCCCTTTTAAGTGACTCATACACCGCTCGCCCCTGATCCAGGGTAACACAGCCGATGATTGTGCCTGGAGCGATGGAATACACGTCACTGTCAAAACAAATGACATATTTGCCGCGCGCCTGTGCGGCTTTGATGATGCCCTGGCTCGCTCCTCCCGCTATCGACAAAATTACATCAACGCCATCGTCCATCATGCTATTGGCCAGATCCGAGGCTTTGTTCGCATCATACCAGTTGCCGATTACCCTGTAGTCGATGATGATTTTGGAATCGATGGTCTGCGCTCCCTTCGAAAAGCCGGGCATGATTTCCTTGTTCAGCGCCGGATATTCCTGGGCAACGATCGCTCCGATCTTTTTGGCGGAGTTCGCACCTGACATTCCGCTCGTGGTCACCAGACCGGCGAGATACCCCGCGATGTAGCCCTGTTCCATCTGATTGTAGAGAAGTGTGTAGAACCGGCTGTTTCCTGGCGCAAGATAGGAATCCATTATTATGAACTTCTGATTGGGAAAACTCTTGGATGCTTCCAGGCATATTGAAGGCATTGAGGGGTTTGACGTCAGGATAAACTCATATCGTGCGGTGGCCACCATGGAGGTCACTTTCTCGGGCCACTCAGCTTGGTTGAATCCGCCTTCAAGTATCTTGATGCTGATTTCGGGAAGTTCCTTTGCCACCTTCTGGGCAGCGTCAACCAGCGATTGGTAAAGGGGACTTCCTGCCGTGACTCCGGGGATATATATTCCAACATTCACCGGGGTGGCAAAAAGCCCCACGACAGGAGCCAAGATTCCAAAAAGGACGATGCAGGCAAGCGATACCTGGCTTTTCATGCAAACCTCCCAATAAAATATGATTACGAAAGACGGTAGTATAGAATGCCCAGGTATTCATGCAAGGCAAGGCAGGAATCTTGCAATGATGAGGAATTGGGAAGGAAATCCGACCAGGTGAGCGGAGTTCGCTTCGAACGATAGTCTGTCGGGGCCGCAATGACACTCAGTCCTGCCTTTTGGAAGGAAGACATTGCCCTCGGAATGTGGACAGCCGTTGTAACGAGAATGAAGGGGCCGTCTCCCGCCAAGCGTGCGACGTTTATCGCGTTTCCCTTGGTATCTTTGCTTTCCGTCTCCAGTGTCATGTAATCTGGGCTTGTGCCAAGCGATCGCCATAACCTGCCTGCCGCTTCAGCTTCGCTTCCTGGTTGGCTTGAGTCAAATGCCCGTCCTCCAGAAAAAATGAGTGGCAAATTGTATTTCCGGGACAACTCCAAACCGTACACCGCACGTTTTACGGAGTCCCTTGAAAGAGCCCCTTCATTTCCGTATTCGGGGGAGCTTTCGACATACCCCCCTCCGAGTACGACGATGGCACATGCGACAACGG
>Ga0073936_10010423_pt1 | contig 11393 bp, 14 predicted proteins | sample AliMusrvi5mmetaG_FD_87041 | JGI IMG/M metagenome (GOLD analysis project Ga0073936, IMG submission 87041) | Freshwater lake bacterial and archeal communities from Alinen Mustajarvi, Finland, to study Microbial Dark Matter (Phase II) - Alinen... | ecosystem: Environmental > Aquatic > Freshwater >... | reverse complement strand
GGGATTAGTACGGGAGGCCGCGAATGAGCCCCCGTCTTTCGCACGCGGATTTCGAGAACGCTCTCCGCAAAGAGCGTGTTGATGTCCCGAGGTTCGGCATCGGCCGGCAGCGCGAAACGGCGCACAAAATACCCGTGCGGGCGCTCGACGCGCAGCACCTTTCGCTCACGCTGCCAAGGGTTGGCGCGTTCTCCGGAGATCACCAGTTCGTCTGCTTCCACGGCGACTTGCAGGTTGTCGGGCGTCACTTCGGGCAGGTCCATTTTGAAGAGGTACTCTTCGGCCTCCTCGACAATGTCCACGGGGGGAAACCAATCTGAGCCGTTGATAGGCATTTGGCTGGCAGGTATGGCCTCCAATTGCGCCAGCAAGCGCTCCTGTGGGCTGTACGTTGTTACATTCACAGAATTTTGCATACGAAGGTCCGGTCAATTCACGACGATGAGTGATACGGGCTGGTTGGCGTTATCACGGGCGGTGCCCGAAGTTTGGGGATTGAGCTTGCGGTTGCCGTCCACCAGAAAGTGACATTGATGTTGCCCGAGGGGTAGTTCCAGTTGGAAGAACCACCATTCGTCCGTCCCTTGGCGCATCAGCACTGGCTGCCGCTGGTTAAAGGTTCCGACCAACTCAACGGACTTAGCGCCGGGAGCAGAACAATAGAAACTAACCGTCCGCAGGGAATTGTTAGCCGAACACCGCTCGGCAGCAGGCGTATCACATACTGTTTTCATGCTTCTGATTCTGGGGAATTAGACGCTTTGGACCGAGCCGCATTCCGCTTTTTAATGTTTCATTAATCTCCGTTTAATGAACCTCGCGCGTGAGGCGGCTTTGCCGAAGGCCCCCGGTGGCGAGTGCTAACGGTGGAAGCAGAAGCTGGCGCTCACCGAGCATTGGGCGCAGCGGTCCGGGAAGGCTGCCCAGAGCTGGGCGACAGCCGGCAGGCCAGTGCAGTGGGCGGGGACCAGGCGCTGGATTTTCAGCCGGCGAAATGCGGCAATGGTCTGCTCCATGCGTTCCGGGCTTGCTGTCATTAGATGCATGCCGCCGAGCAGGGTATGGATGGGCCTGCCGGCGGCGAGGTGTAGGATCTGATCGAGAGTATTCACTACACCGGAATGAGCGCAGCCCAAGACGACGACCAGGCCGTCGGCAGTGTCGCAAAAAAGGGCCTGGTCCTCCGCGAGGGGATCAGGCTCGGTGCACGCGGCATCGAGAAAGAAGCGTCCACCGGTGTCTTCAAAACCATTCACGCGGGGGATCTCGCCGGTCACGGAGACGCCCTCCATGATTTCGGTGACCTTGGCGGTCTGGGCGACGCGTCCGCCGGCATTGCACAGGGCTTCAACGTCCCTCGGGTGCATCCCAATGAATCGGCCAGTGCCATCGGGGTTGGCAGCGAATTTCGGCGCGAGCGCGGCGGGGTGAAGGAATAGCCGCGCCCCAGGTGCAACTTCACGGATGGCAGTTATTCCGCCGGTGTGGTCATTATGGCCGTGGCTCAAGACGATGGCTTCCGTCTCGGCAAGGCTGAGGCGCAGCCTGATCGCGTTCTGCAGGAGCAGATCGCTCTGCCCGGTGTCGAAGAGGAGGCTGCGCGAGCCGACTTGGAAATGAAAACAAAGGCCATGTTCCGCCAGCAAGCCGCGGGCGCTGACGCTATTCTCGACCAGCGTGGTGATTACGATCTTCTCTGCCATTGCGTGCGACAAATTTGGCTGAAGCGGTTGCCCGGATACAAACTTCTTGCTTTGATGTCGCCTCGAGCAGGTACAGCGGCGGATGCGACTGCTTACCAGCGTAATCCCTGTAAGCTGAGCACGGCTTAGTGTCTATTGCGGGCTGGTGCCGGTCGCCTCACTGGCAAGGGCTGGTTGTTGCTGGCGATGCGGCTGTCCCATGTGCCGCTACCAACGGCAGTACGTCTTGTTTCTGGACTAATGCTGGGCATGGCACTGCAGCATTTCATTCGGGACGCCGTTCACCAAAACCACTCGCTCGACCAGGGAGTTTTGTGGCCCACCGAGCAGAGGGTCGCTCAATTGTGACAAGACAACAAGCGAGTTCCCTTTCCCCTCCATGCCTACCAATAAGCCGGGGCGAAAGCTGCGTTGTGGGCGTCCATCCCCACGCCTATTGGTTTGTTAACTCCGCCTTCCAGCCCACCGGTTCGCCGTTGGGGGCGCAAACCAGTTCGGTTTTTACCGTCTCGGGTGGGAACTGCCACTTGTCGTCCAGGTGGACCCGGGTGAGTCGCCCGGGCTCGATTGTCACAGGCACTTCCACCCGGAGGTAATCCTTTGCCGGAGCCCGGACAAGGTAATGACCGGGGGGCAGGGCCACTCGGCGCGGTGTTGGTTCATAGTGACCAATCGTATTCTCTACGTGGGCGACAAACCTCCCGCGGGCGTCATACACGTCATAATCCGCGTGTTGGTACCAGACGGGATCTTCGCCGGCTTGGTTCTGATCGTCGCTTTCCCAGTCCAGGCGTGAAAAGACCTGGAGTTCACTTGCTGCGGTCATTCGCTCACCGCTGGCCGGATTGGGTCCTACTGGCGCCAGAGCAACGGGTACGGTGGAGCATCCCGCGGCCACTAATAGGACGCCGATCCCCAGCGCAATGTTGACTCTTTTCATAACCCATCTCCTGTTCTATTTATTCGGAGAAGCATTACGTGCTTCGCCTATAGCAGCATAAGTCCGCCACATTAATTTCCGATTAATCCAAGATTAAAAACGCCAAAGCCTTCGGCCGGTTGACTGCGTGCGTGGTCACCGTGATAGAAGAGCTCAAAAAGCCTGGATTGGTCCGCCGGTGGAATACCTGGGCCGGTACCGCGACGGTCACGAAATCATTGGCATCCTTGAGAATTTCAGAAGAGCTCTTCGGAAATTGGCTCCCGACAAGATAACAAAACTGTAATCCAAACAACGCCACAGCATTTAGGTCGTTAGGGTCTGTTACTACCGGATACGGCGCCATGTAGGCGTCAATCCAACTGAAAGAAGAAGAGAAAGAAGAGAATAGAATATGAAACGAAACATCCTGGTAGTCCTCGCAAGCCTACTCCTCTGTGGGGTTGGTCCGTTGGCGGTAAACGCACAGGGGCAACGTGGCGGCGGTTCCAGCGTGCCCGCTCTCGACACCTCGGCTCGCGAAGCTCTTATCACGGCGCTGGCCGGACCCGACGGTGAATACGCGGCCCATGCGGAATACACCGCCATTCTGGCGAAGTTTGGTACCACATTACAGCCATACGCGAACATCGTGAAGGCCGAGAAACAGCACATCGCTGCGCTCCAGCAGCAATGCGTCAAATTCGGTGTACCCGTCCCGGCGGACACCTACCTGGGAAGCGCAACCGCGCCGGCGACACTCCTTGAGGCGGCGCAGACCGGCGTTTTTGCGGAGAACTTGAACGTCAGCATGTATAACACGCTGCTGAGCAAGGTGCAGAAGTACCCCAGCCTGGTGCAGGTATTTACCAATCTGCGCAATGCTTCGCTCAATAATCATTTGCCCGCCTTTGAAGCCGCCGTAGCGAACGGAGGCACGGCTTCCTGCACCGGCACTTGTGTGGGTGCGGCTGCGGGAACGTGCTGCGGCATGGGCAAGGGACCGGGCAAAGGATCGGGCACTGGACCCGGCACCTGCGCTCGCCTACGGGATGGAAGTTGCGCCCAATAAATTGACCTGCGATCCCATGGAAACCCAATCTCTCCCATCGCCCGCCACGCGCCGGTCATTCGCGTGGCGGGCAATGACTTCGGTCTTAATTGCCGCCTCCTTTCTTTTGTTGGCGGTGAGCGGTGTCATTCTGTTCGTTTCCCCCCCGGGCCGAGTGGCTAACTGGGGAAACTGGCGTATGATTGGCCTAACCAAGCACGAGTGGACCGGTGTGCATTCCTGGTTTGCCGCGATCTTCGTCGCCACGGCAGTGGTTCATGTGTTCTTTAACCTCCGGCCATTGATGAATTACTTCCGCGACCGCCTGACCCGGAGACTGGGATGGCGGTGGGAATGGATTGTGGCATTAGCGATTTGCGGGGGCGTGTTCGCCGGGGTGCAGGCCCGCGTGGCGCCCTTCTCTACCCTATTGAATATGGGAGAGCGGGTGAAGCAGAGTTGGGAAGACGCACGAAGTGCAGCTCCCATACCTCACGCTGAGTTGTTGAGCTTCAAGGAGCTTTCTACTCAGGCGAAGGTGCCCTACGAAACCGCGGTCGAGCGGTTGCAGGCGCTGGGGTTCAGAGGCATCACGCCAGAGGTAATCGCGCAAGACCTGGCGGCGACGAACCAGGTTTCGGCGCAGCGCCTTTACGAAATCGTGCAAGGACAGCGCGGCGGGGGACGTGGCGGCGGGCACGGCTTCGCCAAGAGCGGAGAAACCGGCCCGAGCTCGGAAAAGAGTGCTGGGCACGGGCCGGGCGGAGGCGGCGGTGGCTTTGGCAGAGGCGGGGGACCAGGTGGTGGTGCCGGGCGACAAACTCTGGCCCAGTACTGTTCCTCCAAGGGCATCGCCCTCACCAATGCGATCACCCGTCTGCAGGCCAAAGGCATGAAGGTCGCTGCCGATCGGACCTTGCGCGATATTGCAGTGGAGAACGGCTACGATCGTCCTTACGAGATATTGAGTATCCTGGAAGGCAGTGGCAGCAAGTAAGCTGTGCGCGGCCAGACCGAGAAGCGGCGCGTCATGTGAGAGCGAAGGCTATTATTTAACGCGGATGGGGTCCGCCCAGTTCCCCCGGTAGAGGTATTGGTGGGCGCATAGGGTTCTGCTGAACTTGCCATAGTGGATATCGGCGCCCGCGTAAAGGGCCAGGATGACGCTTCGGTCAGGGACCTGGCATTTGGCGGAAAAGGTCTGCGCCTTCCGTTTGGGGTCCAAAGTTGTTGTGTGTTCTTCGGCGGATTCCCAACCCTTGTGGTGGGAAAACGAGTAGCGAAGCTCGGTCCCGAGGGTGAACGGCATGTCGTTCATCACTTGGACACTCATGATGACTTCGTTGGTTTTATCCAAAGTCGAGTCTGGGCTTTGCAGATCCAAAGTGGCCAATGAATGGGGTCCTTCCCGGTCGTTTCGGCGGCCCGGGCACGGGCTGGCCCAACGGTGCGGGTGTACCGTCCCGCAACGGGTGAGAGCTGGGATAAGACGATGGTGGTACAACTTAAGTATAATTGCAACATAGGCCGCTGGGGTGTAAGGTTAAGCATCCTAATCGGTCAAAACCGTCTTAGCTTGGTTGGGTCGGAATTGGTGAAGGAATCAGGTGGCCTCTCCAGCGGCCCGTGCGGAAGTGATGCTCCGCGGGCGAGAAGACCCTGACGATTCCCGGCCGCGAAGGTGAGTGCACCACGCAGAGCAAATGTGAACCGGTGTTTCAGATTAATGGGTTTCAGCGCGAGCCTGGCCGCCGTAGTAGCGATGATCGGCGGCCATTGGCTGGTGTTGCAGTCCATCGCCTGGGGTCGCATGATCGCGGACTTCTCCCGCCAGGATTCGGTCACCACCGCAATCGCAAAGACCTTCAGCGGCAAATATCCCTGTCCCCTCTGCCTCAAGATCCGCGACGGGTTCCACCAAGAACAAGAACGCCAGGACAAATTGCCTTGGCTCAAGACCGAGGAGCTGCCCGAGGCGATCTGGCAGTTGCGTTGTATGGCCGCCCCAAGCGTGCCCACCGCGCCGCGTCACGAACAACCTTTCGTCCCCACCTTGCACGCGGATTTTATCGAATCCCCCCCTGTCCCTCCCCCTCGCATCTCCTAGCACGTGCTGTAGCTCGGAGGGCCGGCTTTGGCCAGGACTACTGGAGCATCCAGCATACAGACTGGAGATGATCCAGGCGACTCCGAGCGGCGGCACGTAACCCCGACGTGCCTTGCGGCAGCCTGTGTACGCTGCCGCGCCAGACTCCAATTCTAAATCCAAAACCGGTTCGGATTGCCATCGCGGCAGGCCCTTAAGGCGAGGCCAAAATGCCGCAGCTGTCCGGCCAAGAAGCATTTGAATATGAAAACTAATTTGAAACTAGATCAGAGTAAACGCAGCATGAAATCCTCGTTCCGCGCCCCGGCATTGACCGTCGCGATTCTCGGAACGCTCGCCAGCGCCCAAGCGCAGTATGCCAACCCACCGTCCTGGACCCCCATGACGATGATGAATGTCAACTTCGACACCAACAGCCTCCGGCTGGATGTGGTGGACGAGGCGGTCAAGTTGGGCACTAACGTTTATGCAGTGCTCGCCGTGGCCACCAATGGCACTTATGATCCCTCCAAGCCGTGGGGGGGCCTCAATGGAACCGCCTACAGCCGGCGCCTGGGCTGGGATGACCCCAACCGGAGGAACGCGGACTCGTCCCTCCGCATTGCCAATCTGCTGAGCAATGCCTATGGCCCTGAGGCCTCGATCTGGATTGACTGCGTGTCGCGGTCGCCCGGGCTTGAGGCCTACCTGGCGATCGGCAAATTCGGGGTGAACACCAACAGTACTGCCACCAACGCGGACGGCAGCGTTATCATTGATCCCGCGCTCAACGCCTATTCCGGCATCTTTGGCACGGCCGGTAGTTCCACCAGGTGGAAATGGGATGGGCAAATGGACCACAACACATACGCCGTGAGCCTTTGGAATATCAATGCCACCGACCAGTTGTTCACTGCCACCTACAAAGTCTATGTGGGTGACAGCGCGGGCAATGAGATCCTTAACCCGGATGGAAGTTCCGCTAGCACCATCGAGGTTTGGACTTGGCAGGGGCCGGCCACACTGGTTACGCCCGACTTGACGATTAGGAATATGACGGCGATCGGGTGGCCCGCCGGTTGCACCAATTATCTGGTTGAGAGCGCGCAATCTCTCGATTCACCCGTTTGGACGTGTGTGACGAACAAGCCGGTGTTGCTGGACGGCAGGTCGGTGATCCTGGTTGATCCGAATTGCGCTCAGCGATACTTCCGCCTGCGCCTGGTGGATTGACACATCGCTGGTCTCTTGGCGGCCAGACGTCGTGTCTGGCCGCCGAACGACCGCCTGGATCCACTAATGTCCAAACCTGTCACATGGAAAGAGATGAACACGAAACGCAACCGAATTGCGTTGCTGTCGGTCGCCGCCCTCATCTCCGCCATGGCGGTCATCTCACTCTTTGTGTTCACGTTTTCCGCGGCGGCAGGTTATGCCGAACCGCCCTCCTGGGATCCGATGCTCATGCTCAACGTCACGCTCAACGCCAGCAACCAGCTTGCGGTGGAAACCACCTCCGACATCATTCGCCTGACGATCGCTCCCGGGGCCTATAATGCGACCAGCAGGACCTACGACCTCTCCGTCGTGACGTTTGATCCCGCACAGCCGTATGCCGTTCTGAACGGCACGGCCTACAGCCGCGTCCTGGGCTGGTGCGACCAGGGGACGACCGGGGCCAACGGTGACGACTTTTACGACACCTACGCCGCACAACTCAACGGCAACTACGTATGGATTGAGAAGACCGGCGGTTCCCCCGAATTGAATACGTTTTTCATCAACGAAGACGTCACCGGCGATCCGGCCACGCCGTACACGCCTATTCTCGGTACGGACGGCAGCTCCCCCCGATGGCGTTGGGATGGCAAGATGGATCACAACGCCTACGCGGTGGCGTTGAGATACTTCACTACCTCAAACCAGCTCATTACCGCCACGTATCATCTCTACGTCGGCGCCGCCGCCGGAACTCCCGTCCCCGGCTACGGCGACACCACCACGACCTGGCGTTGGCAAGGCCCGGCGGTCGCCGTCGTGCCCACCCCCGGCATCGCGAGGGCGGCTGCGCAGATCGTGATTTCGTGGACGCCAACGGTGACGAATCTCGCGCTGGTAGCTGCGGATTCGTTGGCGACGACCAACTGGACAATCGTAAGCAACACCCCCTTCTCGCTGAACGGCAAGACCGCCGTCACCCTGGATCCTTCCGCCAACCAGCAGTTCTTCCGCCTTCAACTTACACCATGAAACGCACCCCCTTTTACTTGCTGCTCGCGGCAATTGCCACCTCGGCTTCCGCCGCCGTGCTCACCACCGTCCCCATGCAGGGCGGGATGTTAATGCCCGAGGTGTATTACCACGCGGACAGCGACACGGTGACCGTTGACCTTTCAGCCATTCTCGTCACCGCGCAACTCACCCCGCTGTTGATCAGTAACCCCAGCGACAGCTTTTCCCCAACCGACCCGTGGTTTGATTCGCTCGATCCCAGCAGGCAGGGATCGGCCTTCAGCCGCCGCTACGGGTTCGACATGGACGCCATGTCGGACATCCTGCCCGATAACCGGCAACTCTGGATCCGCAAACTCTCCGGCTCCCCCGACCTCGGCATCTACGACTACAACGCGAGCACGACGCCGAAACTATGGAAACCGATCTTCGGTACGGCAGGAACAACCAACGCGACGTATTGGAGCGGCCTGATGTGGCACGTCGGAGTAACCGCGCCGCCGGGCACAAATAACTATTCCGCCACGTTCGAGGTCTATGTCGTCAACACCGACAATGGGCTGGAGGTGCCCGGCTCCAGCTCCGGGCCGTTTATCTTGAATTGGAGGGATGTGCCCGATGGCCGGCCGCAACTCGACATCGCCGCGCTTGAGCCCGACCGCGTCCAACTCACTTGGCCGGCGAACGCAACCAACTGGACGTTGGTATCGGCCTCGACGCCAAACGCGCCCAATTGGTCGTCCGTCACCAACACGCCTGTGGCCCTCAACAACCAGCTTACCGTAACACTCGACACCGTAAACTCCCCCCAACTCTTCCGGCTGAAGCTAAATCGATGAAAACGCTCAACACCGATACCTACGTTGTCGCAACACCTCCCCCGATCCACGCCGCGACGCAACGCCACGGCTTCACCTTGATCGAATTGCTCGTCGTGATCGCGATCATCGCCATCCTCGCGTCGCTCTTGCTGCCGGCACTGGCTCGCGCCAAGGGATCCGCCAAGGCCATCCAATGCCTGAACCAGATGCGGCAGATCTCGATTGCCACGCGCTGCTACGCCGATGAAAACGACGATTTGTTCCCTCGCAGCCAGCACTCCGCCGTTGCCAACAAGCAACTTCCGTGGGAGCGCGCCCTCGCCCCGTTCCTCGGCAACAAAGGCGGCACGACCACGTGGACAAATCTGCTCCTAAACCTCTACCACTGCAGTGACGACAGACAGCCCGCCCAGTTGAACTCCGGGATGAACAATGTTCTCGAACCGTCAGCCCATCTGAGCTACGGGCTAAACTACTATTTTGAACTGGGTGAACTCGACGATTACCCCGGCAAGCCGCAGACCTGGCGCAAGTTTTCGCAGATCGCCAAACCCTCGAGCACCATCACTTACACCGAAGTCGCCACCGCCGCCGACCACGTGATGCCGGCGTTGAGCTGGGCAACACTCGCGGACGCGGAAAATGATGTGGCCTGGCAGCGTCATAAACAAAAATCGAACTACGCCTTCGTGGACAGTCATGTGACGTTGCTGCCAATCATCCGCGCGTTCAACCCGCCACAGGTGGATTTATGGAACCCGTCGTTGGCGCAGTGAAGGCTCTCTGGATGGCCTGAGCCACCGTCGCCGCACCTCCGACCAATCGGCGGGCCTCCCCTGAGCAGTTCCAAGTCAACGTCCCGCTGCCGGCAATGCTAATAACAGCTTGCCTGGATCGCCCTCGAAGGCCCTCTTGCAGCCCGCTGAGCAAAGCTGCACCCGATAATCAGCCACGGTCGAAGTGAACTCGGGTTTGCCGGCCATCTGCAGTTTGCAACTGACGCACTTCTCGATGAGTTGATCGGTCTTGCCGTCGGCGGCGTCGGCGGCGGCCAAACGGGCGCGCAATTCATCGGTGAGCTGAAGTTCCACGCGCCGGGGAGCAGTGGACGGTGGTTCGGGCTGAGGCTTCGTTTGCCGCTCGCAGGCGGTGAGCGCGACACAAATGATGGCCAGGAGTGGAAGGCAATGCTTGTTCATGTTCAGTTGTGCGGCTTCAAATTCGGCGGATCAGAAGTTTGCTTTAGGCGGTAGGCTGGCGGCAACGGGATGCTTCACAGCCTGATACTACTTGACCCACATCCCTTGTCAAACGATTGTGGCCGGCCAGGGCATTTGTTTATGGGCAAAGACAGATACAACTTGTGTGGGATGGTATAGCAGGTTGGTTTTGAGTTCTTTGCGCCTCTTGACGGCTCTTTCAACTGCCGTCTTTCGGGTCAGAGGTCCGAAAAACAGCGTTTCTGTCAGCGCGAACGGCGCACAGTTTTTCGCTGCTGCTCAGCCTTGCGTGCCGCTTCGTCAGCTAGTCCATTCTCCCCTGCTTGCCGCAAGGCAATCGCAAGTTTGGAATAGCCTAACGCCAGCAGGTCGTGAGGAGGCTGTATTTCCGGCTTCCGCTCTAGTTGAAGCAGCAGCGTTGAGATGGCGGCTTCCAACTCATCACGTGCCTCCCCTGGCTGATTCCGGTGGAGCAAGGCATCGGCCAGGGCGATTCGGAAAGTAGCCATCCACACGCCATAGTAGAGCCGGTCCGGGAATTGCCTCACTAATGCGGCCTGAAGAAAGACGGCCTTGCGGAAGCTCTGTTCCGCCTCGGCCCAACGGTCCATTCCTCGGTGAAAGGCGCCCAGCTTGTCGTGGATGCGCGCTTCGGCGGCGAGAAAATCAGGAATATCGGGATACTTGACGGCGAGCTTTTCAAGCAGGGCCAAGGACCTGCCAAAATGCTCCGCGATGGTGTTCTCCGCCTCGGGGGGGATGGGTGGCGCCGGGATGTGGATCCGCGCGTATGCCTCGCTCAGGTCATAAGCGTAATCGGGGATGCCCGGGAATGCTGCCACGAGACCTTCGAGGATCTCGATGGCGCGCTCATCACGGTCTTCGGATGGGCGAACGTCTTCGATCGTCGCTCCTTCCAAATAGCACAGCGCCAGCAGATGCTGGTATTCCGGTTCAGCCGGAGCCTGAGCCGCTAATGCTCTGAGCAAAGCGACGGCCTTGGACAGGTTGTCTCGTTGCTCCTCAGGAATTGGCAGCGGACCAGCCTCCTCGGGACGGGAGCCTCCGGGAAGAGGGCGCTCTTGGATGCCGAGACAATAGAGGGTGCGCGCCATTTCAAAGCGCAACGCGGCCGGGGCGGACGGCGATGCCGCATCGCCTTGGAGCAAAGCCAACGCGACAAGGTGAGCTTGCCGGGCTTCAGCCACCTGCTGCCGCGCGGTGTAGAGCCGGCCCAATTCATTCTCGATCTGCGCCACCTCCAGCTTCAGCTTCCCATCGACTGAAAAGCGGGAGCCCGTTTGTTTATAGAGCGCAATCGCTCGCTGATAGGCCTTGGCTGCCTCATCGAGCTGGCCCAG
>Ga0073936_10010419_pt1 | contig 11398 bp, 8 predicted proteins | sample AliMusrvi5mmetaG_FD_87041 | JGI IMG/M metagenome (GOLD analysis project Ga0073936, IMG submission 87041) | Freshwater lake bacterial and archeal communities from Alinen Mustajarvi, Finland, to study Microbial Dark Matter (Phase II) - Alinen... | ecosystem: Environmental > Aquatic > Freshwater >... | reverse complement strand
GTGCTATCGAGAGGTGGGACGGTTAGCGGTTAGATGAGTTCCATTATTAGTTCGCCAAGCTGTGGAGGGACGCTTTTTAAACACATTTTTAGTCGAAGAGACGGTTAAAATAATCTTAATCTAACCCGCATTATTCATAACTATTTCAAATAATGCCCAGCTAGCCCGGCAGTCCTTACGTTTCATGAATAATCCGGGCGAATCCAAGGAGTGCGTGGGCGGCAACCACGCTCTGAATTAAAGGAGGAACCCGGCAAAACAACGGAGAACTCATGCGGGGGAGAGTAATAGCGTAGCAGTTACGTCGTGAGCTGGAAGTAAGCCGAAAGATATGAGGGAAGCTGCAAACTCTAATGAGCAGTGCAAGAAGTGCGCTTGGTAGAGCAACTGAAAATCCGAAGGCGTTAGCCTGCATTATTCATAACAATTTCGAATAATGCCCAGCTAACCCGGCAGTCTGTACGTTTCATGAATTATCCGGGTTAGTGGTATGACGGATTAGTCAGCCAATGGGTGTTTGTTATTTATTAGTACGAGCGCAATTATATTTTTATTTTACTGCTCTTACACTTACCCCGTGCTGACAGCCGGTATCAGCAAGCGCTGATCGCTGCATACCTTAAGAATCAGGTATGCGGTTCAGGTTTAGTAGCTGCTGCAAATGATTTTATGCAGCGGAGATGGTTGTAGTTGACCAGCTTAGAGCTAATAGGGGTGTGTAGGTGGGTGATTTTCATCGTTTAATTATTGAACAACTCACTTTTGTTCAGTCGACGCAAAACAGATCACTGTTGGCGTGTTTTCTTGTCGTGGTTGTAGTGATGCTGACTGCGGCGGTGATCGTGTTACGTTATCAATATATCGCCTCACAAAATACACCATCCGACGTATATTCACCCGATACTGCAATACCCCCCATCACTGATGCGGAGGGACTCAGCGCTGAATTGTTGCCTGTCACGGTAGGTCACTCTGACTTTATCGGTCCAGGCGCCATCCTCAGCCATCTCACGGAGTTGTGCCAGGAGTTTAATCAGACCACGCAAGAAGTGCAAAACTATACTGGCAAACGCGAGGCACAAATTCAGGAATGGCAGCGCCTGTGTACGGATATATTGCGACGCATCTTACCCATTTTGGATAATATAACTCCCTACCTTGCCGATGAACATGAGCAAATGGCTGACTTCGCGAAGGTGGTCCATGGGCGATTCCTGACTGAACTTACCACGATTGGGGTTCGCGTGATCGACCCAAAACCCGGTGATCCGTTTGATGCTCGTATACATCTACTGCACTCAGAAACGAGCGGTCTCCCACCGTACCAGGTGAAGACGCCCATCGCAGCCGGTTATCTTTTTCGTTCACGAGTATCCGGGGCTAACGAGGTGATCTTACGACCGGCTGAAGTGATTGCCAAGACGGTTCCCTTACCGGAACCGGAAGTCATTGAGGCGCCGATGATGGATGAGGAGGCACCGGTAGTCATGCATGCAGACACCGAGACGACTGATGGCAACGAACCGGCGCCGGTGGAAACACCTGTTATCATCGAGCATGATGCAGTAGCGGATAACCCATTGCCTGCAGACGCAGCGCAAGAAGGCAAAGACGCCGGAAGTGAATTGCTCATTGCGGAAGGTGATGAATCCCAAGCGGTTATTCAGGAGTTCCCTGGTGATGACGACGATGCCTTCAGTTTATGGGGGGACGGTGAAGACACACGGAAGGTCTGGGTAGTTGACGAGGGTGAAGAAACTCTGCAACGCAGTAGCGGTGAACGCGACAAAGGGTAATTTATGCGAAAAGCAGGTTGGAAAATCAGTGATAACTGATCATTATCTGGCTTAATCGCAAGCGAAGTCCACTCTGGCATTAATAGTATTCAGTGGCGAGGAGCTACTAGCAATGGCAATTATCGGTATAGATTTAGGAACCTCAAACTCAGCGGCGGCGGTATCAGTCGGTCGTGAAGCAATCATGATTGAACCAGCGGAAGGATCTACCGACGAAGGGATGGTTTTTCCTTCGTACACCGCCTTTGATCTCAACGGCAACGTCTCATGTGTGGGGATTTCGGCAAAACGGCAGTTCCAAACGGCTGCGGATCTGGTGTTGCGCCATACTAAACGCTTGATAGGTCGTTCCTTTGATTACGTACGACGTGAAATCGAGCGCAATAAAAATAGCAGTGGTCAGCGCTTTCTCGATGAATACAACGAGCGTATAGAGCGTGGCCCGACTGGTGAAATCAATATTCTTGTTGGCAAATCAACCGTCAATAAATATACGCCGCAGGACATTGCCAAAATATTGCTGACGAAGATTCGAGATGACGCAGAACCACAGGTAAAACAATTGCTGGGCACTGACATTGAAGGCGCCGTCATTACCACACCTGCTGGTTTTGATGACGCTTCTTTGCGTGCGACGCTCAGCGCGGGAGAACAAGTCTTCGGTGCAGGTAAAGTCCGCCTCATCCCGGAACCGCTTGCCGCGGCGATTTCTGCCGGGGTGCGGAAAGCCCAGGAGACGATTATGGTCGTTGACATGGGGGCAGGCACCACCGATATCGTGTTAGGCAATGTGATTCGTACCGGCACAGCATTCCAGTGGGCGCCGATTACCCAGGGATGCGATGATGAACTCGGTGGGCTGGATATGGATTATGCCATCCTGGAGCATCTGCTGCGCACAGACCAGAAAGAACCCTTATTGCGTGATGTATATCCGGTGCTGGACCATCGTGGTCGCGGCAGGCTGTTGGAAGCAATTGAGCGCGCGAAAATCGCCATCTCCACCGCAGAAACCGGACAGGTGAGCGTCGTACTGGAAGCAGTCATTGATGAACAGCCGGTGCGCAAACCTTTTACTGCGACGCTGGATTCCAAACTTATTAAAACGATTGTCGGTTATAAAGGCAAACGTTCCTATGACGATAAAGGTTCAGTTGTCGAACGCTGCCGTAAACTAGTGGATGATACCCTGTTGGAACTTGCGGATGGTGACGCTAATCGAGTAGAAGAAGTGAAGCAAAGTATCGACCGCGTATTGCTCGTTGGCGGTCCCATGCATATGCGCTGCCTCTATGAAATGATGAGCGAAGTGTTTGCCGACCGCATGGAGGTGCTCTCCCCATTTGATGCTTTAAGTCCCTTCCCGATGGAATGTGTCGCTAAAGGCGCATCACTCTATCAAGGCGATAAAGTGTCGCTGCAAGTGCCACATTCATTGAGTATCTTTGAGTGGGGCAAGGGGGGGTATCACAATGTCATTTCCCGTGGAACGCCTTATGACGGCGAAGCTGTTGCCACCGTGCAATTTGAGGTAGAGGAAGGCGCAATCTGGATTGACATCATCACGGAAAAGGAAAACGTGACGATGCCGAATTTTCCGGTGCGTGAACATATCGTGAAAGTACCACGGCGTGGTACACTGGAAATTACTTTGCACTGGGATACGGCGGGGTGTCGCGTCAGCTTTAGCGGCGCCGGCATCACTCAAACAAATGTCCCACCGATCAGCGATCAAACCACACTGGTAGAGGATTTTGAACGGCAATTCCGCAATTTACTCAATTCAGCGCATAATTTGCGTGATTGTATTTCTGACCCTGATATTCGACAGAAAATTCGCGACATGCTGTTGAATAACCTGAAAAAGAATGCTCCGGGTGATCTGCAGGTGCTGTTGAGTCTGGATCCCTCGCTGGCGATGGACGAATGGAAAGTAAAAGGGCGCACGTTGCGCGAAATTGTCGATGAAGAACTTGAACGCGTGCTGGAGGTGTCGGAAGAAGATCTGAAACGCTGTGATGCACTTGATCCGGATTATCTATCCCAGTTGCAGGATGATGACCTGCGCATCATTCTGGAAAAAGGGTATAGCGAAGGCGCGAAAGAACGCGCACGTGCCCGTGGTCTGTCCGATCGTGCTTTTGAAGTGACCCGCCTGGTTCGCTCGATCTCCGGAGGTCGCGTCTCGGTGGAAACACTGCTCATTGTGACAAAAAATATGCTGGATGTCGCCCGGATGAAACGACTTACGCTGGAATTTATGGAGGAATTGGCTGAATATACCGACCAGCTCTCCAAGGACCAGCATAATCGCATACTGATGGCGAATGTGTCTATCCGTACCGCAGCGCTTGCCGACGTGCTGCATGATAAAGGCATGATCAATCGCGATGCACTAAAACATGCGAAATGGGTGGCGGCCCAGGTGGAAGCCTGAACAGAGTGAACAGTGGATCAACGCTCAATATTTTTGCATATATCGCGGAGTTAGAGGGTAAATAGACGAGAGATATGCGCAAGCACACCAAGCAGTCTAATACGTTACAGACCCAGATATCGCACAGTATCAACTGGATGCGCTCTATTTGCGCGTATGCCACTATGGTGAACGGGATCGTCTTGTGCGCTATCACATTCCTCATCTTATTCCCCAGCAAAGCGAATGTGAACGCGAATGCTTTTATCTGGCTTTTCCTGGCAGCACTCATACTCTGGGTTGCCTGGGGATTAGTCGAAGGGAATCCCGTCTCCTGGAAGATCTTTCAGGCGGTTGGCGCCGTTTCGCTTGGTGCTAGCGGTATTGTCTGTTTCTTCTATGGCATCCAGGATTTTGGACGATGGTTGCCTGTGGCCAGCGGTCCGGTTATGGCCGGTATGTTGCTCTGGCTTTTGGGAGGAGTAATACTCACCTGCTGGGCCATAGCCCAAATCGCCGAACAACCCCTTGCTGAGCTGGCATGGCTCGCAGCCAGTCTTCCATGTGGTTTGGCATTGGTCGTGTTATTAACGAGGTTTATCAGCTATGCGCTGTCGAGTGGTCAGACTTTCGCGTTGATTGCCTCTGCAATCTCGATCATTGTCTGCCTGGCAGCTTTTCGCATTATAGTCAGACCCAAATACCACATTATCCTGGCATCATTGCTGGAGACAGACGAAAAATTGGGAGGAGGAGGGAAGCGCTTCCCCACACACTTCCACGAATTGCTCGCGCGTGGTCGGCTTTGTGAAGTCTTTGAATTACCCTGCGGAGAATCATGTCCATTGGCGACGAAAGTAGCCATACAATATCAACAATTACGACTAAAAAATCAAGACTCTCCCCACGCGCTCGAAGCGTTGGAAAAGGCTTATAGCATTCTTGTGACACCACGGGCGCGCGAATTATGTGGTCTTGCCCATGAGATAATGCAAGCCCACCGCAAGCGCCTTGGTGAGCGCGTCTTTAAATCATTGGAAATGCTCTTGTGGACAAAACTCTGGAATCGCTTACAAAGCAATGAATTTAAAGGTGACCCGCAGAAGGTGAAAATGGATATGAGTCAGTTAATCAAGAAGATTTAGGCTTGAATGGTACTCTGAACGACAACCATTCGAGAGCCTCAAGGTCTACGACATATTCTCAATTTGATTTGCCGTTGTGTGATATAGCATAAGAGGATGAATCACGCACTCCAGGATACTCGAAATCTATTATGTCGATGGCGCCTGCTCAAGGCTACCCCCATTGGTACCAAGTTTCACGCATTGCAGCCACGCAGCGAGAGCCACTGTCCCCATTTTTCATGTTGAATATCTGGCACGCATGATGCCCTGATCGACATAAGTTTGTCGATCAGGGCATCATGCCATAGTATTTAATGCGGCAACGGAATGAGCATGAGAAGCGCGACAACTGCCAGTGCCAATGTGGCGCCCCAGATTACTTCGGCTAAAGTGTGGATGCGCCCCTCGACGCGACTCTGCGCTACTAAAAACGCCAGGAAAAACGCCATGACGCAAATGAGTGGATTAAAGCGGCAATAGATGGAGATCAGCGCAAAGAGCATGAAGGCAACCGCGGAATGGCCGCTGATGGCGCCGCCGCGCAGAATATTACTATGCCCGGCACGAATTTTCCCCAACGCTACGATAATACTGATCACGGTAAACCCCATTAGCAGCACGATAATGGGGTGCGGATTATGCACATACGGGATGTTATGCGATCTTCTGATGAACTGCAACAGTTCCGGTCCGCTGAGGAAAATTGCTCCGCCGACCAATAGCGAGTAAATGCTGGCAATCAGCACCCCAGCCGCGGCGACATCTTTGGCGATCTTGGCCAGGGGATGGTAGCGGTCAGTAATCAGGTTTACGACCACTTCCAGTGCGGTGTTAAAAAGTTCAGCGATAAGCACGAATGCAACCGCGGAGAGAAGAAAAAGCACCTGGAAGGTATTCAGCTTCATCACGTAGGATAAGGTGAGTACCATTGCCACAATAATCAGTTGAATACGCACATGCGGCTGCGTCCACATCACGTGCGCAAGGCCTTCAAAGGCGTGGGCAAAACTTTCCGCCAGATTTTTATTACGCATCGGGCTTTCAGCGTGCGGTGGGGGAATCGGTGGCACCGGCGGCGAGAGCCTCGACCCGCTGCCAAATATCCGCACTCTTTCGGACCATCTCCGCATAACCCTCGGGAATGACATCATCGTAACCTATCAAATGTAATATTCCATGAATTGCCAGTTGGCATACCTCAACTTCGAGATTATGCCCGGCAACCACAGCCTGGCGCGCCGCGGTGTCAAGAGAAATCACCACATCGCCGAGTAGGCGTGGCGCTCCCGGCGCCACAAGCTGCTGATCCTGCGCAAAGGAGAGCACATCGGTCGGCTGCGCCTTTTTGCGGTAGCGCATATTCAATTGCTGCATGGTGGCATCATCCACCAATGCTATACTTACTTCGACCTTATGGGGTTGAATACCTTCTGCGCGGAGTGTTTCATTAATTGCCGCGCGTAAATATCGTTGCCTCACCCGCCGTAGATGTTGATTCTGGATTAAGATGGCCACGAACACGCACCTTGTCCACTCGAGATAGACTGTTTCTGAGTTCAGGATACTCGATACGGGAATAACTATATAACCCACTCAATATCCGCACAAATACTTCCGAGATTCGCCGAAGATTGCGTAAAGTGATCTCGCAATTGTCCAACTGCCCATCCTGCAGGCGATTCGTAATGATGTCATTCACCATACTGGCGATGCGCGTGGGCGTCGGATCTTTCAGCGCTTTCACCGAGGCTTGCACCGAGTCGGAGAGCATGACAACCGCCGCTTCGCGCGAAGAAGGTTTCGGTCCAGGATAGCGGTAATCGCTTTCGGATATTTGTCGTTGTCCCGGCTCATTCATCGCACGATGATAAAAATATGCCGCTAACGTAGTGCCGTGATGCTCACGAATGATATCGGTAATCTCTATGGGCAGCCGGTGTTGCCGCGCGAAAACTTCACCATCGCGTACATGGCTGATAAGAATCAAATACGACAGGCGAGGTGAAAGGCGCTGATGCACATTTTCGACACCGAGTGGCGCCTGGTTCTCAATAAAGAAGGCTGGACGTTTGAGTTTTCCGATGTCGTGATACAATGCGGCGACGCGTGTGAGCAAAGCATTCGCGCCGATCGCATCGGCAGCACCCTCCGCCAGGTTGGCAACCATCAGGCTTGAGTGATAGGTGCCTGGCGCTTCTTCCATCAACCGGCGCAACAACGGTTCATTAGAATTAGACATCTCCATCAGACGATATTGGGTGGTAATGCCGAAAGGTCGCGCGAGGATAAAAATGGCGCCCACGGCAATAATGCATGCGCCGATGCCCGCGAAAGCACCCCACATCGCCATGCGCACAACTGCATTCCAGCTTGGAATGAAGCCACTCCCGGTTTGAATACCTTCCAGGCAGAGGAGCAACAGGCAATTAATTGCTACCAGAACCAGGACAACCGGCAGAGCGCGGCGTGAAGGCCAGAGAGTCGGCAATGCTATAATTCCCGCCAGCGAGCTGAGAATAACCAGCATCACCAGCGCAAACGGATGATCTGCCGTCAGTCCGGCAATCAAGCCGGTGAACAAGGTCGTGACTACGGCCACCGGTACGCCTAATAGTCCGGCAATAGCCATATTCCCCGCGGAGATGGCCAATAATCCTATCAAAAATTCCGATTTACCCCCACCCAGAGTCATATTCGCCCAGAGTGGCACCACCATCAGACACGCCAATAAAGTCATCTGGCGCTGATTTGTATAGAGCGCGCTATGTTGAGAACGAAGATACGCGCCCAGGGCGAAGACTGCGAAGAAGATCAACCACGCGACAGGCAATAATCGGGTGAAACGTGCTGGCGTCAACAGATGTTTTTCTTTAAGTTGACTAAGATCAGCAGCAGTAACCATTTCACCTTTGTGCAGAATAACTTCCCCAACGTTGATCAGGTGTGACACGCTCGGAATGGCATTGCGCGCCTCCTCTTTTCGCCGTTCGGTCAGCAGCGGATCCGTGATCCAGTTGGGGCGTATAACTGCATGAAGGATGGTCGTAAGAATGCGATATTCTCCCGGATCGCGTACTTGCGCCTGTGCCAAAACATCCATCTGCGCAAGTGCTGGCAGTTCAGCAGGGCCGTCTTCAATGCGCAAATTCATAATCGAGCGCAAAATACTCTGTGCGCTGGCATGGAGCCGATTGGTCGCCGCAGGAGTGAGTTTATGCGCCAGAGTAATGATATCCGGCGGAAGTTGTAGTTTGCCGGATTTCTTCTTACTGGTGGAGTCCGGGGCAGTGGTGTCGAGTGCCGCAAAGAAGCGATCCAGGGCTTCCAACGAGGCTACCTCAGCTTTTTGATCTACTGATTTCGCGATGGGCACACGATTAGCTGCTTCCTCACGCAAGCGAAGTGTCTCGCGCAGGTCCGTCCACAGGATGGCATCTGTGGCCAGTACGTCGCGAGGCGCCGGTTGTCCCACACGAAACTGCTCCAGGCTGGTACCAACCTGGAAATAATCCAGGTGAAATAACACCAGTGACGCAAGAACGCCGGTGGTGATGAGCACCAGGATGAGTTTCGGGATGAGTTGCCAGCGAAACCAGACCGGCATGCCGGGCAGTTGCGGAGGCCATTGTGGGAGCCTTGAGGCTCGTTTCATTGTTGATGTCCTAACGTAGCTCCGCCTCACACCACCCAGTACAAAAAACCGCATCGAAAACGAAGACCATGCTGCTTACCGGGCGGTGTGAGGCGGAGCTACGTTTGTTCAAAGTTCAACGGTCTGCTATGATGAATTAGACTCGATTTGAAACCTGACTCATCTGTAACTCGCTATATGCGCGAAGCGCATATAGCTTTGGATAATCGAAGCATTCTCCCAGAGCATGCACTTTAATCAACAATATGTGAGCTATTGTTCTCACTGTGGGAGAACAAGTGAGAGTTATTCGCTGGATGATGTGGTGCGTTTCACACGCCGTAGTGATGCCGCAGCGAGGCGGCGGCGACGCTCGCTTGGTTTCTCATATCGCTCATGGCGGCGCGCTTCCTCCAGGATGCCGGCAGTCTGCACCTGGCGTTTCAGACGGCGGATGGCGCTATCAATAGATTCGCCTTCTTTCAGGTCAACCGTTACCATATCTTTTCCTCAACTCCTTCCGTCTACGCAACGATCGCTGGTTCTTGGCGATCGGCACGCTTTTACTGTGTGATTATAAGGCTGTTGCACTATGGATGTCAAACAAATGCTCACCGGAGGCATAAACCGATATGGTGAGCACAGTCGCTGGTCAGGGACTGTCCTCGTAGTTTGCGCTTGTATATGATGATGAACCAATAGTTATGCTATACGGAAGTGCATGTGCGAGAATACTCGAGCAGGGACTGTCCCCCGATAGCTTTCACATCATGCCTAAGAGCAAACTGAGACCAGGGACAGTCCCTGCTCGGGCATTATTCAATATGCAGGTACCGTAAACGGATGCAGCATAGATTCTCCAAATGAGCGCTAAATTCGAGGACAGTCCCGGATGCTGCTCGAATCTTAAATCCTGATTCTTAAATCCGGAATCCTATACCGGCCAAGCCGGAACCAATAGACCGATCAACAGTACGAAGTGTGAAATATCCAAGGCTGATCCGGTCTTGTTGCTGCTTACTCGGTGACATTCTCCTAAATCATATAGCTACTCTGTTTATTATTTGAGGCAAAGTCTATACTAAACGTTAAGAATTTCACCGAGTAGGCAGGATTCCAACTAACTCTTCGAAATTTTGTGATGGTTCTTGACGCTACGCTGGGTAGGACTCACCTTGCGTTTGGTCTCGGTTTTCACATGCATAGATGCCACGAACTCTGCGACGTCACATGTCATCAGCGTTTTTTTATCAGGCATAATTTTCTTCCTCCGTCATTCATATCAGTCACGCGTCCGGCTGTTCACCCCCTGGGAGACTTCGTGGATAAACTGATCGGCGCGACAAGGGCAGGCGATATTATACTGCATTTCGGCCAATATACCAAATCTGTCGCAAAAAGCAGTACCTAATCGGTGAAATTCTTAACGTTGAGTAGTGAATTTGCCTCAACTAAGAAACGGTTATCCATATGATCGGGGAGAATTTCACCGAATAGGTACCAACAAGACCAGTTCAGCCTTGGATATTACATGCTTTGTATTGTTGATCGGTCTATTGGTTCCGGCTTTGCCGGTTTAGGGAGAGAGTGTCGCAGTGCGTGGCTGCAATGCATGAAAATTAGGGTTTTCGCACAAATTTCCAACAATTAATCTATGAATGAACGGCGAGTGTGGATAATAATTCACCGAGTAGGTACTACGTAAGTTTTCACTTCGCGCGAACTAATGACCCTGCGGGCCGAAAAAGCGACGATGAGAGCCGTTAAGCGAAAAACGGGGACCCACCTTCGCTAAAGCTACGGCGGACAGGCTGGTACACATTTTCCACATTTCCCTTCTAAACGCGAGTCAGCTTCATTGAAAATGTGATACCTGTCCCCGCTTTTCGTGTCGGTTTTGGTTTGCCGTTCTCTTATCGCTATAATCAGGCTCTAATGTTACTCTGAACGACAACTCGGATCTTACCAGGTGTCACGCAAGCGAAAACGGATCACGACCAGATAAGGGCAACTCAAATTTACACCGTATTGTCGTTCAGAGTAACATTAGGTTCTGTCCGCAATATCCGCGTTTCCGGAGCGGTGATGGTCAACGTGATCTCCTCGCAATTGTCGCGCAGCGTTTCTCCGCTCACCATATCCCATACCGGGCGCGGGGTGGGGAAGCGGAGCGTGCGCGGGCCGGACTTCACCGAGTGAATTGATGCCACGCTGTCGCTGGCCTGGATCACGTCGTCTTCTTCGCACCAGACGTGGCATCCGTCCCCAACGCGCCAGCTCGCGCAACAGGTTGGCGGGCATGGGCAAGGCAGCAGTCCAGGCGATCTTGTGACTGCCATGGTCCTTCACGAATAGGCCGGGACGGTTGAAGGCCCACGGCAGTGTACCTTTGCCGACTATTTCTGCCGGGTTAAGCGCGCCCTTCGCC
>Ga0073936_10010417_pt1 | contig 11399 bp, 9 predicted proteins | sample AliMusrvi5mmetaG_FD_87041 | JGI IMG/M metagenome (GOLD analysis project Ga0073936, IMG submission 87041) | Freshwater lake bacterial and archeal communities from Alinen Mustajarvi, Finland, to study Microbial Dark Matter (Phase II) - Alinen... | ecosystem: Environmental > Aquatic > Freshwater >... | reverse complement strand
ATCTCTTTGAACTCGTAGGCTTCGGTATCAGCGGTACCAGTCATACCGGCTAACTTGCCGTACATCCGGAAATAATTCTGGAAAGTAATGGTGGCTAATGTCTGATTCTCATTCTGAATCGCTACTTTTTCTTTAGCTTCTACTGCTTGATGCAAACCCTCGCCCCAGCGACGTCCTTGCATTAAGCGACCGGTGAACTCATCAACAATAATCACTTCATTATTTTGCACAACGTACTGCTGATCACGATGGTAAAGAGTATGGGCGCGCAAGGCTGCATAGACATGATGCATTAAGGAAATATTTTGTGGCGCATACAAGGAATCGCCATCCGTCAGAGCGCCTAGCTCGACCAAAATGACTTCGGCCTTATCATGCCCCTGCTCTGTCAGATATACCTGATGCGACTTTTCATCAACCCAGTAATCGCCTGGTACTTCTACGCCTGTTCCATCGGCCTTTTCTTCACCAATCTGGCGCTCTAGGCGAGCAGGTAACGCATTCATCTTGATATATAAATCGGTGTGATCATCTGCTTGTCCAGAAATGATCAGGGGTGTTCTGGCCTCATCAATCAAGATCGAATCCACTTCGTCTACGATCGCATACGCTAAGCCACGCTGTACTTTTTGATCCAAATCTTGAACCATGTTGTCGCGCAGATAGTCAAACCCAAACTCGTTGTTAGTACCGTAAGTGATATCTGATGCATATGCTTTTTTCTTAGACTCATGATCCATCTGAGACAAGTTCACACCAACGGCCATGCCAAGAAAGTTGTAAAGCTTTGACATCCACTCAGCATCACGCTGTGCCAAGTAATCATTAACAGTCACGACGTGCACACCCTTGCCGGTGAGCGCATTTAAATAAACTGGCAGGGTTGCAGTGAGGGTCTTACCCTCACCCGTTCCCATCTCCGCAATCTTGCCTTGATGTAAAGCGAGGCCACCAATCAATTGAGAGTCAAAGTGGCGCATTTTCATAATGCGGACGCTGGCCTCACGCACTACTGCAAAAGCTTCAGCCGCGATATCGTCAAGTGATTCGCCAGCACTTAAGCGCGCTTTGAATTCAGCGGTTTTAGCCTGAAGTGCAGCATCATCCAAAGACTGCATTGCTGGCTCAAATGCGCCAACCTTAGCAACGACTTTGCGATACTGTTTTAAGAGGCGGTCGTTACGACTGCCGACCAGGGTTTTAAGAAGACCGATTACCATGGGATATTGAAGAAAATTAAGCTATTGAGTTTATCACCCGAATACACTGATTTCATGAACCAAGCCCCTAAACCTCACTCGAAGAAACAAGCACTTGAGTGGCAGGACTATCTGAAAGACTCCCATGGTCTAGGGGGTATTTTGGCTAAAACCGAAGATATGGTCAAACTCAAATCTGCCTTGACTCAATGTCTAGATGAAGTGGATTTAGCAAACTTAAGCTCGAAAATAGAAGCTGGTTGGCGCTCTGGAGGGCAAAATGAGCTATTTTTGCTGGTTGGAAGCGCCAGCATTGCAAGCCGTTTGCAGCAGATTTTACCGAGCTTAATCAATGGCTTAGCCAAAAGAGGCTACCCCTGTAGCAACATCAAAGTGCGACTTAAACCCGCTACAACAGGCTGGGAAGTAAGGCCTCGAGAAACTCAACAAACTCAAGCCCGAGGATTTAACTCCGTTGCCAGAGCGTCTTGGCAGAATTTACTGGAAAAGTTGCCTCAGGATTCAGAGCTACGAAAGGCAGTTGAGCGTTTGCTGGGTGGAAAATAATTTCGCCGACTCAGAAAAAGAGGGGCTGGCTTTCTTGAGAATAGGCAGTAGGAGCATTATTTTCTGCAAAAGTACTAATTTCGTATGCGCTTGGATCCTCTAGCAATTTACGCAATAAAGCATTGTTTAGGGCATGCCCGGATTTCTCAGCCACATAAGCCCCAACAATCGGATGACCAATTAAATAAAGGTCACCAATCGCATCCAAAATCTTATGGCGCACAAACTCATCGTCATAGCGCAATTCTTCATTATTTAAGATTCGATGCTCATCCAACACAATCGCGTTGTCTAAACTACCGCCCCGAGCTAAGCCCATTTCTCTTAATGCTTCCACTTCGTGAGCAAATCCAAAAGTTCGTGCACGTCCGATTTCACTCCGATAAGCATGCTCAGCAAAATCGACTACAAAGCGCTGACCTGTTTTATCAACGGCAGGATGTTTAAAGTCGATCGTGAAATCCAACTTAAAGCCAAAGAATGGCTCCAGGCGCGCCAACTTATCACCCTCTCGTACTTCAACCGGTTTTTTGATCACTAGAAATTGACGGGGTGCTTCTTGCTCAGCAATACCAGCCGATTCAATTAAGAATAAGAAAGAGGCGGCACTACCATCCATGATGGGCACTTCTTCGCCATCAATTTCAATCAGCAAATTATCTAACCCCAAACCAGCACATGCAGACAGCAAATGCTCAACTGTAGAAACTTTAGTGCCATCTTTTTGAATGACTGAAGCTAGTCTGGTATCGCATACTGATAGTGCAGTTGCAGGAACTACTGCCTGCTCTGGGGTGTCGATACGTACGAACTGAATGCCTGTATTTCCCGGCGCAGGCTTGATTATTAGGGTTGCCTTACGCCCCGAGTGCAAACCGATTCCAACGGTTTTTACTGGGGAGGCAATCGTACGCTGCTTCAACATCATTGTTATAAGAATTGGATTCGAATTAGAGCTGTTTTAGAACAGAAGCAGCATCGCTTACTTCGAACTTACCGGGCGCTTCTAAGTCTAATGTTTTTACTACACCATCTTGAACAATCATGGCATAGCGTTGCGAACGCACACCTAAACCACGTGCAATCAGGTCAAACTCCATGCCTAATTTTTTGGTGAACTCAGCACTACCGTCACCAAACATGCGAATTTTTTTGCCTACTTTTAAGTCTCGGCCCCAAGCACCCATTACAAATGGGTCATTAACCGAAATACACCAAATTTCATCAACACCTTTTGCCTTGAGAGCATCGTACTGCGCTAAATATCCTGGCACATGCTGAGCAGAACAGGTGGGTGTGAATGCACCTGGCAAAGCAAAAATCACAATCTTCTTACCAGCCGTAAGCTTTTCGACCTCGAAAGTATTTGGACCCATAGCACAACCTTCGGTAGCCTCATCAATAAACTCATACAGAGTGGCGTTTGGTAATTTTTGTCCAACTGCAATCATGAGATCTCCAAATTAATAGAAGTAGTGGTAAATGAGTATGCCAGCGCTAGCGCGGGATTCGTCGTCCGGAGGGGCGCCGCGCTGGCATTGCGCACTATCTATTGTATTGAGCAGTCAATTAGTCTGCTTGTTTACGTAAAAAGGCTGGAATCTCATAGAAATCCGTGCCTTTATCCAACATGGTTTTTGCTTGAGGTGAGCTATCAGCGCCTAAAGTTGGTGCTGGAGCAGCCTCACGCGAGTTTCTGAAAACCCGTGGCAGATCATATTGGCTGTAATCAACCCCTGCAGAAGCAGGCTGAATTGCAGGTGCAGACCCTGTCATTGGCATGGAAGCAGAAGTATTCATAGCGGAATCTAAGCCTGCCTTACTCATTGCCGCAGAAGGACTAGCAGGAGCAAAGCTATTTAAATCTGCCATGGTTGGCATAGCATCATGCGTGCCTGTTGCCTGTCTCCAAACCACTTCAGGTTGACTATTTTGACGTGCTTGAGGATTATTCAGACCAGTCGCAACTACCGTTACTCGAAGTGCATCACCCAAGCTATCGTCATATACCGTACCGAAAATGACAGTAGCGTCATCCGCAGCATAGCCACGAATCGCAGCCATCACTTCGCGTGTCTCTGACAATTTCAATGAACGGCTAGCAGTAATGTTAACCAAGACACCGCGGGCACCAGATAAATCAACACCTTCGAGTAATGGCGAAGCAACTGCAGCTTCCGCAGCCAAACGCGCACGATCCATTCCAGAAACTGTTGCAGTACCCATCATGGCCTTACCTTGCTCACCCATCACGGTTTTCACGTCTTCAAAGTCAACGTTAATCAAACCTTGAACATTAATGATCTCAGCAATACCAGATACCGCGTTATGTAATACATCATCAGCACAAGCAAAGGCTTTATCAAACTCAGCATCTTCACCCATCACTTCGAATAATTTCTCATTCAAAACAACAATCAGTGAGTCAACGTAATTTTCTAATTCACTTGCCCCATTCTCAGCAACCTTCAAGCGCTTCACGCCCTCAAAGTCAAATGGCTTACTGATAACACCAACCGTCAAGATGCCCATTTCTTTTGCAACTTGCGCAACCACTGGGGCAGCACCAGTGCCTGTACCACCCCCCATACCAGCGGTGATGAATACCATGTGTGCGCCTTGCAATACATCAGCGATACGAGCACGGGCTTCTTCAGCAGAGGCCGCACCGATTTCTGGCTTGGCACCAGCTCCCAGACCGCTAGAGCCTAGTTGCAAATTCACAGATGCTTCAGAACGCTGTAACGCGCCAGCATCGGTGTTCATGCAAATAAACTCTACGCCATCTACACCGCGACGAATCATATGCTGGACAGCATTGCCACCAGCCCCACCGACTCCAACCACCTTAATGATAGTTTTCCCGGCTGTTTCTTGATCTAACATTTCAAATTCCATATACCCTCCTAGGTAGAAAACGTACTACATTGACGACGACGAAAAACAACTTAAAAATTTCCTGCAAACCATTCCTTCATACGCGACACCACACTTTGTAGTGCGCCTGATTGAGAAACCCGACGACCGCGCAATAGCTGAGCCTGCCCTTCCATCAGCAAACCAATGCTGGTAGCAAAACGAGGGCTTCTTAGAACTTCATGAAGATGGCCACGGTATTCAGGGGTGCCTACTCGAGCGGGACGTAAAAATACTTGCTCGGCAAGCTCAACCATGCCTGGCATCAAGGCTGTGCCTCCAGTCAATACAATTCCTGAAGAGACCATATCTTCGTAGCCAGACTCGCGAACGACACCGCGAACCAATGTGAAAAGCTCTTCAACCCGAGGCTCAATGACAGCTGCTAAAGCCTGCTTAGACATCGGCCGTGGATCTCTATCGCCAACACCTGGTACATCAATCATTGCAGCTGGGTCAGCCATATCTTGACGAGCAATACCATATTGAATCTTCAAATCCTCTGCATCGATGGTTGGTGTACGAAGCGCCATCGCAATGTCATTGGTAATTTGATCACCTGCAATTGGAATCACTGCAGTATGACGAATCGAGCCCTGGCAATAAATTGCAATATCAGTAGTGCCGCCGCCAATATCCACCAAAACAACGCCTAACTCTTTTTCATCCTCGGTAAGTACCGCCAAACTAGAAGCTAGAGGTTGCAAAATCAAATCATTGACTTCCAGACCACAGCGGCGTACACACTTCACAATATTTTGGGCAGCACTAACGGCGCCTGTCACGATATGAACCTTGACCTCGAGACGCAGACCACTCATGCCAATGGGCTCGCGTACGTCCTCTTGGCCATCGATGATGAATTCTTGAACTAGGATGTGCAGAATTTGTTGGTCGGTTGGAATATTAATAGCCTTAGCAGTTTCTAGAACACGCTCCACATCCCCTTCGCTCACTTCCTTGTCACGAATGGCTACCATGCCGCTCGAGTTAAAACTAATAATGTGATTTCCAGCGATACCGGTGAAGACTTGCGCGATCTGACGATCTGCCATCACTTCAGCCTCTTCTAGCGCCTTCTGAATTGACTGTACGGTTGCCTCGATATTAACAACGACACCTTTTTTTAATCCCTTGGAAACGGTTTGACCTACTCCAACTACATTGAACTGACCATCAGGTGCGAGTTCAGCGACCAAGGCAACCACCTTAGAGGTACCAATATCTAACCCAACCAATAAATCGCGATTGTCCTTACTCATTCGGATTCCTCATAAATATGCTCATTGCTTTGACTCACTTTTTTTTCCATTAAGGTCACTTGTCTTGATGTTGACTGAAGCTAAGTGCACCGCAAAACCATTGGCATAACGTAGATCGATTGCATCCACCCGATTCGCCCATTTATCTTGAACTTGTGGCCAATATTTAAAGAGGCGGGCAACTCGCTCCTCAGTTAAGTTCTTATCTGAACTTTCTTCGTCGCGCCCAAATTCCACTTTCATCCCGTTAGATAACTTCACATGCCACGCATATCGATCCGATAAAGTAAGTGAACTAATTTCTGTGTTCCAAGGTTTAAACCAAGCATTAGCTTTCTCATAAAGACGCATAACTTCTTGGCCAGCATCACTTGGGCCTCGGAATTCAATTAAATGGGTATCGTCTGGAAGCTCTGAAACCCGCCCACTAAATATTTCTCCATGGGTGTTCATGAGCTGTTGACTATCGGCCCCGCCCCAGGTACCAAAAGCCTTCTGCTCTTCAATACTGATTACCAATCCATTAGGCCAAATGCGACGGACATTGGCATGGCGTACCCAGGGCATAGACTCAAAACCCTTCTTTATATTCTCTAGCTTGACACTGAAGAAATTTCCTTGAACTGTCTCCAGCACTTCTTGCCTCACAACGGCTTTATTAATATGTTTCAAAGTTTGACCTGCAACAGGCTCAATCTGAACCTGTCTCAGAGCAAACACTGGGCGCTGACTTAGCCAAACCAAAATACTAATCACCAGCATGACTAGGAAACATCGCGTCAACAAACGGCTTACCTTTTGCATTCTCTCTGGGTAATTCCAGATTGGAGACATAGCAAAAGCAAAGAGATTGCCAAACTGTTGCAGTAAGCGACTCATGTTCTTAAGCCTCCAGCCTGTTTCAGTGTCTGACTTAATATCCACACTACTAAATCGGCATACTCAACACCAGCAGCCTTTGCAGCCATCGGCACCAGCGAGTGCGAGGTCATGCCTGGGGATGTATTCATTTCCAATAAGTAGGGCTTACCCGTTTTCTGATCGATCATCACATCGGCGCGACCCCAAGTTCGGCATCCAAGTGCTTTATAAGCAGCAAGCGCTAAAGACTGAACAGCAGCATTTACCTCTTCAGGAAGACCTGTTGGACATAAATACTGTGTTTCATCTGAAAAATACTTATGATGAAAATCATAATTAGCATCTGGCGGAATAATTTTGATCACTGGCAGGGCTTCTGCGCTAGCACCCTCCCCAACCAATGGGCAAGTCAGCTCATCACCAATGATGCAAGTCTCAGCAATGATCTTGGTATCAATTTTGGCTGCCAAGTCATAAGCTGCTGGTAGCCCACTAACAGACTTCACCTTAGTTAATCCCAAAGATGAGCCTTCGTGTGCAGGCTTCACAATCAGGGGTAAGCCTAATTTTTTTGCAACTGCATCCCAATCGCTATTGGCAGTCAATTCAACAAATACTGGTGTGGCTAGTCCATTGCTGAGCCATACTTGTTTGGTAACAATTTTGTCGATAGATAGAGCGGAGGCCAGAACACCACTACCTGTATACGGAATATTTAAAAGCTCAAGTAAGCCTTGAATAGTTCCATCCTCACCATATCTTCCGTGCAAAGAGATAAAAACACGATCAAATTTTTCTTGCACTAACTCAGCAGGTGAGCGCAGACTAGGATCAAAAGGATGCGCATCTATCCCTTTTGAATGCAGCGCTTCTAAGACTCCGCCGCCCGACATTAACGAAATTTCCCGCTCGCCGGAACGGCCGCCTAGCAATACGCCAACTCGACCTAAAGTCTTAATATCAAGTTTGGCTAATTCACTGTGAACGCGTTTACCCCATTGACTATGCATGCTTGGCCTCTGCTAAGTCATGCGACAAATTGGAAATAGAACCAGCGCCCATCGTAATCAGGACATCCCCATCACGCAAAAGGCCATTGAGTTTTTCGGGCATCTCAGCAATGCTGCTGGCAAATGCAGTCTCTTTTGGATTGAGAGAAGCGCTCTTAGCGCTAGCCTCTGTAACCACTGCCTTTAATAAGCTCTTACCATCTGCCCCCGGAATCTTAGCCTCGCCTGCTGGATAGACTTCAGTTAACACGAGTGCATCAAAGTTTTTCAATACTTGGACAAACTCACCGAAGCAATCTCGAGTTCTAGTAAATCGGTGTGGCTGAAAAGCCAGTACTAAACGACGATCAGGATAAGCCCCCCTTGCCGCCGATAAAGTCGCTGCCATTTCAACTGGGTGATGGCCATAATCATCAATCAAGGTAAAGCTACCGCCACTGGCAAGCGGAATTTCTCCATAGCGTTGGAAGCGTCGACCCACGCCACTAAATTCAGATAATGCTTTGACAATCGCTTGATCACTCACACCCAATTCTGTTGCAATACCAATCGCTGCTAAGGCATTTCTAACATTGTGTAGACCTGGTAGGTTTAAAGAAATCTGGAGCGGGCCAGGCTTATTGCCGTGTCTTCTCACTGTTCTACGTTCTACAGTAAAACGCATTGATGTTCCCTCTGCACGTACATCAGTTGCACGAATATCGGCATCATCCGACAAGCCGTAACGCAAAACTGGTTGAGAAACAAAAGGGATAATGTCGCGAACATTGACATCATCAATGCAAAGTACCGCTACACCATAGAATGGCATACGCTGAATAAATTGCACAAACGCCTGTTTCAGGCGAGCCATATCGTGTTGGTAAGTATCCATGTGATCAGCATCGATATTGGTGACCACTTCCATGGCTGGAAAGAGCTGTAAGAAAGAAGCATCAGACTCATCTGCTTCAACCACAATAAAGTCGCCCTGACCTAAGCGCGCATTCGCGCCAGCAGAATTTAATTTACCCCCAATCACAAAGGTAGGATCTAAGCCTCCTTCTGCGAGAACCGATGCTACCAAACTGGTAGTGGTTGTTTTGCCGTGTGTTCCTGCAATCGCGATGCCTTGTTTCAGACGCATTAACTCGCCTAGCATCACAGCACGCTGAATCACCGGAATTTTTGCTGCACGTGCGGCCAACACTTCGGGATTATTACCAGCCACCGCGGTCGAGATCACAACTGCTTCTGCTGTCCCAATATTCTTAGGATCATGTCCAATGTGAATGACTGCGCCTAATGCCTTCAAGCGCTGAGTTGTTGCATTCTCTACCAAGTCAGAACCCGAGACTTGGTAGCCTAAATTCAGAAGTACTTCAGCAATGCCACTCATTCCAGCACCGCCTATACCAATGAAGTGAATTTGCTGCACGATATGCTTCATAGAGATACTCCCGCTGCTTCTGCACATACCTGCGCAACGCGTGCAGTAGCCTGTGGTTTTGCTAATGCCTGGGCATGCTCTGCCATCTTTAATAAAGCATCACGACTAAAACCCTGAATCATTTGAGCCAAGTCATCAGCATTGAGTTGCGTCTGTGGCAATAAGATTGCTGCCTTAGCATCAGCCAAGAAGCGTGCATTAGCAGTCTGGTGATCATCGATGGCAAATGGGAAAGGAACTAAACAAGAGGCCACTCCTGCCGCAGCCAATTCTGAAATCGTCATTGCACCTGAGCGGCAGATAACAAGATCTGCATTGGCATAAGCAGTGGGCATGTCGTCAATAAAACTGCGGATATCAGCCTGTACTCCCAGGCTTGTATATAACTGTTCAAGATCTTTAAGATGTTTCTCGCCCGCTTGATGTATCACCTTTGGCCTGTTAGCTAAAGGTATGAGGGCTAAGGCCGCTGGAACCACTTGATTCAGGGCTGCTGCGCCCAAGCTGCCACCAACTACCAAAATAGATAACGCGCCTTGACGTGTACTGTAGCGTTCTGCAGGAGCAGCAAGTTGATCAAACTCTTGGCGTATGGGATTACCCACCCACTCAGCATCAAGCATCGTGTTCGGAAAACCCGTCAAGGTTTTTTTTGCAATCTTTGCTAGAGCACGATTTGCACTACCAGGTACCGAGTTGGATTCATGCAAAACCAATGCTCGTCTTAACAATGCGGATACTATACCGCCTGGGAAAGTAATATAACCACCCATGCCCAACACAACATTAGGTTTGAGGCGACGCATAATTTTGATACTCTGCAGACTTGCTCTCACTAAATTGATTGGCAACATCAATTTGGCTTTAAGTCCTTTACCACGCAGACCACCAAAATCTACCGACTCAAATGGAATCTTCGCAGCATTGACCAAGCGATACTCCATACCGTTTTGATTGCCTAGCCAAGACACTTGCCAACCACGGGCTCTCAGGTACTCAGCAACGGCCAAGCCCGGGAAGATATGTCCGCCCGTGCCACCAGCCATCACCAAGATTGAGGGTTGTGTCACAGCTTCCCCCCACGCATCAGAATTCGGTTTTCGTAATCGATGCGAAGTAGCATGGCTATGGCAATCGCATTCATTAAAATGCCTGAGCCACCATAACTCACCAAGGGAAGCGTTAAACCTTTAGTTGGGAGTAGACCTAAGTTAACGCCCATATTGATAAAGGCTTGCCAACCAATCCAAATACCTACTCCCTTAGCAGCTAAACCTGCAAAGCTGCGATCCAACTGTAGTGCGGTACGGCCAATCATGAATGAGCGGCGCACTACCCAGTAAAACAAGAAGATCATCACGAGTACACCAACAAAGCCAAGCTCTTCACCAATCACCGCCAAAATAAAATCAGTGTGTGCTTCAGGAAGGTAATGCAGTTTTTCGACACTACCACCTAAGCCGGTGCCAAACCATTCGCCACGACCGAAGGCCATTAGAGAGTGAGTAAGCTGATAGCCCTTATTAGCAGCGTTATCCACCTGCCATGGATCCATAAAAGCCAGAATGCGTCCACGACGGAATGGTGACAGTGCAATAATGGTAGAGGCACTTGCGATCCCAACTAGGACTAGACCTCCAAATAATTTTGCATTGATTCCACCAAGGAAAAGAATGCCAAAAGCAATCAGGGCGACCACAATAAATGCGCCCATATCGGGTTCAAGCATTAACAGTGCGCCAACCAGAGCAACTGCAATACCCATAGGTAGCATGCCTTTAATGAAGGTATGTAAATGCTCCTGTCGTTGAACGGTATAGGTTGCCGCAAAAATTACCGTAGCAAACTTCATGAGTTCAGATGGCTGAAAGTTCATCACCCCCAGCGAAATCCAACGCTTTGCTCCATTCACACCCTTGCCAAGACCAGGAATCAGAACGGCTATTAATAGCAGTAGCGTTACACCAAAAATAATGGGTGAATAACGATCCCAAACCTTGCTTGGAATCTTAAATGTCCAAATGCCTACCCCTAAGGCGATTACCAAAGAAATTAAATGCCGAATCAAAAAGTGATTGCTACTATAGTTTGAGTATTTTGGCCCATCAGCCAAAGTAATTGATGCTGAGTACACCATCACCAAACCAATCAGAGT
>Ga0073936_10010413_pt1 | contig 11401 bp, 8 predicted proteins | sample AliMusrvi5mmetaG_FD_87041 | JGI IMG/M metagenome (GOLD analysis project Ga0073936, IMG submission 87041) | Freshwater lake bacterial and archeal communities from Alinen Mustajarvi, Finland, to study Microbial Dark Matter (Phase II) - Alinen... | ecosystem: Environmental > Aquatic > Freshwater >... | reverse complement strand
CTCCTGGTTTTAGAATCAATTACCGGTACTACCCTCTTTACCACACCTTTTGTTTTATACGGAGGCGTAGTAAGACAGCTCACATCCACTGGCATATCTACTTTCATATACCTTAAAATGCCTGTAGAAAAATTCCCCTTTAGATTCAGGTTATCAATATCAATTATCCTGCCGACCACTTCTCCCTGCCCAACCGATTTTTCAGGGGAGATGTTCAAGTCGGTTATAAATCCGGAAATACCCGCGGCTATACGTCCATGTGCAAGGTTGTATTGAGCTTTTTCGACATCCAGCCTCGCCCTTTCGACATCCTTCATTGCCTGGCTCCTGGCTTTGGCATTCTGATATTCCTCTCTCTTGTAAGCGTTATATGCATTGATGTCGGCATTTCGAATATTTAAATATGCGTCTTCGGAGCTTTTCAATTCGGAGAGAGACGCGTTGTCCGTCTTATAGAGCTCGTAGGTTTTCACAACCCGCTCTTTTGCATTGGCAATATTTTCCTTGTTTTCAACACGAGCAACCCTGTCATAACGGGACGAAATGCGCGCCTTTTCATGCTCTATCACAGCCCTGCGATACGCGTCCTTCAACTCCTGTATATCATAATCCGCGATAATCTCGCCCTTTGCCACTTTTGCGCCGTTTTTTACATAAACCGCTTTCAGTCTTTCTGATGTTGGAGAGATGATCTGTGTCTCTTGTACAGGTTCAATAATGCCTTCCAAAACAATTTCGATAATATCCCGCGAGAGCTTTAATTCTTTTTCTTCCGGACTTTTAGCGCATCCGTTAATCAAAATAGAGCACGCCAGTAATGTCGCCACACACAGGTTCAGTAATCTCATGTTTTTCCCATCCTCTTTAAAATGAACCGCTCAAATATTGAGAGGTTATAACATCTATCTGGATCGTAACTATTATGCAATTGCACCGAACGGCTTAAAACCAGCGGTCAAGCCTGCTTGAGTTTATCCAAGTCGCTGAATATGCTCTCCCTCTTTTCCACAAAAGCCTTAAAAACCTTACCATCAAGTTTATTAGGCACCAGGGTTTCGATCTCTTTTACCGCAGCGTCATACGATTTGCCCTGCCTGTGCGGCCTGTCACTTACAATGCCTATAAGAACTTCGCAGAAAGCAAGGATTTTTGCATCCTCGGATATCGATTCAGCCGGCATGCCATCCGGATACCCAGTTGAATCAAGAAATTCGTGGTGGTGAAGAATCGTGGTTGATATGGGGTAAACCGAATCCAGCGGTTTTGTCATCGTATAACCGATAACCGGGTGGTACTTTATACGCGAGCGCTCCTTTTCTGTTATTGCGATATTTTTTGATGCAATGTCGTACAGACGTCCCATCATGCCTATATCATGGAACTTGGAGGCATAAAGGAGGGTTTTCAGACGCTTTTCGTCATAATTAAGCGCCGTGCCTATCGAGAGAGCTGCAGCACGCACCATTTCTGAATGGCGCCGATCAAACTTGTCATTGTTTTCGAATGCATCGATTGCCGCTTCAAGGAAGGAAATGTAATTTGTTATATGCGCTTCACTCGAATACATGGCAAGGGTCGCCGAGATCAGGTCAAGAAACTTCCCAATATTGACCACATCATCCTGTGTTATCCCGGTTTTTCTGTAAATTTGCACTTTCATATCGGTATTTCTGACGTAGAGCAGTTTGCCGCCATCCGGCTCAAAATCTGTGCTACCCAAGACCGTCTCCCTGTCCGGGAAAATGATACGCATGGTATCGATATGGTAGGCGGAAATTATTATAGTTGCTACAAGATGAAAATAATCCTCCCGGTTGGATAAAAAGGAGGTAAAAACGGCGCTAGAGTCTTCGGCCAGTTTTGCCTTTACGAGTTCCTTGCTGACTTCCTCCCTTTTCATAAGGTTTTCAAGAAATGCGGTCAGGTAATACAATTCCGCCTTCATTCCTTCTATGGAAATTGGATTGTATGCAACAAGCCGTACCGCGCTATTGCCGTTTTCCGGTATAAAAGTGTAAACGTGGAATCTCCCACGCTTCATGTATTTCTCTGGCGAAAAAATGTGCCTTTCCAGCGAGACGCCATCCTCATCCGTTTTTTTGCTTTGCCCCCAGGCTTGAGCTGTCCGCTCAGTTCGGTCTTGTCCGGAGGCATCCTCATTTGCAAGCCTGTAACCGTTTTTATCCTTCAGGTATACTCCAACGGTCGTGATGTCCGGTTCAATTTTTCTGAAGAACGCATTCAGAGCCTGAAACATATCCCGCATCGAGGTCATGCCTGAAATTTCCCTGAAATAGCTCTCCTTGATCGATTCCCTTCGCTCAATCCGCAAATTGCGGATCACTGTCCAGACCGTGAAGGCGCCGAAAACGATGATGATAATGATAAAGACGCTGGTGGGAATCCTGTCAAGAGAGTGGGCAATGCTAAAATAAGCATTCGTAATTTTTCCGGGAAGCTGCATCTGAAAAAAATACTGTATGCTTTCAATACTCATATATGAAAATCCTCCCCATTGGATATTTTGCTCTCGAAGGATAACTCTCCGGCCTCATGGAAATAAGCGCCTTGCCGAGCACAACATTTATTCTGGATGAGCTGTAAAGATCGTGTACCGTTTTGACTCCGGCGGGCACTGTTATTTCAAGTTTCTTTTCTTTTTCTGAGGCAACGACAAATCCGGATGAATAATACCTCAGAACAGTTGATTCATCAAGGCGAACAATTTTGCTTGTGGCACCGCCTATGGAGCTGAAGTACACCTCATCCATGACATAAGCGAGACTGACATCAGACCCGCTGGTGAATCCGGAGGCATTGCCGAGATAACTGAGGGCCAGTGAATAATATATGGCTTGCCGGTCCGCACTCTTTTCGTACCGTTTATCAGATGCCCCCCGGTTATTGGCCTGTCTGTAGTAAGGGAACGCGTAATTCAGAAACAGAAACTTTATGTCCTTATTTGCCGACGCTGCTTTCCCGGGAAGCCGCTCGGCCAGTTCAAGCGACCTGTCAAGAGTATTGAACCAGGTCTCGCAAGCTTTTTGAACGCCCTCTTTTTCAATATCGATACTGCTGGATTTATCACATTGGTCGGTAGTAAACATGCTCTCCACTATATCAACATCCGCGTACCTGTCCAGCTCCGAGTTTTCCGAACGAAAACCACCGTTTACTATTATAAAGAGACCCTTTTCCTTCAGTTTCTTCAGAAACAGGTTGACCCCGTCATTGTATCTCTTTTCAGGGTGCCTTCTTACAAACTCTTTCGTCAGAAAAGTGTAACCGTTCTCCTGCAGGGAGTGCCAGCCGGAACCCCAATCGAAAAAAATCCCGTCATACCCGTGTGACTTTGCCTGACCAGTCAGATATTCAACCCTCTGTTCAATCAGATCATCATCACCCATGTCATAGAAAAAATCCTTGCAATGATGCCTGTCTCCCATAGGATCCGGGTCTGACTCTCTGGGGTCAAGCGTCCACTTCTCCCTGTTCTTGTAAGCTAACCGCTCCCATGAACCGGAATAGTCCCGGTAATAAAATGCGGACAGCCATTCGTAGAAAAAAATTTTTCCCCCGCCCCCCTTGAGGCGCTTAGTAATTCTATTACTCTCCAGATTATGAGTCACGATTATGTCGAATCGGGATAGGTAGTCAATATCCTTCTCCGTCAACTGATGATAGTCGAAGGCGATTTTAGATCCGAGTTTCTGGTCTCCCTTATCCGCCGGTGAGGTAAAGCAACTAGTCGAAAACAGCCAAATAAAGGATAGCAGAATAACCAAAAGACACCTCATCGCTCAATGGCCTTTAGACCCCTTTTGCGATTAACCTCCTCCATGTCTGCTGCTGTTGCGGATCTGTTGTCTATCATATATATCTGGAGTTGATCTGTCTCTGCCCATAACTTCATGTTTGTGTGGTTTTGGCCGTAAAGAGCGATCCAGTCCTTTATTTTTAGCATGATGTCACTTCTCCATCTGTACCAGAACTGTCCCATGCCTAAATTTTCAACAGGCGCATTTTCTACAATAATGAAAACAAATTCCGTCGGTATTTTAAGCGCTTTGGCGAGAGGATCGTACTCAGTGAGCATATCGTGGCTATTAATGTGGTATCCCATAGATGTTACCTGTGAGAACTCCTCGACATATGAAACAATAGTGTATGTAAATGGCTGGAACTTTTCTTCTATCTGGTAAATGAAATATGGGGTTTCCTTAAGCTCCATCGCTATAATGTTCTTCCAGTAACTTTCATCGTCTATCCATCTTGGGGTAAAAACTATGACAGGGATTGTAACGATGAAAACAACGGACGAAGATAACAGCATGGCCCTTGCACGGAAAAACCGCCTGAATAACATCTTTTCAAAAAACAGGTGGTAGTACTGTGCAATAACCAGCGCATAGCATAACGCTAGTCCGTTTTCCACGCGGGTGTGGTCGACAATACGTGGCAAGCCCAGATTTGTCGTGAAGTAAACAAAAACAGTGCCGAGCGCAAAAAGAGGGATTACGGCATGGTTTGCCCTCTCTTCCCTGTTAGCTATAAAACAGCCGTATGCGAGCAGCGCGATTGAGGATAATACAAGAATAATGAATGAAAGGTCATAAGTAACGATCAGAACTGCGTTAAACGCTTTGGCTTCTACTGCCACCCTTGCGGCTCGTTTCGTTTTGAACAGGGCGTCCAGAAAAGGGGCTGCAGCTCCGACCGCCTGAGGGACGCCGTACACTAACATCTGGGTGACCCACAGGCTGCCGATTCCAATTGCGGCTGAAACTGCAACTATACCCCTTTTGAGGGTATTTTTGTCTGTTCCGCAACTGATGAACACATTTATGGCAATAAGCAGCGAGGGCAGAAAAAGAAGGAGCAAAATACCGGGATGTATTGCCGAAACTATTGCCAGACACTCCGCATAGATAAAAAAGAAAACTCCTCGACGTGTTACCAGCGCCTTGTTTAGAAAATACAATGTTGGCAGTATGAATGCGCTTCCAACTTCGTAGGGGAGGGCGTTGGTCTGCCGGTGAAAGAATATCACCGGGTTTAAAGAATTTACGCTATCCAGTAGTTTCGGCTCACCGGAATAAAAGGACAGGAATGAAAAATGAGAGATGTTTGGGGAAGCCGTCTCGAAAACAGTGCCAAAGAAATACTTCGCAAGAGGGCTTGGCATGACAATCCCAAAAATGATAATTGCGATCAGAAAGGATACGGACCGCGCGTTCTCCCCGTCGAAAAACTTCCTCATAATATAATAAATAGTGAAAAGTGAAAAAGATATGAGGGTTATCTGGATTGTGTTGTAAAGAACGATCGTGTTCAACCTGGCAAACATGTTCACCGTATAGACGAGAACCGGGGCGCCCCACGGATATGGGGCGCCTGAGATAACATCAAAAAGCTTGTTCACCTTTAGGATCTGATTCCAGTAGTAGAACTGGTACATGTCCGGAGCAGAAGCTACCAGAGGGGAAAATGGCCCGAGAAGACGAAGAAATAACGAATAGAAAACGATTGCGGCAACATTCAGATAAGCGAACAGTTTTAGAGGCGTTGCTTCGGACTTGATGGTCAGCCAGGTACTGCGCGCTTTTTCCCTGTACGCTGAAATTACAGTGTTAAAATCCTCGATAGCCCTCATAATGTAAAAGATCGAGTTATGGTATATTTCGATATATATATAGCTGCTCAAGGACATCTTGTACCAGTATTTGAGCACAAGAATCCTGATAAGTATAAAAAACAGGATGAAGAAAGGGAACCCGAAAACCCGGAGAAAAATGAATACTGGGAACACAAGCATAATGATTGCAAACATATGAATGCAATTGAACATTACTCTGTCCAGCGAATTGTCAATATACTCCTGCGGGAAAACCTTTCTGGGTAACCAGAAAAAAAGGAAGCCGCAAGCAAATATTAACCGGAGGATGCTGAAGAATCTTAATGTATAAAGGTCTTCCATGCTATTCCGCTTTTTTGATAAAAGTTGGCGCTATTTATCCGGCAACTAAATACATATTGCATTCAAGATGTCATTTTGTAGGGTGATCCGCTGATTGGTGTGATCAGAGCGCCCTACTTACCGCTTACGTTTTCAAGACTTTTCAGCGGTTCCAGGTTATTTCTGTTATCAAGCGCCCATGTAAGGAGGGTAAACCGGAAGAGTTCACCGTCGAAATATGCATTTTTGAAATCAAATGGCGCGAGAGTCAGAATGATCCCTTTCCCCGACTTTATATAACTGGCATAAACGCTGTCATTGGATTTTATGATCGGAACGCCGTCTACTGAAATGTATATTCCGATATAATCAGTCTGTTCAATCAGAAGAGACCCGATTTTATCGTTGATTACCTCAATGTCCCCTCTTTTTTCCATTTTATTGAAATGCATCTCATGAAAAAGAGTTTCAACATGCAGGGGGTCTGTTTTCTTTGCTTTCAACATCTTCACATTAAGCTTGCTTCCCTCCAAATTCAGTCCGGATAAAGCGAGCATCAGCTGACCCAATTTTCTGTCATCGAATTTATTGAAGTTATAATCGTATGCAGAAATGTAGATCCCCGATTCCATCCAGAGAATTCCGCCTTTCTGTATCCATGCTTTCAATATTGCAAGCTGTTCCGTGGAAATGTTGTAGGAATACGCTATACTTTCCAACAGATTATTGTTCTTCAACTTCAGATCGCCCAGCCATAAGGGTTTAACATAAATCACATCGTATAGCGCCGGATTATTATCAAGGCTCCAGAAATCAACGTCTTTAAGTGTCTCTGCGCGAACCTTTCTATCCATGGATGTATAAAACTCCGGGGAGAATTTACCTTTGAAGTTGTTGACCGCCTGATGGGCAACAAACGGGAACCCCTTGACGGTATTAGAACGATGATCAATAAGTTCACGCGAAAGACTGTTGGCCGGCACCGTGATAATGTGGACCTCCTCCGGATTTTCAAGATAGTCGGCCATTATTTTATCTTCTCCCTTACTGCAGGATTTACGTCTGCAAAAAATGAACGGCATAAACAGGAGCAATCTGATATTTTTCATGGCACATCCTCTCGAAAGGTAATCTTGTCGCCCAGACGAATAAAATCTAAACCTGACGTCAACCGTGACAGCAATTTTCATAGCGTATTCCTATGAAAGAAATCAAATAAATTATGGACAGTGACAGAAACGGAAAAAACAAAAAACCGAGCGCGCTTAATGACACCGCTTTCTCTGGAGAAATTGACACGAGACTCATCAAAAATATAAACAATATATCTCTGGTACCGATGCCGGCAACAGATATCGGAACCACGGTAATCAGACTCCCCATCAGATAACTTAGCAGGATATAGCTATTAGGCATGTCAAGGCGCAAGGCCATTGCGTTACATACAGCCGTGAGAGCATAGAAGAAATAGATGAAAATGCTGTATAGCACTGCCACTGTCATAGTCTCTTTTGCAATCTGCCGTAAATCGCTCCAGAGGAACTTGAGCCTGCTCCGAAAAACAAAAATGCACGGAAGCATGATCAACAGGAGGAATGGGAATAGAATCAGATGGTTAAAGTTGACGCCAAGGTAGTTTTCTAAGAACTTGATGTTGATTGCAAGAGTTATGAAAAAAAGTAGGCCAATGGAAAGCAGGTCCGATATCCTGCTGAAGACAAATGTGTTTGCTATCCTCATTTTCTTTTCGCTATGAAGCATAAGCATCCCTGCATTAACTACGTCAGACATGAAATAATTGCTTATTTGCCCAAGTAAATTGGCTGATGCATATGTCTTGGACAAGCTGAAAAACCTGACCGGTATCGAACTTATATTCAGCAGGAAATAAAGCCGATGGATCTTTCCGTACATAAGCAACAAGTTAAAAACAGCCGACATTACTATGAAAACCGGTGACGAGTATTTGTATATTTTGAATACTTCGCTTATATCAATTAATCTTGCGAATACATAGACAATAAGTATGGGGCCGATAATCGTCGGCAGCTTTATTAATAGACCCATTTTCTTATCAGTGGGCCGAGATGATCGGTAATAAGAGGCGGAAGTTTTGACCAGATCTGCGCCTGATACCGGAATTTTTCCTTCGCGGTTTTTTCTTCAACGCATCTGTAACCATCTGATCCCAGCTCGAATCTATAACGATAAAGTGGAACAGGCTTCCCCCCCAGACCAACCTTGTAGTCGTAATTGCCCCCTTTTTTTTCAGACCTTCCCAGAATCAGTGATGAATATCCGTTTGTAACAGCATACTCCATGACATGGTATTCAAGAAAATATCCGGCCAGATTCTTAAGAAGTGGAGATGGAACAATAACAAACAGGCTGTTAAGCATGTTAGAAAAACCCACGCAAAGAATGGCACTGACAACCACTCCCGCAGAGTCCTTGATGGCAAAGATCATGCAGGCATCACCGAAAGCTTCCCTGATAGCGATTAAAAACTTGAAGGAATGGGGTGGTGTGCCGAAGGAACGCATCTTGTCAAGGTAAAGTGGATAAAAGTCCGAAAACAGCTTGCTGTCATTGCCTACAACCAGCTCATATGGTTTTTCAAGAGCCTTTCTAAAGCTATTTCTTTTTGTAGCCGCAGGGACAGAATCTATAATTTCAGAGGTCGTCGGCGGCAGATCCTTTATAATAACGACTTCGCTCGTATTAGCCGGCAGATCGCCCAACGGTACCATGAATTGCATTATCTTTACAGTGTCTACCCTGGCATGATCATACAGATAATCCAGATACATCGCGAATAATGCTGTATTGATAATACCACCGGCTTCAATATGTGGAACGCTTACGATTTCCATTCCCCCAAACGGTTTTTTTACGCAGAAAAGCGGCAGAGCCGAAACAATGGTACCGCCTTCTTCACCATAAAGATAGAGTGGCTCGAAGGAGTATATAGAACGAAGGATATAGGCCCAGCGGGAATCGTGATAAAGCTTCCCATTGCTTTTGACAAAGTCATCCCATTTCCGAACTTCATCCTTGTCAGACAAATTTAGCGATTTAATGATCATTTTAGACTCATCAGGCAGCACATTTTGCAAGAGCCTCGATCGTGATCGTCAACTTTTTGATCACCTTGCAGTTAGTACGAAGAGTAATAGTAGTAATCATATCTTTTGAAAAATTTGATCGCATACATCGTGCTGAGACCAGCGAAAACAATTGATCCTATCAGCAGACCGATAACGGAAAAATAGTAATCCAGCGATCTGCTGAAGATGTATCCTACAAAAAAATCTGCCAACAGTCCAAGCGACAGTGATTTGAGGGCAAATTCAGGGCGTGAGTATGAAAAGAATATGATGCAGTTAAGCAGTGACCAACTCAGAAGAACATAAGCAATAGATCCACAGAAGAATACAAAAAGATGGACCGAACCGAAAAAAACCTCAACAAATCTACCATACCCAATGCTTTCAATAAAAAACGGAAACATGAAGGAAAGCAGTATCGAAGCGATGCCAAACAGCGCAAAGGTAATTCCGGCATAGCCGTAAACCTTGAGAAAATTATTGTTGAAATTTTTTACATCAAACGATGAAATCAGACGTATCCTGTTGAAAGCAAGAAAACCGAGTTCGTAGATAAATACTTCAACAAGCGCAAGCGTGAATATCAACGGGATCAGCGCCCAGTCCACGCCTACTTCATATGGATAGTTAAACCAGAAAAAATATGGCAGAAATTTCTTTCCGCTGGTCCAGGCAAGCGCCCTGTCCATGATTATGAACAGAAAATAGGATGTGCCGAAGATAAAATAGGGGAATAGACCGTAAAACAGGGCGGACGCCGAAGGGAGCAAATGCCCTTCCGACTTGCTGGCACTTGCGATTTTCCGCAACTTGATAAAGATAATTATGCTGGAAATTATGAAAATAACAACGAGGCTTATGTACTGTGAAACGGAAATGTTCAGCTTTAATACCACAAAAAGCAGGTATGTCAGAATGATGCCGATAAAAACCATTAACGAAATAGTACCGAAATCCTCGAACATGTAAAAGATCGCAAAAGCCAGAAATACGAGACTTAGAAGAACAAAATAGAAGAAGTACAGCTGAAACATATCCGACGGGAACAGTTTAAAATATATATTGAGAAGCAGGGAAATGACGCAGGAAACCAATATAATCACTACTCCCAAAAGGAAGAGCCGCTTTGTGATTATGGATGCAAGAATCATTTCATCCATTTTCAAATAAAATAATCCTTTTCTGCCGATTGCCTGAGAAATGCCCCCTGTTATGCAGAGCGCCGTAAGTGTCCCCAAGGATATTGCAGTCGCCTGACGCAGGGAAAAATTGATATAAGACCAGATACCGAAACCGACGACAACCATTGATACAATCTGCAGGAGCATGGGCAAGGCAAATACTGCGCCTTTGATATAGTTTTTTCCAACTCTGACTACCAGTGTTACATTGTCTTTTTTGTATTCATGCTCTTCATATGTCAGTTTGTCTACATGCGCAAATAATCTCCTGGCAAGGCTGAATATGTCCGGCTCCCCCCAGTCGTTCCTTGCATCTAAATCCCGAAGTCCGTTAGTTTCAAGAAGTGCGCTCAATCCCAATAATTGAGAGGCTTGCCTTTGCCTGCAGTTATTTTTCGCACTAACTGCATTTCCTCCTCTTCTCCCGGTATCGCATTCATAACTACATTGCCGCCTGACGCCGAAAGCATAGACTCAATAGGCTTTGAAGCCTGAATATCTGAAGCTTCCTCGTGAAACTGCAATCCATTGGTCATATCGGAAGTTTGCTCTTTCATTGAGACAACCCGGCCATATTGTAGTACGTGTTGCGATAGTTCTTCACCATATCTTCAGTTCTGAATCCGCTCAGGATCTTCTGTCGCGCCTCAATGCCCATCTCGGCACACATTCCCGGATTTTCAAGCGCATAAATAACTTTTTCAGCAAATTCCATATAGTTTTTGGGCTGAACTATAAAACCGTATCCTTCCAATACCTCACGTGTTCCACCAACATCCGATGAAATTATCAACTTTTCGCATGCCATCCCTTCTATGACAGAAAAAGGAAAAGCCTCAGAAATACTCGTCAGCAAAACAATGTCCCCTTCGTTGTTTGCAACCTCGGGTGTTGAGGTCGATCCGCAGAAAACAAAATTGGCTGTCAATTGAAGTTCAGTCACCAGATTGACACATTTTTTGTAGTACTCTTCATCCACTTTCGGGCCGTAAAGCTTGAACAGAACGTTGCCGATATTCTTTCTTACTTCGTTGCATGTAAGAATATACGTCTCGATATCCTTAAGTTGATCAATACGCGCAATCATCACCACTGTCGGCCTGGCGTCCCTGTCCAGGATCAGGCTGCGGAATCTTTCGGTGTCGATACCATTATAG
>Ga0073936_10010411_pt1 | contig 11402 bp, 9 predicted proteins | sample AliMusrvi5mmetaG_FD_87041 | JGI IMG/M metagenome (GOLD analysis project Ga0073936, IMG submission 87041) | Freshwater lake bacterial and archeal communities from Alinen Mustajarvi, Finland, to study Microbial Dark Matter (Phase II) - Alinen... | ecosystem: Environmental > Aquatic > Freshwater >... | reverse complement strand
CTTCCGCGCTGCGCGTCCACATTCTCGCCGAGATAACAGGGCAGCGAGGCAATGACCTCGACCTCGTGACTGGCGAGGTATTCCGGCAGCCACGCGAAGGCTTCGGTCTCGATGATGGTAAGATTGTTCCGGTCGATGACCTGGCAGCCCGCATCGCGGGCGGTTTCGACGAGAAAGCGGAAGTGCTCGCTCAGCTCCGGAGCGCCACCGGTAATGTCCACCACCGGTGGGCGATGCTCGCGAATCCATTGGCCGATGCGATTCGCGATCTTGGCGGGCATCGTCTCAGTGCGCCAAGGCGCCGCATCCACGTGGCAATGGTGGCAAGCCTGGTTGCATTTCCGACCCACGTTGATTTGCAGAGTCTGCAACCGCGCGCGACGCAAGCTCAGCCGGTGGCTGGAGAGTTTATCCGCAAAGCGATTCATGGTTTGGAGGAGCAATCTACCACACTATGGCATGGCGCGAAATCAGCGCTGCCAGGTGAGCCAGCGGTGCATGAGGTTTTTCACGAAGGGGGTGAGGCGGGTGCGGTTGTAGAGGTCGCCGGTTTTACGGATGCCGTCAGCCTGCGTCGGGTAGGGGTGAATTGTGGCGCCGATGGTCTTGAGGCCGAGCTTGCCTTTCATCGCCAGTGTGAGTTCGCCAATTAAATCGCCGGCGTGGGTGGCGACGACGCTGGCGCCAACGATTTCATCCGTGCCCTTGCGAACGTGGACGCGTACGAAGCCTTCGGTCTCGCCGTCTAGAATCGCGCGGTCCACTTTGCTCATCTCCTGCGTGAACGTGTCCAAGGCGATGCCTTTGGTCTTGGCGTCCTTCTCGTAGAGGCCAACGTGTGCGACTTCGGGCGAGGTGTAGGTCGCCCATGGGATGATAAGGGAGCTGGCTTTGGCGCGGCCTTTGAACAGGGAGTTCTGAATAACGATGCGTGCCATGAAATCCGCCGCGTGAGTGAATTGATAGGGCGAACAGATGTCACCGCAAGCGTAGATGCGGGGATTAGTCGTCTGTAAGCGGTCGTTGACCTGGACGCCCTTCCTGTCGAAGGCCACTCCGGCGGTCTCCAGCCCAAGTCCTTCAACGTTGGGTGCGCGACCCACGGCGACGAGCAACTGGTCCACCAGCACGTCGTAGCCTTCCCCATGGGACGCGACTTGGAGTCGGATGCCGGCGGGATCGCGAGCCAGCTTGAGGTCTTTGCCACAGCAGAGGAGCTTTACGCCATCACGCTGCATTGCGGCGCGGACGATTTCCGCCGCGTCACGGTCCTCGCGCGGCAGGATTCCGTGTTCGGCCTCCACGAGGTAAACCTCCGAGCCAAAACGCGCGAAGCTCTGCGCCATCTCGCAACCGACCGGGCCAGCTCCGACGATTCCCAGACGCCTGGGCAATTCAGTCAGATTAAACAACGTCTCGTTGGTAAGGTAGGGAATATCCTTCAATCCCGGGATGGGAGGTGCGGCGGCGCGGGCGCCGGTGGCGATGACGGCTTTGGCGAAGTGAAGGGTCTGGCCTCCGACCTCGATGCTGTCCGGGCCGGTGAACTGGCCTGCCCCGAGGAATACATCGACGCCAAGCTCCGTGAAACGCTGGGCGGAGTCGTGGGGGCTAATGTCGGCGCGCAGTCGGCGCATGCGCTCCATCACCTTGCCAAAGTCTGCCGTCACGCCGGCCGGGACGTGCACGCCGAACTCGGCAGCCTCGCGGACCGCCGCCACAGCGCGGGCGGCGCGGATGATGGCTTTGGACGGAACGCAGCCGACGTTGAGGCAATCGCCGCCCATGAAATGCCGTTCGATGAGAGCGACTTTGGCCCCAAGACCCGCCGCGCCGACGGCAGAAACCAGGCCGGCGGTGCCGCCGCCAATTACAACGAGGTTGTAGCGCGGGGCGGGAATTGGATTCTTCCATCCGGGTGGATGGACGTTGGACACGAGTTTCTGATTGTGCGCATCCCACGGGCGGACGGGCGGTTGGGTTTCCTCGATCATAGTTTATCCCTGGTGGCTATTACTGCGTGATTGTCGTGGCGAGTGCCTTCTTGGCGATGCGCGTGACGAAGACGGTCACCACGACCGTCGCCAGCAGCCCGACGCCATAAAGCACCCATTCTCCGGTGGTGCGTGTCCGCTCGCCGGAGGCAGCTTTCGCCAGCGAGCCAAGATACACATACATGACCGTGCCGGGCATCATTCCGATCCAGGAGGCAAGCACGTAGTGACCCAGCTTTACGCGCGTGATGCCGAAGGCATAGTTCAACAGAGTGAAGGGGAACACGGGTGAGAGCCGTGTCAGGCCAACGATTTTCCAACCCTGGTTCGCCACGGCCCTATCGATCGCGGCAAAGCGCTCGTTGCCTTCAATCTTGCGCGCGACGGCATTGCGCGCGAGATAGCGGCCTACGAGAAAAGCGCACGTCGCTCCCAACGTTGCTGCGATCGAGACGTATATGGAACCCCATACTACTCCAAACACCGCTCCCGCACCCAGCGTCAGAACCGACCCAGGAACAAACATGACGGTCGCAGCCACGTATATGGCGACGAAGAGAACCGCACCCCACGGCCCGAGGTGGGCGACCCAATCGAGTGCTTGCTTGAGCAGGTCTTGCACATGGAAGTACTTGGCAGCGGTGATTAGCGCGGCAGCGGCGGCAAGGTAGAGCAGCCACTTCCAGCGGAAGCCGGGTTTGTCCAGGGTGATGTGAGATGTGGTCACAGTATTATCGTCAGCGTAGGAGTTCATGGAGAGCAGTTAGTGGTTTGAGACTGTGGAGAGGAGATACCCGTGGTGCAGAAGAATGGACAGTGAGGTGTGCATGGCTGATGGGCGCTTAAGCGGGACGCTCCCAGCGGAACTTGCGATCGGACTCGCTGATCGGCTGGTCGTTGATGCTGGCGAATCGGAACCGCATGTAGCCGTGTTCGTCGAACTCCCAATTTTCATTTCCGTGGGCCCGCCACCATTGGCCAGCGGCGTCGTGGAACTCATATTCGAAACGCACGGCAATGCGGTTGCCGGTGAAGGCCCAGAGCGTTTTGCGCAAGCGATAATCGTGCTCCTTCGCCCATTTGCGGCGGAGGAAGGTGACAACATCCGCACGACCCTTCACAAAGTCGGCGCGGTTCCGCCACTCGGTATCAGGGGTGTAGGCGAGAGCGACACGCTCCGGGTCGCGCGAGTTCCATGCGTCCTCGGCGAGCTGGACCTTTTGCCGCGCAGTCTCTTCGGTGAAAGGTGGGACTGGCAGGCGTGGTGCTGGGGTGGGATTATTAATGTCCATAGGCTGGATGGGGTGGCTGCTCCTCCTTGGGGATCATTTATCAAATAGAGCGAGGTATTTCCCATATCCCGCCTCCACCAGGTCCTTCTTCTGGACGAACCGCAGCGAGGCGGAGTTCATGCAGTAGCGCAAGCCCGTAGGCTTGGGGCCATCGGGGAAGACGTGTCCAAGGTGGGACATCCCGCGCTTGCTTCGCACCTCGGTGCGGGTGGTGAAAAATCCACGGTCTTCCTTCTTCACGATATTGTCCGGCTCAAGGGGTTTGGTGAAGCTGGGCCAACCCGTTCCGGAATCGAATTTATCAAGCGAGCTGTAGAGCGGTTCGCCCGATACGATGTCTACGTAGATCCCAGGCTTCTCGTTGTTCCAGTACTCGTTTTTGAAGGGAGGCTCGGTACCGGCTTTCTGAGTGACTTCGAACTGCAGGGGGGTCAGCTTGGATTTGAGTTCCTCCTGCGTGTAGACCTTGAAGGCTGGAGCGCCGCCGGCCATGGGCAGCGGGGCTTTAGCCTCCCCGGCGAGTATGATCGTCCTCTCTTTACCCCAGACGCTGTCAAGGTAGGCATCGCGACCGGAGCGCGACCGGTAATACTTGTACCGAATTGGGTTCTTCTTGTAATAATCTTGATGGTAATCCTCCGCCGGATAAAAGGCCGTTGCCTTAAGGATGTCGGTCACGATCGGTTTGTTGAACCTGCGGGTCTTTCCGAGATCCTCCTTCGACAGCTCAGCCAGGTGCTTCTGTTGGTCGTTCAGGTAGAATATTGCGGAGCGGTACTGTGGCCCTCGGTCGACAAACTGGCCACCCGCGTCGGTTGGGTTTATCTGCCTCCACAATACCTCCAGGAGCTGCGTGTAGGCGATGCGCGACGGGTCATAGGTGACCTCCACGGCCTCGATATGGCCCTTCTGGGCATAGTCCTCGTAGGTAGGGAGCACTCCCGTGCCGCCGGTGTAGCCGGATACTACTTTTGAAACGCCGGGCAGCTTGTCGAAAGGTGGCTGAACGCACCAAAAGCATCCCCCTGCAAAAACTGCCCTATCGAGTTTTGACGCCGCGGCGGTGCCAATCTCCGCTGACTGCTCTTTGACGTCGGCAGGTTCTGCCGAAAGAGCCACCCTTCCCATGATCGTGACCATGCCTATAGCGAACAGCCCCGCAAAGCGGTTGATGGAGGATGGTTTGCTCGGCTCTCCGTAGTTCCTTTCCGTGGTCTGGACTTCCTGGGGGGCGGGTTCTTGTGTCTTAAATGGCAAGGGTAAGTTTGAGTTCATTGGATTTAGTGGGAATTCGTTGTCTGGGCGGTTTGGGCCGCCCGGGGAGGCCGGGCGGCCCGAATGGCGGAGGCCTACTTGGTGCTCCTGCCGAGTAGTCCGTCAAAGGTCTTAGCCTTCAGATTCAAACTGGCGGTGTCACTTGACTTGCCGTTCTTGACGACCAAGCCAGGCCAGTTTTTGTCCGCCTTGGCCACGTTACCTTCAAAGTCGGCGTTGAACTTCTTCAGAATGCCTTGATTCAGATTTAGGTACAGCTTCTCGTTCCGAACCTGCCAGGTGGTGATGTCCACCGGGAACAGTTTGTCGATCGCCACACCGAACGCGCAGAAGCCACCGAACTGCGGCGCGTATTTGCTCGGGCTGTCCGTGAAAAGTGTCTTGTGCTCCTCAGTGGCGAAGAAGTATGTCGCGCCCTGGTATTCGGCGGCGATAAACGGCGACCCGCTCACCGGTTTGGAATCGGTGAAGAAGGCGACCGTGTCGTAGCCGCTTACCGCTACCTTGCTCGCTCCGGAAACGTTGACCAAGTCGCCGGCAACGGCGGAGGCGGAGAGCAGCGCGATGGCTGCGATGGATTGGAGTATGTTTTTCATTTTCGTATGTTCGTTCTTTGTTTGGTTTTGTTTGTTGATAAGTCCACCGAGGGAGCTAAATGCCTTCGGCGGAAATTGGTGTCATGCGCATCCGCAGTCAGCGGTGGTGCAAGGCTCGGCGGAAGTCTCAGGCTCGGTGGCCTTTACCTCCGGAAAGTCGACAACCGTTTGCGCGACATGGTTGAGGTAGTTGGTAAGGATGTTCAGTGACACGTTGGCGACGACCTCGACGATCTCCGCGTCCGTGAGTTTGGCAGCGCGGGCAGCGTTGAACTCGGTGTCGCCAAGTTCGCCACGTTCCACGACGATGCTGCGGGCAAGGTTCAGGATGGCCGCCGTGCGTGTATCCGTGGCCATGACTTTTCGTGCGTCGGCGATTTCGCGCTCGTTCAGCCCGACCTTGCCCCCGATGTAGGTATGGGCGCTGCGGCAATAGGTGCAGTCGTTGATCTCCGCCACGGCCAGGGCGATTTGTTCGCGCACCTTGGCGTTGAGGACCCCACCAGCGAGCGCGCCGCTGAAGTTGAGGTAGGCTTCGAGCGCGGCGGGCGAGTTCCCGAACACGCGAAAAAGGTTGGGGACGATTCCGAGCGTTGCGTGCACACCGTCGAGCAGTTGTTTGGTCTTGCCGGCGGCTTGCGCGGGGTCGAGCTGGGCGATACGATTCATATTACTTTATACTTTCGTTGTTAAGCGCTGCTTCTTGCGGCGATGTGACCCCTAACACATGACGCGTGCCAAGTGGCTGTGGGGGGGGTTAAACCTCGGAATCATTGGGAGTTTTGGAAATTTCATCCCGTGCCCACCACTACGACAACCCGTGTACCACGACTTGTAGTTGCGAGTTGCTACGAGTTGTCGTAGTGTGGGCCGTGAATTCCTCAAAGCTTCCACGGCTCATGGTGTCTATGGCGCAGGGACGGTCGCTGCCTGAAGTGCTGCGCGCAGCAGTGGAAGGAATCGCTGCATGCCGGGATACCGTGCTCGCACGCATCTGGCTGGTTGAGAAGGGGGATATTTGCGAGACGTGTCGATTTCGCTCAGAATGTCCGGACAAGACTCGGTGCTTGCATCTTGTAGCAAGCGCGGGCAATTCCGACGACCCCAAGATCGATCACTCAAGAATCGATGGGGGATTTCGGAGGTTTCCCATGGGGGTGCGGAAAATCGGGCGCGTGGGAATGACCGGCGAACCGCTTCTGTTGGCCGGCGTGCGCGGAGATGAAGATTGGATTGCCGACCCGGAGTGGATGAGGCGCGAGGGCGTGAAGACTGTCGCCGCGCAGCCCCTCATCTTTCATGGAGAAGTGCTGGGCGTGCTGGCCATTTTCGACACCGGTGTGCTCGCCGATGATGAGTTTCAATGGCTACGCATCTTCGCCGACTATGCGGCCGTGGCCATCGCCAACGCTCGAGCCTTTGAGGAAATCGAAAGGCTCCGCGCCCAGCTTGAGGAAGAAAATGGGCGCCTTCGCGAGGAGTTTGCTGATTTATTCGAGGAAGCTCCCATCCCTTACATTTACGAGGGGCTGGACTCCCGTTTCATTCGGGCGAACCGCGCGGCAATGAAGACGCTCGGCATGAAGCCCGAAGAAGTCGCCGGAACATTCGGGAAATCCCTCGTGGCCGATACCCCTGAGACGCAGCTCAGCCTGCGCAAGGCACTCGAGTCCATCGGGCAGGGGAGAGAAACCAACGGAGTCGTGCTCGAACTACGCCGAAAGGACAATGGCAGTCCGGTTTGGGTCCAGTGGTGGTCCAAGCCCGCCCCGGGCGGCAAGCACACCCGCACCATGATGGTGGACATCACGGAGCGCATCCTCATGGAGCGGGAACAAGCTCGGCTTCAGGCCCAGAATGAGTATCTGTTGGAAGAACTTCGGAGCGTGCACATTCCCAGCGGGATCGTCGGCGAAAGCCCAGGTCTGAAGAAGGTGATGCAGCAAATACAACTCGTCGCCCCCACAAAGGCGGTGGTGCTTGTAACTGGAGAAAGCGGCACGGGCAAGGAACTCGTCGCTCGCGCCATCCACGAGAGCAGTCCACGCAAGGACCGTGCACTCATCAACGTTAATTGCAGTGCAATTCCCGAGAGTCTTTTCGAAAGCGAATTCTTCGGGCACATGCGTGGCGCGTTCACAGGCGCCGTGCGCGATAAGCCTGGGCGTTTTGAGCTTGCCGATGGTGGCACTCTTTTCCTAGACGAGATCAGCGAGATCCCGCTCCCGATGCAGGCGAAGCTGCTGCGCGTCCTGCAGGAACAAGAAATCGAGCGCGTTGGTGACATACGAACGCGCAAGATAGATGTTCGCATCATCGCCGCAACGAATCGGGATCTAGGGAAAGAGGTCGAAGCCGGCCGCTTCCGGCAGGACTTGTTCTACCGCCTCAGCGTTTTCCCGATCGAGATACCGCCGCTCCGCGCGCGCCGCGAGGACGTGGTCCCACTCGCTGTTCACTTTGCAAAGCAGACCGCCCGGCGGATGAACCGGCCCGCGCCGCGGTTGACGACCGCGGCATTCAGTCAACTCGCCGCGCATGATTGGCCCGGCAATGTGCGGGAGCTCCAAAACGCGGTCGAGCGAGCCATGATTCTAACGCAAAGCGGACCGTTGCGATTCGAACCCCCAACAGCAGGCGGTAATGTTCCATCGCCGCCCCTTGCGAAACCTGATCCTTTGGAGGCGACCCCAATACCCTCGCGCCAGGATTGGAAGCGCCAGGAGCGTGAGAACATCCAGGCGGCCCTTAAGCAAAGCGGTGGTAAAGTGTTTGGCCCCAGCGGTGCGGCGGAGTTGCTGAATATGAAACCCACGACACTTGCGTCGCGAATCAAGGCGTTGGGGCTGCACCGCAGGACAGACGGTTGAGGCCCGTCAAGGCTGCTGAGCACGGAACCAGTGAAAAGGGTTTGGGGCGGAACGCCTCCGTTAGCTCGCGGGCACGGCGCCCGCGCTACTCTGCCCCCCTGGACCGGGCCAGGTCGGCCGGATTTTGGACTGGCGTAGCCATCAACTCCCGGGGCACTCTGGCGATATTATGAAGACCAAGAGCAAACCAATCACAGCTATGAGTCGCCGTGACTTTCTCCAATCCACCGCCAAGGCCACAGCCGCGCTGAGCCTGTTGAGCGCGGCGCCATTCGTTGCCCGGGGACGCGTGCTCGGCGCCAACGACACTATCGGCGTTGGGTTCATTGGCGTCGGCGGACGCGGGTCGAGTCACATCGGAACGGTGCGGAGCCTCATCCAAGCGGGGGAGAAGGTAAAGATCGTAGCCGTCTGCGACGCTTACCGCTACCGCCTGGATGAGACCGCCAAAGCCACGGGAGCGAAGGCGTACATGAAACACCGGGAGTTGCTGGCAGATTCGGCTGTAGATGTCGTCTGCGTTGCCACTCCGGACCGCCTGCACGTTCCTCAGGCGCTGGACGCCATCCGCGCCGGCAAAGATGTTTACTGTGAGAAGCCGATGGGGCATTGGTCCCAGTTCGACCAGTCGAAGCGTTTCTATGAGGAGACCAACAAGCTCAAGCGCGTGGTGCAGATCGGCAACCAGGGCAATTCGAGCCCGGCCTGGCAGAAGGTGCGCGAGCTGGTCCAGCAGGGCACGATTGGGCGGGTGCAACTCGTCACGGTGGGGTTCTACCGGCGCGGGGATTGGGGTGAACGCATGCCCATTCCCGACCCGCAAGCCAAGCCCGGCCCTGACCTGGACTGGGAGGCCTTCCTGGGGGATGCGCCGAAGGTGCCGTTCACGGTGGATCGCTTCTTCAGTTGGCGCAAGTACCTCGACTACGCCGGCGGCCCCTGCACCGACCTGTTCCCCCACGTGTTCACGCCTTTTGTCAGCGCCATTGGCCTCAAGTTCCCGTCGCTCGCAGTCGCATCCGGCGGCATCTTCAAATACACGACTTACGACCGGGAGGTGCCCGACACGTTCAACATGTGCCTGGACTACCCGGAGAAGCTATCCATCGTGCTCCCCTGCACGCTGGCCAACGACTATCCCCCGGAGGCGGCCATTCGCGGCGACGAAGGCACTCTCACGCTTCAGAATCCCGGCGAATGGAATGCCGGGTTCGACAGCATCACAATCGTGCCACCGAAGGGTGAGTCGCGCGTTTACCCGGCCGGCAAAATGGATCCGACGCCGAAGCACTGGCAGAACTTTCTCAGTTGCGTGCGGAGCCGGGAAAAGCCGGTGAGCGATGTAGAATTTGGACTCCACGTTCAGGCCGCTCTGAACATGGCGATGCTGAGCTTGCTCAAAGGGAAGGTCGCCCGGTTTGACGCCAAGAAGGGGAAGATCGTATTGTAGCCTGCTCTTATTGGCGCCAATATGGATCCGCAGATGAAAACCTTGGTCATGGACCCCCTGATCGGGCGGACCTTGAGCCAATACCGCATTGAAGGTTTCCTGGGGCAGGGCGGAATGGGTGTAGTTTATCGGGCCCGTGACCAGAAGCTCCAAAGGCCAGTGGCGTTAAAGGTTCTCCCCGTAGATCTGACTGCGGATCAGGAACGGCGGAAGCGCTTCATGCTCGAGGCTCGGGCGGCGGCCCGCATCAGCCACCCCGCCATTGCCCAGATTTACGACGTGGACGAGCAGGACGGCACCATCTTCATTGCCATGGAGCTCGTCGAAGGCAAGACCATCCGCACGCTGATCGAGAAGCGGGAACTGGATCTGCTGGGTGCCATCGACATCGCATTGCAGGTTGCCGGGGGACTGGCCAAAGCCCACGAGGCAGGGATTCTGCATCGCGACATCAAGCCAGCCAACGTCATCCAGACGCCCGACGGGCACGTCAAAATCCTGGATTTCGGCCTCGCCAAACTCCTTGATCCTGAGACCTCCAGCACCACCCTGGCCGGCGGCGGCGCCAGCTCGTCAACCCTGGCGCAGACGCAGGTGGGGTTATTGAAAGGGACGCCCACCTACATGAGCCCGGAGCAGGTCAAAGGAGAGCGCCTCGACGCCCGTAGCGACATCTTCTCGCTCGGCGTCATGTTGTTTGAAATGACGACCGGGGAAGTCCCCTTCTCGCGGGCCACGGCCGTGGAGACCATGCACGCGATCGCGTTCGCCGAAACTCCGGCCCTGAACTCGATACGGCCGAATTTGCCCGTGGGTCTTCGACAGATCGTTTCCAAGTGTCTGCAGAAACGACCCGAAGATCGCTACCTTGACGCGCGCTCCCTGGTTGAAGAACTGCGGGTCCTGCGCCGAGAAACGGAATCCGGGCTGGTTCGGAAGATCTCGCTCAAGGATCGTGTGGAAGAGACTCTCGACCGGCTGCGACACCTCAAGCCGCGTGAATACGCATGGCTCGCCGGCGGGATGCTGGTCTTGGCGAGTGTCATCTACATCCTGTCGGCAAAAGCCGGCTCATTGCCTCAATTACTCACGCTCGCTGTAGCCGCCTTGTGGATCTACCGAAGTATTCGGAACCAGCCGCGTAAGATGTCCGAACTATTCGCGCGGAAAGTAGCCAAGATCCCCGAGGTGCGGCTGATCGTCTGCATGGACCGCAAAATCACCGTGGGAGTTGACCGGGCGGTCGGCCAGCTTTACGGACGCATCAACGCGCAACTAAGCCAATGCAATCGCAAGTTGTTCTTTGGGCAGCCTATGTCCGTTGTAATCAGGGACGATTTAAGCCCCGAGGAGACCCGCCAATTGCTCGCCGGAGGAGGGGTGCACTACGTGCGGGACGACGTCATCCATGCGGGATGAACGCCACAGTGGGCTCCTCCTCTTCAATAGATTGTTCTGCAGCCTAAAAGCCTCGTCGTTACCCACAAGTCAGACGCGCTCAGATTAGCGCGGCTGTTTGGCAAGCTGGCCTGCCACCCCGAAGGTGGAATGGCGCTTACTTGAGGTTCAGCAAAAGCACGGGCCTTTCAACGGTTGCTGAGGACAGGGGCGAGGGCGCCCGCGTAGCTTTCCAGCCACTGAGCCGCTATGCCCCGATTCCCGAGCCTGAGCCCAAACTCGCTCCCAACTACCTCCAAGCCGCCCGCAAGCCCCCTCCAGGCGTATTACTAGCCAACCAGTAGCCAACGGGTAGGCAACCACTCCGATGTGGATCGGATCCACATCGGAGTGGTTGCCTAGTGGTTGCCTACCGCTTGGCCAGGCCCAGGCTTGGACCTGGCCTCAGCTAGGCCGGCAGCGGGCCGATGCAGCACTCCCGTCGCCGACGCCCGCAGCGGCCACCATTGGGCCCAAATGGTCGGGAT
>Ga0073936_10010401_pt1 | contig 11412 bp, 10 predicted proteins | sample AliMusrvi5mmetaG_FD_87041 | JGI IMG/M metagenome (GOLD analysis project Ga0073936, IMG submission 87041) | Freshwater lake bacterial and archeal communities from Alinen Mustajarvi, Finland, to study Microbial Dark Matter (Phase II) - Alinen... | ecosystem: Environmental > Aquatic > Freshwater >... | reverse complement strand
CGAACATGAAGCGCTGAAACTGAACCCGGGTGAACGGTCGCTTTTCGTGGAAGACAACCCGATTCAAATATTCTTCCAGTGTGAGTTTTCCTTCCTCGTACGTGGCGAAGTTCAAGCTGTGCCGCTGCTCCATCTCAGCCCGCTTTAGTTTGAAGTGCGTCGCCGCCTGTTTGCGGGCCTGATGATCCCAACCATCCGTCAGCAAGACGCCACCGATATCCAGAAACAGGCAAGTGATTGCCGACGCTTTGTTCATCGTTGCCACAGGATGTGAGCGGCTTCGAGAGGAACCGCAACGCTGCGGCAGTCCGGTATCACTCGCGCTGTATATTCTATTGCGGCGCGGTCTGCCGGCACAGTCGCCCCGTAAGCGTAGCCGCCGCACCCCCCCACCAGTTGGCGCAGGCGCAGCATCTCCTGTCGCACCGGCTCACCCCCATTGATTCCATTGGCATAAAGCTCAACTCTCACGGCGTTGGGGTTGAGATCATCGAGATAGACCTGGACCTCAAACACATGCTGCTGGTCTTTCGTCTCCACCTTCATTTCGCCGAAGCGCAGCGCGATCCATTTTTGTTCCAGATTGTGCTGCCAATCGACCAGTTGCTTGCCTGCTGCGCCTTTGTTCGCCGCGCGCTCCTGGTAGGCGGTTGCAGCCGGAAGGTAGTGTTGCTCGGTGTATTCGCGCACCGCACGGTCGGCGGAGAAGAACGGTGTCAACCGGGCCATGCTTGCCCGCATCCGCTTGACCCATGCGGTCGGAACACCATTCGCGTCGCGAGAATAGAACTCCGGAATCACCTCGCGTTCGAGCCGGTTGTAAAGTGCCTCAGCGTCGGCCGCATCCCAAGCCGGATCGTCGCCATGTTCCTGACCATTTCCCAACGCCCACCCCACTTCCGGCGCGTAAGCTTCCTCCCACCAGCCGTCCAGTTCCGAGAGATTGATCCCGCCATTGACGAGCACCTTCATGCCGCTCGTTCCGCAGGCCTCCCATGGCCGGCGGGGAGTGTTTAGCCAGACATCGACCCCCTGCACCAAATGCTCCGTCAGCAGCATATCGTAATCACTGAGAAAGATCGCGTGCGACCGGGCCTCCGTCTGGCGGATGAACTGGATCCATTGCTGGATCAGCGCCTGCCCCGCCAAGTCAGCAGGATGGGCCTTGCCCGCAAGGATGAGCTGCACTGGTTTCTGCGGATTGGCTAACAGGCGCAGCAGCCGTTCCGGATCGTGCAGCAGCAAGTTTGGTCTCTTATAGGTCGCAAAACGACGGGCAAACCCCAGTGTCAACACGTTGGGATCAAACAGATGTTTCACCCAGTCAACCGTCGCGGGCGCCGCGCCGGCGGCTGCGTAGTGCCGGGCCAAGCGTTGGCGGGCGTAGGCAATCAGCGACTGGCTGGCCGCCATGCGAAATTTCCAGAGGCTGGCGTCGGAGATACGGCCAATGTCCTGTTCCAGGTTTTCTGTCGTCCCCAGCCAGCGGTCCTTGCCACAGGCGTTCGTCCAAAGCGCATCGGCCGGGGCAGAGTCCCAGGTTGGCACGTGGACTCCATTAGTCACATGTCCGACGGGTACTTCCTCGGTTGGCCAGTGCGGAAAGAGCGGCTCGAAGAGATGCCGGCTGACTTTTCCATGCAAGCGACTCACGCCATTGACCGCCCCGCTGCCGCGAATCGCCAGGTAAGCCATGTTGAAACTCTCCGCCGAGTCGTTTGGATTCTGGCGACCCAGGGCCAGCAACTCATGAACCGTAATGCCCAGTTTTTCTTGGGCGTACCGACCGATGTATTGTTCGATGAGCGCCGGCGGGAACCGATCAAAGCCGGCAACCACTGCCGTGTGAGTAGTGAAAAGGTTTCCTGCTCGCGTGACGGCCAGCGCGGCAGCGAAAGGCTGGGCGTTCTCCTGCATGAAGCTGCGGGCGCGTTCCAACACGGCAAAAGCTGCATGCCCTTCATTCAAGTGACAGACTTCCGGCTGGATGCCCAGTGCGGCGAGCAGCTGCCAGCCGCCAATTCCAAGAAGCATTTCTTGCTTGAGGCGCAACTCCGGTCCGCCGCCATACAGTTCACTGGTAATCCCGCGATGCGCGGGGAAGTTCGCTGCGTCATTGCTGTCCAGCAGGTAAAGTTTGACTCGACCGACCTGGACCTGCCACGCGCGCAGCCAGACCGAGTAACCCGGCAAGGCAATCTCCAACCGCAACCACTCGCCGTTGGGTTGGCGCACCGGCGTGATCGGTAATTGTCCAGGATCGTTATACGGATAGAGCGCCTGTTGCGCTCCGTCTTTATCAATCACCTGACGAAAATAACCTTGCTGATAGAGCAGCCCCACACCCACCACCGGCACACCCAGGTCGCTGGCCGCTTTGAGCTGATCACCCGCCACATTGCCCAGGCCACCAGAGTAAATGGGCAGCGCCTCGCTCAACATAAATTCCATGCTGAAATAGGCAACGCAGGTTAAGGGTGCCCGCGGGTGCTGCTGCTGAAACCACGCGGGCGCTGCCGCTGCCTGACGTTTCGCCTGCAGCCGATCGGCAACTTTTTTCTGAAAGGCGGGATCGGCCAGCGCGCACTTCAGGTGATCCTGCGAAACAGTCTGAAGAACAACCCATGGATTCTGGGTGAGCTCCCACAGCCGCAAATCGAGCCGCTCCCATATTTCATCGGCACCATGATTCCACGACCAGCGCAGATCCAAAGCCAATTCCGCCAAGGAATCGATCCCCGCCACGTCCGGATTCAATCGACTGTCGGTCGCCATTTGCCTTTTGAAAAGTGGATTGCCGTCGTCAGATCGAACCGGCGCCGACTCACGGCAACACTACGCCGCCTTCTTTTCATCCACGATTTCAGCGTCGATGATCGGAGCTTTGTCTGTCGTGCTGTCCGGCGGGGCACCGCCGGCTTCCGATTGCGATCCGGGTTGGCCACCGGCCTGGCCGTGGTCTGTGCTCGCCTTCGCTGAAGCCGCCTTGTAAAGTTCTGTTGAGACCGTCTGCCAAGTGTCGTTGAGCGTTCCGCTGGCCGTCTTGATGGTCGCAATGTCGCTGCCCTTGAGCGCTTCCTTGACCGCGGTAACAGCGGTTTCAATCTTGCGGCGGTTGGCATCGGAAAGTTTCTCCTGGTTGTCCTTCAATAGTTTTTCTGTGCGATACACTGCACTATCGGCCTCGTTGCGCGTTTCCAGTTCTTCCTTGTGCTGCCGGTCCTCGTCGGCATGGAGTTCCCCATCCTTGCGCATCTTCTCAATCTCATCCTTGGAGAGGCCGCTGCTAGCTGTGATGGTAATTTTTTGCTCCTTACCGGTGCCGAGGTCTTTGGCGGTGACGTGCAGGATCCCATTCGCATCGATGTCAAAGCCGACGTCGATTTGTGGGACGCCGCGTGGGGCGGGCGGAATGTCATCCAATTTGAATTTGCCGATGGTCTTGCTGTCGCGGGCGAACTGGCGTTCCCCCTGCAAGACATGGATTTCTACGCCGGGCTGATTGTCGGCGGCGGTGGAGAACGTTTGCGATTTGCGGGTCGGGATCGTGGTATTGCGTTCGATCAGCTTGGTGAAGACCCCGCCGAGTGTCTCAATGCCGAGGGACAGCGGCGTCACATCGAGTAACACCACATCCTTGACCTCGCCTTTGAGGATGCCGGCCTGAATGGCGGCACCGACCGCGACGACTTCATCCGGATTAACGCCCTGGTGCGGCGGTTTATCGACCAGCTTATGCGCCGTCTCGACCACGCGCGGCATCCGGGTCATTCCGCCAACCAGCACTAATTCATCAATTTTCGCCGCCGCAATATCGGCGTCCTTCAAGCACGCCTTGACCGGCGCGATCGTGCGATCCAGCAACGCATCGCAGAGTTGTTCCATTTTGGCGCGCGTGAGTTTCTGGGTCAGATGCTTGGGCCCGCTGGCATCCGCAGTGATGAACGGCAGGCTGATGTCGTATTCCAGCGCGCTGGAGAGGGCAATCTTGGCCTTCTCCGCTTCTTCTTTAATGCGCTGCAAAGCGTCCGGCTGTTTGCGCAGATCGACGCCTTGGTCCCGTTTGAATTCGTCCACCAGCCAATCCATGAGGCAATTGTCCCAGTCGTCGCCACCGAGGTGCGTATCGCCATTGGTGGCCTTGACTTGGAACACACCATCGCCGATTTCGAGGACCGAGATGTCAAAAGTGCCACCGCCCAAGTCGTACACCGCGATCCGCTCGTCTTTCTTTTTGTCCAAACCATACGCCAGCGAGGCAGCCGTCGGTTCGTTGATGATGCGGAGCACTTCGAGGCCCGCAATGCGGCCCGCGTCCTTCGTGGCCTGGCGCTGCGAGTCGTTGAAATAGGCTGGGGTTGTGATGACAGCCTGGGTGATCGTCTCGCCCAACCGGGCCTCGGCATCAGCTTTGAGCTTGGCGAGAATAATCGCCGAGATTTCCGGCGGGCTGAATTGCTTGGGCTTGCCGTTCACTTGCACTTCAATGGCTACGTCGCCGTTGGCGGCCCGGACGACCTTGTACGGGACGCGTTTGATTTCTTCCTGCACTTCGTCAAATTTGCGTCCCATGAACCGCTTGATCGAATAGATCGTGTTGCGGGAGTTAGTGACCGCCTGCCGCTTGGCCGCCTCGCCGACGAGACGCTCACCGGTTTTTGTGAACGCCACCACTGATGGTGTCGTGCGTTTGCCTTCGGAGTTTTCGAGCACATTGGGCTCGCCGCCTTCAATGATTGCCATGCAGGAGTTCGTCGTCCCTAAATCGATGCCAAGTACTTTTGCCATAAATTCCTTCGACTGCTTTCACGTGGGTTGATTGGTTGTTGCGGATCAGTGAATTAGTTAACCCACGCTAGGCGCCGGAGCTGACCTTCGCCATAGGGTGTTCACCCCATCCGTCGAGCGAGTTCCATCACGATGGGGTCGATCGCCCGGCAGTTTGTGCCAGTGCCGCCATCAACTGATCGAACGGCTGGTAAAACTTTTTGACACCTTCGTCCTCCAGCTGCTGCGCGACCTGATCAATCCTGATTTCGAGGTCCGGCAGTTGCTCCAACACCCAGCGAGCGGTCGCGACATCCTCTTCCAGCCGGGCGTGCGGTACGCCATGGTCGCGGTAAGCGTTCAGGGTTTTGACCGGTACCGTATTCACGGTGTCGGGCCCGATGAGCGCCTCCATATATTTCACATCGCTATAATGCGGGTTTTTGGTGCCGGTACTGGCCCAGAGTACTCGCTGCACTCGCGCGCCCAGCACTGCCAGCTTCTGGAACCGGTCGCTATTGAAAAGGTCCTTGTAAGCTTGATACGCAAGCTTGGCACTGGCAATGGCCACCTGCCCGCACACCTGTTTGGCGCGGTCGGCGGACTGGCCGTCGGCGACGATGATTTTTTCCAGGGCGACATCCACCAGCGCATCAATCCGGCTGATGAAGAAACTGGCCACCGAGGCCACCGGCGGCCCCTGAGTCGCCCGCGCTTCAAGGCCGGCGAGATAGGCTTCAGCCACCTGCCGGTAGCGCGCCACCCCAAAGAGCAAGGTCACGTTGACATTGATTCCTTCGCTAATGAGTTGTTGAATCGCCGGGAGCCCTGCGGCAGTCGCGGGAACCTTGATGAAAACGTTCGGCCGGTTCAGGGCGCCCCACAACCGGCGGGCTTCCGCTAGTGTCCCGGCGGTGTCGTGCGCGAGATGCGGATTCACCTCCAGGCTGACATAGCCATCTTTGCCAGCCGTCCTCTCATAGAGTGGCCGAAACTTGTCCGCCGCGCTTTTGACATCCTGCTGGGTGAGAGTTTCATAGATTTCCTGGGCATTTTTCCCGTTATGAACCAAGGCTTGAATATCGGTGTCGTACTCCTGGCTTTCATCAATTGCCTTTTCAAAGATCGCCGGATTCGAAGTCATCCCTCGCAATCCGTCCTCGTCAATCAGTCGCTGGAGCCGGCCGCTGGTAATCAGATCGCGCCGGATGTAATCCAGCCAGATGGATTGGCCCAATGATCCCAATTGTTTCAATGGATTTTCTTGCATGATCAGCTCTCCCTTTTCAAGACGCCGGTCAGGTTGATGGTCGTCTGGTTGGCCATGAGGCTGTTGGGAACCACCACGCGGCGATCGTCATCGGTCTTCAGCAGGGTGTAGCCGAGGGTGAGACTTTCCACTGTGCCGATTTCCAGTCCGGTCGGTGCAAGGACCTGTAACCGGTCGCCCAGTTTGAAAGGCCGATAGAGCAAGAGGGAGATTCCCGCCACAAGATTGCCGAGCGTGTTTTGCGCCGCGAGGCCGAGAATCAGTGAGAGGACGCTGATACTCGTCAACGATGCCGCACCTAATCCGGATAAGGCTGGAACGAAATGCGCGTAAGAGATAAAGGCGAAAATATAGACACAGTAGCGAACCAATTTTGCGATGAATCGGACGGCCATGATATCCAAGTGGTCGTGTTTGTCATGTGCCAGCACCCGTTGCACGACCGAGCGTAACGTCCGCCCAACCAGCCAGGCAAAGAACGTAAACACGATGGCATACAGAACCGCACCCTGAAGGGTGGCCGGATTAACGAATCCTCGATTCACAAGTTGATCAAGGATGTTCATGGCTTCTGCGTGGACTTACCTTCCAGCGGCAAGTCAGCCGCAACCGCTCTGCTCGCACCGGCAATGGCCTCCCCGAGTCGCTGCGCCAACTGTCCATAATCTTTTTCGTTCCACGCCACTGGAAGCGCAGTGAAAATACCGCGTCTGGTCGGCGTGGAGTTATTCCCGACCGACCGCACTTCCCACGTCATGGCGAACCGAATCGTACCGGCGCCTTTTTTAATCCGCAGTCCCTCGCAGGCCAACAACCGGATGGCCACTTCATAATCCAGCGTGTCGCCTCCATGCGAATTCGACGTCACAGTCTCCACGTTGGGAGCGCCGCTGAGCATTTCTTTGATGACACGGCTAATTCCCTGATCCAGCGGTTCTGCCCACCGGTCAAAATCAGCGAACTGAATTTCATTCGTGCCAGACCGGACCACCATGGCTTTGCCTTGCAAATAGGCCGGCACTTCCACCGGCCGCAAACCCACCTTCCATCGCTTGGATTCGCCTCCAACAACTCGTTCGGACGGGGGACTCGGATCGGTCAGCACGTAGAATCGGGTCGGGTCGGCGCCGGGCTGTAAAAAAGAACAGCCACTCAGAGCACAGGAAAATAACACGCAAAGCAGTCGCCCGGCCAAGCGGCGCTGAATTCCATCGGCCGCGGCCTTGGTTCGTCGGAAGAGTGACATATTACGGTTCCTTGCCGGGGCGCTTTTTCCCCGTGATCAACGCGTTGGGGTTTCGTTCCAGAAAGTCGGCCAGTTCTTGCAGGGACCGGGCGGTTGCTGACAACTGCTGCAGGGTCCGCCCTGCTTCTTCGCCCAAACCGCTTTGCGGGCCAAGAAATTTCTGGATGCTCTCCGCCGCGTCATGGAAAGAATGCAGGGTCCGCACCAATTCCGTCCGCACCGGTTCCACTTGAGTATCGAGCCGGGTTACCAGACCCTGCACGTCGGTCGCGGTCTTGTTCAAGTTCGCAAAGGCCGCTTTCGCTTCGGCAGAACTGGCCAAAGCGGTAATGGAATCCGCGGCGGCTGTCACTTGGGACACCATCTTCTGCAAATCGAGTTCGGCGACTTTGTGATTCGCAGTGACCAGCAGTAACTTCAGTTCGCTGGAAACTTCCGCGAAATTGGCCTTCTTCAAATCGCTCACGATCTTGGAAAGATTCGCCATCAGTTCGGTGATCTCGGAGGGCACTGTCGGCACCACCGGGTATTCGGCAGCGTGGTTGGGCGGCGGCGCCGGAAATTCCTGCGGATCAAGAAAATCCAACTCCACAAATTGCAGGCCGGTAATCCCCGCCAAATCGATCTTGGCCCGCTAACCTTCGGCAATGAGTCGCTGAAAAGTCGCACGGTCGGTGAGCTGGATTGTTTGGCCGGCCACATCGGTAATGGCATTATTATCCAATTCGCCAACGACGGCCACCGGCGCCGGCCGGATTTTCGCATCGTACCGAACCTGGATGGCCACGACCCGGCCGACACGGACCCCGCGCAACTTCACTGCGCTCCCCACATCCAATCCCTGCACGGACTCGCTAAAGTAAGCCACAAACCGGCCGGGCTTGGAAAAGAAGTGGATGGACTGAAATGAAAGAAGCCCAACCACAACCAACGCCAAGGCACCGAGTGCGAATAATCCGACCAGGATGGGACTGAGTTTGGTTTTCATTTGAAGGAAGATTTGGGTCGCTGGATAGAATCTGGATCCAGGTTCAAGAAATCCCGGACCTGCGAGTCTGTACAACTAGCCGCCAGTTCCGCCGGGGGTCCATCAGCAATGATTCCTTTGACCTTGTGATCCAAAAAAATGGCCCGATCTGCCAGCCGATAAATGCTCGAAAGTTGGTGGGAAACAATGACCATGGTGGTCCCCAGGGTTTCGCGCACTTGCAGAATCAGCTGGTCCATTGCCCGCGAAGTCAGCGGGTCCAACCCCTCCGACGGTTCATCAAAAAAAACGACGGCTGGATCCAACGCCAGCGCTCGGGCCAATGCCGCCCGCTTCTTCATCCCACCACTCAACTCCGCCGGGAAAAGATTCCCGGCCCCGGCCAAGCCGACTTGCGTCAACTTCAGCGCGACGATTTCTTCGCGGTCGCGTCGCGAGAGCGCCGTGTGTTCTTCCAACGGCAGGGACACATTTTCGGCCAAGGTCATCGAACTCCACAACGCATTCTCTTGATAGAGCACACCGAACGTTTTCAAAATCTCCCGCCGCTGGCCGACGTCTGCGGTAGTGAAACTTTTCCCAAAATAGGCGATCTCGCCCTGGGTCGGTTTCAGCAATCCGATCAGGCACCGCAGCAGGGTGCTCTTGCCACAGCCGCTCCCGCCAATGACGAACAACAATTCATGGGGTTGAACTGAAAAAGACACTCCCGCCAGCACCACGGTTTCGCCGTAGCCGCAAATGAGATTCTGGACATCGATAACGGGCGCTGGGGTGTCGTTCGTCATGGATCGTTAGATTCCCAGTCCGTGATAAATCACTGCAAACAGGGCATCCGCGAGAATGATCAGTAAAATTCCCGTCACCACGGCCGCGGAAGTTGCCGCCCCCACACCGGCCGCGCTCCGGCCGCACTTGAGCCCCCGCAAGCACCCGGCAAAACCAACTGCCAATCCGAAAACAAGACTCTTCATCAATCCACTGCCTACATCCATCATCCCCACGCGATTCTGCGTTTCAACCCAATAGGAAGCCGCGGGAATATCCAGCATGGTCGCCGCGACAAACATGCCTCCGAGAATCCCGAGAACATTCGCGTAGGCAGCAAGGATGGGCATCATCAGCGTCACTGCCAGCAGGCGGGGGAGCGCCAAAAAGTTTACCGACGAAATGCCCAGGGTCTCCAACGCATCAATTTCCTCATCGACTTTCATATTGCCGAGTTGGGCAGCAAACCCCGCCCCGGTACCGCCGGCCACTACCATCGCTGCCATCATCGGCCCCATTTCCCGAACCACGGCCAGTCCAACCAGGTCTGCCACATAGACCGCCGCCCCAAAGGCCCGCAACTGAATCGCACCTTGAAAGGCCAAGGTCACACCGACGAGGAAACTGACCAAGCTTACAATTGGTAACGACGAGACCCAGCACTGCTGCATCTCCACCAGACAATCCAGCCACCGGAAGCGGCGCGGGTGCTGCGCCACACCCATGAGACCGAGCGTGCATTCCCCAATAAACGCAATGTTTTCCCGGGCCTGATCCACCCAGTGCTGCACTCGGATCGCGACCCGCTTTCCGCATGATTGAACCGCCGGGTTGGCCAGCGGTTGAAACACCCCCGGTTCTGCAAATTGCTGTAGCAAGGTCTGCAAATTCAAAGGCAACGCTTCTACGTTACAATCAATCTTCTTCGTGTCACACCACGCCCGGCCATGCACGAGGAACAGCGCCAGCGAAGTATCCCACTTGCCCAAATCCTTCGGCACCACCCGCACGCGGGTTGCCGATCGCCCGCCAATCACCCCACTCCAGACCGGCGCCGGCGCGTTCAGTCGCCAATCACCCCCGACCGTCACCTGACACTCCTCCCCCGGTTGTCCGCCTTCCAATTTTGCCGTGGCGGTTTTCAGCTCCCGACCGGCCGCCGGTAATTGCCAACCCAGGTTGACATGGGGAACCTTGATTTGAGCCAACTCACTGCCAATCGTTGCCATAAAAATAAACTGTTTTGAGCAGCTGTAGCTGCGCAATCGAGGTGGGACGGCAATGCGCGGTCACACAGACCAAATGATGCCACCCGAGGATTTGATGCAGGACGATCCCGTCCGCCAAGCCACCGAATCCCATCCCGAGAATGAGACCCGCCCGCACTAATGGATTCTGGAATGTCTGGTTCATGGTATGGGATTGGTCACGGTCGCGTCGGCGCGGTCCTCTCGGCGAATCAGCTCGGTGGGACTTAAATTGGACTCGTCCCGCGCCTGCCGGGCCAGTCGCTCAAACCGCGCTTTGATCCGGTCCAGATCGACCTCGGACAATTCCTCAATATCTAGAAGTGTGTTTCGTGCCGTCTTGGTGGCGCGGATCAATTCATCGAGTTTTAATTGCACCGCCTCACTCTCACGGTTCTGGGCATTGCGAATCAGGAAGATCATCAGAAACGTAATGACGGTGGCGACCGTGTTAATGACGAGCAACCAGGTGTTGCCCGAACGAAACAAGGGCCCGCTCAATGCCCAAATTCCAATCGTCGCGGTGGCGATGGCAAAAGCGATGGGATGCCCGCTCGTCCGCGTCACTGTCTTGGCAAACTTCTGAAAGCCACCCAGCAGCCGGGAACCGAATAACCGTTCGAACCTGGGAATGTCGTTGCTGCTCATTTCCGCTCTCTCACAAAACACGCAGAAAGGCGACGAGATCGCCCTTCTCTTCCGGACTTAGCTGGGTTCCGAGAATCAGATTAAAAAATTCCACGGTATCTTCCAGCGTCAGGAGCCGGCCATCATGGAAATAGGGCGGAGAATCTTTGATCCCGCGCAACGGAAATGTTTTGATTGGCCCATCCGCACTGGCCATCCGTCCATGAATCATCCGCGTCTTAAAAAACCGCTCCACCTGCAGGTTGTGCATCGAATTGTCCGTGTAATACGGCGGAGCATGACAGCTCACGCACTGTGCCTTGCCAACGAACAGCGCTTGTCCCCGGCGTTCCGCGATTGTGGCTTGCTCCAGATATAATTTCCCAAAAATATCAAGTTTCGGTGCCGGCGGAAAATCGAGCAACTCCTGAAACTCCGCCATTGAATGATCCTGGCTGCCGCGCTCCAAAACAATGTTTTGGAGCGCGGCAGCCAGGTT
>Ga0073936_10010391_pt1 | contig 11423 bp, 10 predicted proteins | sample AliMusrvi5mmetaG_FD_87041 | JGI IMG/M metagenome (GOLD analysis project Ga0073936, IMG submission 87041) | Freshwater lake bacterial and archeal communities from Alinen Mustajarvi, Finland, to study Microbial Dark Matter (Phase II) - Alinen... | ecosystem: Environmental > Aquatic > Freshwater >... | reverse complement strand
CGCCGCGCCCGGCTCGCGCGCAACCATAGCTTAGGCCAGGATTGGCTCAAGTCATTTTCCACACTCAGGCTGAATTCCCCGGCGACATCAGGAGTTCGGAGATTCGTCTCGACGTTTTGTTTTTAACACCGAGCAGGACTTCGACAAGAATGTCGACGCGGCACGCAAGAATGTGTGCGCCACAAGCCAGCGCAAACTATGCAACAAAGCGTTTAGCGTAGCGCCGGCAAGGGTCTTCAATTGTCTGGAACGTGAAGTGACTGGCGCCCAGCAGGAGCACCACAAAGGCCGCTGCCAGCATGTCGCCCATCCAAACGCCGGTCTGATAAAAGTCCGTCCTGGGCACCTTGATCACGTACTGCAACAGGAATTCGAAGCCCCAGATCAGCACCGCGTGAATCATGTAAGTGGTGTAGGAGATCCTCCCCAGCCAGACGAACCCCCGGCCCTCCAGCATGGAGCCGGGCTTGCCCAATGCGATGAAGAGGATCAGTGCCATGAACAGCGGCACGATCAGAAAATCGGCATGCCCCGCCTGACGCACACTGAGGAACATCGCCACCAATACCCCGCTCACCAACGCCAGCACGCCAGGACTTCGCCATCGCAGCAGGAGTGCGGCATAGAAGTGCCAAACCAGAACGCCAGAGAAGAACCCAGTGATGCAGCGGAACCATCCGAACTGAGCGGTGCTTTCCATGCTGCCTGCCACTTGCCAGGAGGCTGCGAGCGAACCCAGCGCAATTCCCGCGGAGAGCAGCAACCAACTCCTGCGCGAAGGCCTCACCAGTGCCACCAGCGCAAACAGCAGGTAAGTGTAGAACTCCACGCTGATGCTCCAGCTAGGGACATTCCAGGTGGGGACGGCAAACGGTCCCAGGCTGTGCACCAGCAGGAGATTCGCAACAAAAGAGGCCGCGGTGTTTTGTTCAAACGCCACCGATGCGATCCGCACACCGCTCCAGTGCGCCGCCCCCCACTTCGCGCATTCGATCGCCAGGAACGCCAGCAGCGTCAGCAGGTGCAGCGGGTACAGGCGGCCGAGTCGGGTGATGAAGAACTGTTTCGTCAACGCCAGCGATCCCAGCCTGTCACCATACGCGTGGAACACCACAAAGCCGGAAAGCACGAAGAAGAAATCCACCATCATGCTGCCGTTACGGATGAAACCGAGCGAGCTGAAGTGCGTCTGCCAGCTCACGTGATAGAGCGCAACCGTGAGGGCCGCCACTCCGCGCAACGATTCCAGGGCTGGTAGAAAGGGTCTGGAAGGGGAGGCCTGCACGCTCCTTGAGTATAACGAAGACTCCTTTCCACTGGTCTGGTGAAGAGTTAGAGTAGAATCATGCTTGCCTCCCTGGTTGTCCTGCTGCTTCAGTCGGCGCCAGCGCAACAAGGCATCAATGCAAGGGCCATCACCAGGGCCGTGACAACAAAGGATGCCCTGCCGCCACCGGCCGCCTCGACGAGTCCTGTGCGAGAGTGGGGCCTCACTGGGCCGAATGCGGTTGCCTACGAGATTTCCATTGACTCCGAGGTCAGGCATGGCGGCAGGCAGAGCGCGGTGATTCGATGCATTCCGGAAGCCTGCGATTCCTTCGGAACAATCGGCCAGACAATTCGTGCCGGCACATTCCGCGGCAAACGCATCCGGCTGAGTGCCTGGGTGAGGAGTCTTCACGCGGGGCGGGCGAATCTATGGCTGCGCGTGGACGGCTTCACAGCGGCGTTCAGCAAGGCGCAGACAGGCAATCGGCCAGTACTCGACTTTGACAACATGGAAGACCGCGTCATGACCGGCACGCATGACTGGACGCTGCAGGAGATCGTGCTCGACGTGCCCCATTCCGCGGCGCTCATCTACGCCGGACTGATCCTTGACGGCGGGGGGCAGGCGTGGCTGGACGACGTTGCCCTTGAGCCTGTCGATCCCAGCGTCAGGCGGACTACAACATATCACAAGCGGAATGGCCGCGAGGGGAGCAATTGGGAGATCCTGACGCTCGCCAAGTTTCCGAAGACAATACAGAATGCGGGGTTTGAACAATGAAGCTCATTTTACTTGCGTTGTATGCAGTGTCCGCTGCCGCGCCCGCGGCACTGGCGCAGATCTCCATCAAGGCATCGGACATCACAGTCGCGGTTCGCGAACTCAATCCGAAGGGACCGGCCACGCCCATTCCCGGCTGGTTTCTCGCGGGCCTCAATCCGCGCGGCTACCTGCTCGCACTCGATGACGATGTGCGCCATGGCGGAACCAGGAGTGCGTCGATGCGTTGCCGCAGCGCATCCTGCGAGGACTTTGGCACCGTGATGCAGACGATCCGCGCCGATGATTACCGGGGCATGCGCGTCCGCCTCACTGCCTGGGTGCGCAGTGAAAACGCGGGACGCGCCAATCTCTGGATGCGCGTTGACGGCTTCGCCTCGCGGATGGGCGATGCCAGTTACGGCCGGCCTCAGTCGGCTACGCTTGATTTCGACAATATGGAAAACCGCAAGATGAGAGGCACGCATGACTGGACGCTGCAGCAGATCGTCCTCGATGTGCCGAAATTCGCCTCCACTGTGAACTACGGTTTGATCCTCTCCGGCGCGGGCGCGGCCTGGATTGACGACATCGTGCTAGAAGTCGTCGACAAGAAGGCAAAGCGAACCGGCCTGTTCCCCGTCCGCTACGGTCCGAAGCCATCACCGGAAGAATTGTCGCGACTGAACAGGTACTCTACGCAGCCGCAAAACCTCGGCTTCGAACAATGAGGACATCAAGTGTGGCAGGATGGAATCCTGCGCGGCGATTGCCAATCGCCGCTTTCGGCTTGTACCGATGTGTTGCGGTTCTCAAACAGCCCTTACCGTCACGCCGCGCACCTGTTTCTACTCTGGGATTCGAGTTCCACCTCGCCGATGTACTAAAATAGGAATCTCTGATCCTTTTCCATCAGCCCGGGTGGCGAAATCGGCAGACGCAACGGACTTAAAATCCGTTTTCCAGCAATGGGAGTGCGGGTTCAATTCCCGCCCCGGGCACCAACCCCTTCGGCGCCATACACCATGCACTAAGATAAAAAGAGTGCACCCACTCACCGGACAACCCTGGTTGCTCCTGGATTCGACCCTCGAAGGCGTCGACGCCGGTGAGAAGTTCGTCCGCTCCGCGCTGGCCCAAACCACCCTCTCACACGACGATCAATACTGGGTGCTGCTCGCCGTGCGCGAAGTGCTCGTCAACGCCGCCTATCACGGTAACCAATACGACGCCGCTAAGAAAGTCAGCCTGCGCATCACCAGCGACCCGCGGCACATCACAGTCGAAGTAGGCGACGAGGGCGACGGCTTTGAGGTCGACGAAGTGCCCGATCCGAAGATGCAGCACAACCTCGAAAAGCAGAGCGGACGCGGCCTGCTGATCGCCCGCTCCTTCCTCGATGGCCTCGCCATCAGCCGCCGTGAGCCGCGCGGCATGATGGTACGCATGACCAAACGGCTGACTCCTTAACACTCCCGGACGTTACGTAAAGAAATGTAAAAGCCACTCCAGGCGCGTACCTCCACGCCCGTTCAGCGCCGTCTGCCACAACATAGCACTTGTACAGGACACACGTATCCGATTCTTAAATTAGGAGTGACGAAGTGAGCGCTTTTGCGATTCAAATGGGTGGCAGGATGAGCGACGTGGAGTTGATGAACGGGTTGAAGGGCGGAGACGAAGATTATCTCGAACCCCTGCTGAGACGGCATCGCCCGGCATTGACCAACTACATATTTCATTTTGTAAGAAACTCTGCCGCAGCCGAAGAGTTGGCCCAGGACGTGTTTTTCAGCGTGTACAGGGCGCGTGAGCGCTACGAACCATCGGCGAATTTTACGACCTGGCTCTACGCCATCGCCAGAAACCGTTCCATGAACTGGGTGCGCGACAACAGGCGCCATCTGGTTTCCGGCCAGTTCGATATGATCGTGCTGCGGCAGCCTGCCGCCGGCGGAACACCAGAGCAGCAGCTGCTGCGCCGGGCAGCATCCAAGCGCGTTCGCGAAGCCGTGGCGGCACTCCCGCAGAGGCAGCGCGCCGCTGTCGAGATGCACAAATTCTCAGGCATGGAGTATTCCGAAATCGCCCGCGAATTCAACTGCTCACTGACAGCCGTAAAGGCCCTGCTGAATCGCGCCTACGCCTCTCTCCGCCGCTCGCTCTCTGAAATCAGAACAGAACCTTCAGCGCAAGCTGCATGATGCGCGGCGTTGTCGCCGTAGTGATGCGGCCGAAGTTGGCGGCGCTGGCGTTGCCGTTCGGGTTGCCGAAATTGGCATGATTGAAAACGTTGAACCCTTCGGCGCGGAACTGCAGGCGGGTGCGCTCGTGCAGTGGGAACTCCTTCATGAGTCCGAAATCCAGATTCTCACGCATCGGTCCGCGCAGAATGTTACGCCCAGTGTTGCCAAACGTTCCCACCTTGTTCGAGGTGAACGCCGCGGTGTTGAAGAACTTGTTCAGCCATTCGTTCTTGGTTAGCGCGGAGTTGTCCTGATGCCAATCGCCGATCAGATCGGCACGGTCTGCGTTGATCGCGCTCCCGGAATTGTCCTTGCCCGATGTGATGGAAAACGGCGTGGCCGATTGTGCAGTAGCGATTCCATTCACGGTCCAGCCGCCGAACGCTTCCCGTACCAGCAGGTTCCTGCCTTTCAAGTCAGGCAGGCGATAGATGAACGATGCCACCAGGCGATGCGGGATGTCGTTTGCGGAAGGCCCTTTGTCGGCGGAGAAGTTGTACGGGTTAGAGGGCGACGCGCCATCGCCGGACGCGTTGTCGATCGATTTGGCCCACGTATAGCTGGCCAGAATCGTGAGGCCCTTCGACATATGTTTGTTCAGCGTCAACTGCATCGCGTGATACGTTGAGTTCGCTGCGCTGAGCATGTCCGTAACGGTGGTGAAGGTCGGGTAGTAGCGGCGGCGCGCGTCAGCAGTAGTGCCAGTCACACCGAACACGGTAGGATTCAGCTCCGTCTGCATAAACAGATGGTTCCCCTTGCTGCCGACGTACGCACCCTGCATCACCCACGAGCCGAACACCTGCTGCTGCAAGGTGAAGTTCCATTGCTGAATGACGGCGTTGCGGAAATCGGGATCCCATTGCGTGACGTTCAGCGGCGTAATGAACTTGTAGGCCGCGATCTGCTGCTGCGTGGAAGGCGGCTCGAACGGGAACGGATTGCCGGTATCGGAGTACGGACTCACCAGGCCGCCCTTGGGGTTGGTCGCGGTGAGCTTGATGGAAAACGGCTGATCGTTCGACACCTGGTTGTTGGCCTGCTGCCGCGCCTGCGAATAGAAGATGCCGTAGCCGCCGCGAATGCTGGTGCGGCCCTTTGCAAACGGCGCCCAGGCAAAGCCGAAGCGCGGGCCCCAGTTGCCGTAGTCGGTGCGCATCGTTGAACTCGAAACGCCATTGTCGCCGGCGAACACATAGCCGGGCGGCGCATTGGCGAAACGCGTGGACTGCTGGCCAAAGCGGATCTGCGCAAACTTGTTGTCCGTGTCGGAGTAAGGCAGGAACGGATCCCAGCGGATCCCAAGGTTCAGCGTCAGGTTGCGCGAGACCTTCCAGTCGTCCTGTGCATAAAGACCGATCTCCGTATTGCGTGGATGGTTAAGATCCGGCGCAATTTGAATGAAGGACGCAGGGCGGCCCACCAGGAAGTCGGCGGCGGCCACTCCAGTGTTGGTGGCCGTGAACGTCACCATGGGATCGGTCTGGAAGTTCTCCTGCAGCGTCAACCGGTTGATGCGGACGTCGCCGCCGATCTTTACGTAATGCGCGCCGGCCATCCAGTTCAATGCCTCCGTGAATTGGATGGCCTTGCGGTAGTGGTGCAGCGGAAAGCGCGCCTGTGGTTCGAAGTAGCCGCTCACCAGCGTGTCGAAACCCACCTGCGGATCGTCCGCGGCGCGAACAAAGCCCGCTCCGAAATCGGTCCAGCTCTTGTTGCCTGGAACAATCGGGATCTGGTCGCGGCGAATATTGTTGTAGCCGAACGTGAAGGTATTCACCAGCTTTGGCGAAAGGACGTAGGTGTCCGTAATGGCGATGTTCCAGTTGCGGTATTTGATCAGCGCCAGAAAGCCGGGAAGCGTGATGTTGTTCACCGATTGATTGTTGTCATTCTTGTTGAACAGCAGGCGGCCGGAGAGTCGGTTGCTGTCGCTGATGACGTGGTCGATCTTGCCCACAAACTGATCGTCGTTGATCGATTGATTGCTCGCAAAGGTGTAAAGCCCGTTCGAAAGATTGGGCAGCGGCACAAAGGCCTCCATGAACTTCTGCGAGATGGGACTGATGCGGCTCGCAGGAATGATGTTGCCCGCGAACGTGCCGCCCAGAGGATCCTTCAGGGCCGTCTTTGTGGTGGAGAAATCACCCGTGCGCTGTGCAGCGGTGAATACCGTCGGAGTGAGTGCATTCGGTGTGCTGCGCTCGCGCGTGCCTTGCCAGGATGCAAAGTAGAAGGTACGATCCTTTCGGATCGGGCCGCCAACCGTGCCGCCGTATTGGTTGCGGCGGAAAGGAGGCGTCGTTACAGAGAAGAAGTTGCGCGCATTAAAAATCTCATTGCGCAGAAACTCGTAGACAGTCCCGTGAATGGCGTTAGTGCCGGAGCGGGTAACCGCATTCATCAGCGCGCCTGCGTTACGGCCCCGGTCGGCACTGAACGCGTTGGTCTGCAGGCTGAACTCCTGCAACGCATCGGGGTTCGGGAACACGGCCGGCGTGTTGAAGTACGCGTCGTGGTTATCGGCGCCATCCAGCGAATAGTTATTCGAGTTGGGCCGCATGCCGTTGATCGCGAGCGAATCATTCTGTTCCTGGCCCGCGGTAACCGTGCCGCCGGCGCCTGCCACCAGATACTGCAACTGAAGAACATTGCGCCCGTTGAGGGGCAGCTCCGTGATGCGTTCGGAGTCAACTACTTCAGTGAGCGTGCCGGAGCGTGTCTCCACGTGCGCGACTTCGGCGGTCACCTGGACGCTGTCGCCAACATTACCGACCTGCAACTGAATGCTGATGCGGCGATTCTCATCCACGCTGAGCGCGATGCCCTTCTCGACAAATTTCTTGAAGCCCGCCAGTTCCGCGGAGACATCGTAAGTTCCAACAGGCAGTTGGGAGACGATGAAATTCCCGTCCGCCTCTGCCTTCACCTGGCGCGTGACACCAGTCTGCGCATTCGTAATCAAGATAGCCGCTTGAGGCGCGGCAGCTCCACTCGCGTCGGTCACGGTTCCAAAGATCGTGACTGAGCCCTGGGCCAACATAGGCGCAGTCGAAAACATTGTTGCAATGGCCAGCCGTAACAGACGCGTAGCCGTGAGATGAGGCATGGGTAAACTCTCCGTTGGATAGCATTATATACCGCAGCGCATCAACACTTCACTTCCTTATAGAGCCGGGAGCAGCCTGTTTCTTGGACCAGGTATTCCGCTCAACAGCACGCCTCTTCTACGCAATGAATCATTAAAGTCCGTTCACATTCCGCACCCAAAGTGCCTGCTCGCGCATATATCCAAGTAGGAGGCGCGCAATGGACATCAGAGAGCGGTTGCAAAAAGAGCTGGAGATCCTGGAGAGGCTCGACAACCGGCGCGATGCGGAGCAGTCACCCGGAGTTGGTGAAAGCATTGAGCGCCAGATCCTGAACCGTGAACTACGCGAACTGGAGGCCGATATCCTGGCCGATCCGGGAGCCTTGGAATCTCAATTGGTAAGGGTGAAACGGCGTAAGCTGTAAACACCGTTTGTGGCCAAGAGATTGTAAAGTTTTGTTAAATGGGATACACGCTTGTAGCTCCCACGATAAGATCAAACGTCCTGTCTTTTAGTAGAGACGGAGCCTTGTTCTTAAAGCCGTCCGGGAGTCACAATTTTGAGCGCATATCCGATTCAGTTGACTGGAAAACTCAGCGATGTGGAATTGATGCTGGGTTTGAAAGGCGGCGACCACGACTTTTTGGAACCGCTGCTAAGGCGTCATCGCCTGCCGGTCACGCAGTTCATTTACAGACACGTCCATAACGCAGCCATCGCCGAAGAGTTAGCACAGGAAGTTTTCTTCAGCGTCTACCGCGCGCGTGACCGTTACGAGCCTTCCGCCAACTTCACCACGTGGTTATACCGCATTGCGAAGAACCGTGCCATGAACTGGGTCCGCGACAACCGCCACACCCGCAACACCAGCCCCCTTGACGTCGTTGTTCTGCGCAAACCAGGTCCGCTCTCCACTCCGGAACAGCAACTGCTGCGCGGCGCGTACTTAAAGAGCATTCGCGACGCAGTGGATGCCCTGCCCGAGCGCCAGCGCAATGCCGTGCTCATGCACAAGTTCAGCGGCCTGGGTTACGCCGAAATCGCCAGTGTAATGGAGTGCCCGGTGACGACCGTGAAGGCCCTCATCAACCGCGCCTACTCTTCCTTGCGAAAGAGCCTCGCAACAAACTCGATGAACTAGCCCTCCCGGTGAGGTATGAAACCGTTTATAGGGACGTAGCTTGCTGCGTCCCCAAAAACGTGACGTCTTAGCCGCGCTCCAACCAACCCCAACTACTCCGCGGTCTTGCGCGCCTGTTCAAACAGGAATCCAAGCGTCTTCTCCGTCCGGAAATGATTAGCAATCCGGCGCAGCGACCCATCCTGTTCCAGCCGGCGGCGGACACTGGCCGGTGCTTCCCGCTCCTGACGTGCAATGCGCTGCACTTCACGATCAATATCTTCCACCGTCGCATCAATATGCTCGGTAGTAGCGATCTTATCGAGAATCAGCGACGCCTTCACATCCTTGGTCGCCTGTTCCTTCTGCGATTCCTTCAGCTTGTTCCAATCCAGATTCAGCTTGGAAACATCCAGCCCCTGCGCCTGCAGCATCCGTAGACGCTGTTCGGTGCTGACCTCGATCTGACGGTCAACAAAGGCATCCGGCACGGGGAAGTCGTGGCTCTCCACCAACGACGCCACCAGCTTATCCTTCGCTTCCTGCTGTGCCGCATGCTCGCGCTCGCCGAAGATGTTCTTGCGTAGCGCTTCCCGCAATTCGTCGATGGACTGGAAATCGCCCAGATCCTTCGCGAAATCGTCGTTCACATCAGGCAGTTCCTTCTTGCGCAGCACGGTCAGGCGGGCCTTGAAGCGCATCGTCTTGCCGGCCAGCTTCTCGTTGCCGAAGTCTTCCGGATAAGTGATGTCGAACTCTTTTTCTTCGTCCGGAGACATGCCGCGCAGGTTTTCGCTAAACGCAGGCAGCGTCTGATCGCCGCCGATCTCGAGGGTGACATCGCTCTGATCGATCGACGCTCCACCGCTCAGGTTCTTCAACGACACAACCGCATGGTCGCCATCAACGGCCGGGCGCGGGTCCACGTTCACGAAGTCCGCCTTCTGCTCGCGGAGCTTTTCGATGCGCTCGTCCACATCGGCTGCGGTCACTTCGGGCTCTTTGTACACCACCGGCAGTTCGCGGTACTCTTTCAATTCGATTTCGGGGGATACTTCAAACTCGATCTTGAAGTGCAGGTCTTCATCGTCGTGGAAGTGCACGTCGGTGATGTTGGGCTGGCCAACCACGTTGAGGTTCTCTTCCTCGGCGCGCTTGCGGAAAAAACGCGGGACGATCTTCTCCAGAACATCCTGGCGGATCTCCTGCGCGAAACGCGACCGGATCAGACTCTCCGGAGCCTTGCCCGGACGGAAGCCCGGCAAATGGGCCTTTTTCCGAATCCCTTCCAGAACCTTCGCGGTCTCCGCTTTCACTTCAGCGGCGGGAACGGTGATTTCCAATTCGTGCTTGCAACCTTCAATGAGTGCCAACTTGATTCCCCTTCTGGCGCCTTCGCCAGAAACTTAGCTTTTACATTATTCAGGCGGATGCGCCGCCGTTTCGGCTTTGCATCCGCCCGGTACTTCTTACTGCCAGAATTAACGGCCTAAGCGAGCTTCATCGCGCAGGGTCTGCGCTTTGTCGGTCGATTCCCACGTAAAGCCCGGCCCGGTGCGGCCGAAGTGGCCGAACGCGGAGGTGGCGCGATACACAGGGCGGCGCAGGTTCAGGCTTTCGATGATGCCACGCGGAGTGAGCGGGAAGTTGGCGCGAACCAGTTCCACAATTCGCTCTTCGTCGATGACGCCGGTGCCGAAGGTGTTCACCATGACCGATACCGGATCAGCAACGCCGATCGCGTATGCCAGCTGCACTTCGCAGCGCGTTGCCAGGCCGGCGGCCACAATGTTCTTTGCAATGTAGCGGGCCATGTAGCAGGCCGAGCGGTCGACCTTCGTCGGATCCTTGCCCGAAAATGCGCCGCCGCCGTGACGGCCCATGCCACCGTAGGTGTCCACGATGATCTTGCGGCCGGTGAGGCCGGTATCGCCGTGAGGACCACCGACCACGAAACGGCCGGTCGGGTTGATGTGATACTTCGTGCCGGAATCCACCATGTTGGAGGGGATCACAGCATCAATGATGTGCTTCTTGACTTCCTTGCGCAGCTCTTCGGTGGAGACGTCGTCATCGTGCTGGGTGGAAACCACCACTGCATCGATGCGCTTCGGCTTACCGTTGACGTACTCCACGCTGACCTGGGACTTGCCGTCCGGGCGCAGGAAGTTCAGACCCTTCGCGTTGCGGACTTCGCTCAACTTCGCCGCCAGCTTGTGCGCCATCATGATCGGCAGCGGCATCAGCTCTTCGGTCTCGTCGCAGGCGTAGCCGAACATCAGGCCCTGGTCGCCGGCGCCACCGGTATCGACGCCCATCGCGATGTCAGGTGACTGGCTCTGGATGGTGTTGAGGATACCGCAAGTGGTCGCATCAAAGCCCATCTTGGCGTCGGTGTAGCCGATGCTGGCGATGACTTCGCGGGCCAGTTTGGGCACGTCGACATAAGTAGTGGTGGTGATTTCACCAGAAACTACGCAGATACCGGTGGTGACGAGTACTTCGCACGCCACGCGGCCTGTGGGATCATCCTTTAGAACGGCATCCAGAACCGAATCGGAAATCTGGTCTGCCATCTTGTCGGGGTGACCCTCAGTCACCGACTCCGACGTGAAAATGTGACGCATTGCTTCTGCCACTTGCTAGCAACCTCCAATTAAAATCGCACTCAGACACGAAACGGCCCCATCCGCAAAAATCAGAATTCGCCTGCTAATGAGTAACACAGGAGAGGCGCACAGCTCTGGCGTAACGGCGGAGGCCTAATCTTCAAGTGTATCGGAGTTGAGGGGATAGGTCAAACTGCTTGATAAGGGCTGTCGCCGCAAAATGATAATGTCCTAATTGTGCAAAGTAGAAATGTCCTGTTGACCGGGTCAAGCTGTGGAGGTGCCAACAGGAACACTACTGATGACCCAACGAGACCGCGATCATCT